>TARA_R110000787_G_scaffold279677_1_pt1 | contig 42285 bp, 31 predicted proteins | sample TARA_R110000787 | Tara Oceans TARA_R110000787 (sample SAMEA4397920) | marine metagenome | biome: Polar Biome; feature: [DCM] deep chlorophyll maximum layer (ENVO:01000326); material: water (ENVO:00002006), including particulate matter (ENVO:01000060) such as... | depth 35 m | reverse complement strand
GTAATCAGAGGGTCGGGAGTTCGAGTCTCTCAACCGGCACCACTGTAGTTATTGCAGATCGCGGGATTCGGACGAGCCGCCAAAATGGGGCGGTTTGCAGACAGTTTGCGCTTATGTGGGGCGTTTGATTCTGTTGTTTAGCCTCGGAAAGGGGCCAAGAACCCGTTTCACTGTTTCGAAACCTGGCGAGAGATAATGCAGCTTGGCGCAATGATGTAGTGCGCTTTCCGCTCTCACTTCGAAATGTCGAAGACCTGCTCCACAAGCGCGGTATCGATGTTTGCCACGAGACTGTCCGGCTCTGGGGCGAGCGGTTTGGCACCCACTTCGCCCTCGAAACCCGGAAACGCAGATCAAAGTCGTTGTGGCGAAGTCCGCAATGGCAGTGGCAACGGCCATTCATCATGGCGGCGGTTTGTTCAGCTTTCGTGCGGTAAGGGGCAATGCGTTTAGCGTAGGCAGCGGAGTAGCCGACCTAGCATTGCGCAGTATGGTCAGCTGGATGAGAGTTTACGCGCTGGCGGCGCTGAGTGAGCCGAACTTTAGTGGGATGAGGGCTGGGAACAGGGTGGGATATCTCATTTCGTGACCTCCAGGGGCATGCGGGCCCGGAGGGCTTCGCCTTCGAAGTAGATACGGAATTCGTAAGTGCCGGGCTCTCGAACGGTGACGAGCCACTCGCCTGATGGTTTGGACGAGGAATAGGCCCTCGCGATACTGGTGCCGGTGCCAGTATCGATCAGGCTGATCCTGGCGTTGACGGGTGGGAATCCTGACCAGTTCAATGTGAAGCGCTTGCCGGCTTTCGGGCTGGGTGCTGACAGGGAGAGAACGGGCCGGGCGTTGCGGCTGCCCGTGCCAGCGACGACGAAGTCCAGGCAGTCTGCGTAGGCGTCCGGTGAAGACGCATCAGATGGCAATTTAGCGCTATAAGCGAGGCAGGCTTTATAGGGGCCGGTGAAAGGGGCGAGCGAGTGACCCTCGCGTTCATAGACACCGCTCGTGGTTTTGGCGGGGATGTAGAACCATCCGCCGGGTCTTGGCGTTTCGTCGCCCATATAGATGAGGGCGATGCGCGCGGGCTTTCCCGACAAGCCGGAATAGGTGAGGCGCAGGGTCTCGTCGCGGGCGAGGGTTGCGTCGTCGAGGGCGAGATAGGTGGATGCGCGCGGTCCGGTTGGCAGGGCGATAATTTCGAGACTGCCAGCAGGTGCGGTGGTCTCGCCGAAACTGGTCGGGAAACAACCACCCTCATAGCAGGCCATGTCAGAGGGACAGGTAATGTCTGCGCAGGGATCAGCCGGCGCGTCCATCTGAGGGAAGCATCCTCCCTGATAGCACACCTCTCCCGCCGGACAGAGGACGCCGGCGCACGGGGCCGTCTGGATTTTTGTGGAGGGCTTGCAGGCGCCATTGCTGGCGACGGAACCTGATGGGCATGCTGCTTCGGCCGGGGCGTCGATGCTCTCGAAGCATCCACCCTCGTAGCAGACCATTGATGATGGACAGCTCACGCCCGCGCAAGGATCGACTGGCGGGGTGGCTGGTGGCTCATCGAGGCTGAGAAAGCACCCGCCCTCGTAGCAGACCATGTCAGACGGACAGCTGACACTCGCGCACGGATCGTCCAAAGGGGCGGCAGACAGCGCGTCTGTTTCGAAGCAAGCGCCTTTATCGCACATCATGTCGGCGGGGCAGCTAATGCCCTCGCAGGCATCTACTGGAGCCGCAGACGGTTCATTGAGGCTCAAAAAGCATCCGCCTTCGTAGCATGCCATGTCGGATGGACAGGACACGTCGGCGCAGGGGTCATCTGACGGTTCGTCGCCAAAGCTCGTCGGGAAGCAGGCGCCTTCGTAACAGGCCATTTCCGACGGGCATGAAATTTCGGCACAGGCATCGACCGGTTTCTGCTGGGCGGTGGCCGTCAGGCCGAACGCCAGTACGGCGGCCAGACAGGCCAATGCTGAAACTATGGTCGAAAATCGAGATGGCATGAGCAGAACATCCAAGTTGCATGATGTCTACGTAATTGCCGCGGCTAGTCCGCCACATGATACGGTTCAGTCCGGCTTGAAACCGATCTGGATTTCCCGGTGGGAGTCGGCGTCCTGGACCTTCACGGTGCCGGAGTTGAGGCCCTTGCCCTCGAAGAGGATCTTGGTCTCGCCCATGAAGGGTTTTTGCGACTCGACGCTATATCCCGCCTCGCGAAGATGCGAGCTGTAGTCAGCGGCCAGATCCTCGGCGCTATGGTCTGATATTGCGCGAAGGGTGTAGCCGATGCTGCCCATGTCCATCACTTGCGTGATCTTGAAATCATCGGGGAGCCACATGTCCTTTGGCAGGCTGTCCGGGCGCTCAGAGGGCGCTTGGGCGGCATCAAGGGTTTCCCTGGCGCCGCCGCTCTTGAGGCCTTTGATGTGATCGCGCAAATCGCTGGTGGACTCCCTGGCGTGCTCGGCCACTTCATTCCGGGTCTCGGCCTTGGAATTACCGCAGGCGGCGAGCGCAACGGCGAGGCAGGCGGCCAAAGGTGCGTGGAAAAAGATGCGGTTCATGGGCGAGGGCTCCTTAGGCATTGAAGATGGCCGGGATTGGCTGTCATTGCGGTCAACGCAGTGCGCAGACGCCATCCGCCATGTTTCTGCTAGCGGATGTGCTGAGGCGGCGGCGTAACGCCCATCCAGCCATTGATCTCGCTGGCGAGCATGAGGGCATGCTGCTTGCTGAGGCTGGCATGCGTGCTGATGATCCAGCGGACGCTTTCATCGGTTGTGGCCTGATAGGGACGGCTTGTTGCCTGCAGAACGTCCTCGGGCAGGTCGTCGCTGGCGAGGCCCAGCTTGTAGCGCTTTTGCCCATTCTCGCCTGCACTGTTCGAGCGGTAGCCGAGTTCCACATAGGCATAGCGGAACTTTGACAGGTTGCGGATGAGGCTGCGTTTGCGCATGAAGCCCCATTCCACGGGAATGATGGGCTGGGTCGTCAGCGTCACGCTGTCAGCTGGCCTGTCGAACACCACTTTCAGATGGTTGGAGCCAAGCAGTCCGACGAGCAGTATGCCGATCCCAAGCAGGAAGAGGATGAGGCGGGCGTGCTCGACGTCTGAGGCGAGGTCGAGGACCGCAAGGGTGATCATGACGATCCCGCCGAGCGAGATCAGAAAGGCGCTGACCCAGCTTGGCTCTGTCAGGACAAGCGTATCCGTGTCGTGCCGTATTTTCATTTCAATACCCGCCCCTGTGATGGTGTGATCCTGCCTCATGCTCCACGAGAAAAAGGGCCCATGCCCGCCATAATTTCTGGCGGGGTCGTGGCACGGCATGCGTTGAAGTCAGTGGAGATGCTGTCAGAGGAGTTTCAGATGCGGTTCAGTTCAGGTGTGGGAAGCGGCGCACGCGCGCTCTTGTTCGGGGTTTTCCTGGTGTCGACGGTGGGCTGCGGCCAGACCAGTGCCGAGCCGTCGGCGCCTTCGCCGAGTGGCGAGACGCCATCTCAGGGTGCGAACTGTGCGATACCGTTTCCGGACGGTATTCCGGTTCCGGACGGGTTGAAAATCGAGACGTGCGATGAGGCCAGGGACCTGACCGGTTTCCATGGCAATGCGCCGCTGCCCAAGGATGTCGATGCCAGCTATGCGGCGTTGAAGGCGGCCTATGAGGCGGGCGGGTACACGCTTTACGACCAGACGAGCGGCAAGATCCGCAGTCTCATCTTCGGCGGCGAGGGGCACAGGAAAGGGCAGATCCAGCTCAATCCGAAAGAGGGATACCTTTCGGTGTCGATCAACCTCTATCCCGCCGAAATGGAGGAATAGGCAATGAGTCGAACGCGTATCGCGATCGCGCTCGCGATCGCGCTTCTGCTGGCATCCTGCGGGGCGTCTGAATCGCCGATGAAGGAGATGAAGACGGGCCAGACGGCGGCGGAGGCGAAAGGCAATGCCCCCTCAGCGCGGCCGGCATGGTTACCGGGCGATATCCCGCTGCCGGAGGACCTGGTGATCTTCGAAACGAACCGGAGGAAGCTGCCGGGAGATTCGTCCGTGAGCCATATGCTGAAGGGCTATTCCTGGGCAGATACGGATGCGGCGGGCGTGACGAGCGGATTGCGGCAGAAGATACTCGCCGCCGGATATGTGCATGAGGGCAATGACGCCGCCGTGACGCCTCAACTCATCCAGTTTTCCGGAAATGGTCTTGCGCAAGGCAAGACAGCGTTCATGCAAGTGGACGCCGATGGCGACCATCTTGTCCTGTCTCTGACTTTGTCGCGCTAGGGCGTGATGGGCAGGCCGAGCTTTTGGCCTGCCGCCTTGCATGGTTCAACATATTTGACAGGGGCACCAGGTTGCGCTGCGAGCATGGCAAGAGATGAGTCCAGATACAGGCGCGCCTGCGCTTCATCGCCAAGTCCGAGCCGCGCCAAGCCAATGCGGCATCTCGCGATTTCGGTTGCATAATGGCCTGCAGGAAGCGCTTCGGACAAAATGTCAAAGGCGTGCCGCGCGTTTCGCTCGGCTCCCTCATACTTTTGCATGTTAAGCAAAACAGCTGAGCGCGTCAGTGACGGGAAGGCCCGCTGTGGATGACTGTCGGCTAGCCGCGCCTCGAAAATCGCTTCTGCACGTGCAAGTGAACCGAGCGCATCGGCGGATCGTCCCGCTTCAGATTGTATGACAGCGAGGTTCTGAAAAAGCTCCCCGACATCAAGCGAGTCCGCACTGGTCGTTCGGCTCAGTGAGTCCAGATTACGTTCCAACAGGCTAATAGCTTCATCCAGTCGGTCAGCGCCCGCCAAGGCAACCGCAAGATTGTTTCGATGAGAAAGAGTGGATGAATCGTCGGCGCCAAATGCGGCAGTCGAGATTGCAAGTGCTCTTCGATGCGCGGCGATGGACTCGTCAGACTTACCGATGTCGTTCAATACGCGTCCCAGATCTGACAGTGGAAGCGCGAGTCGTGGGTGGTCAGGGCCGTATACGGCTTCCGTGAGTGCCAGGGCTTTTCGGATTTGGGTTTCGGCCTCGGCAAATTCCCCGAGTTCACATAGTGCGCGCCCAAGACCCGAACGCACCTCGATTTCCGCATTAATCGAATCTGCCGCCAGCGCACGGGGAAGTGTCTCCTCAAAAAGCTCGCGTTGCCGGGTCCAGTCGTTTCCGAATGACCAAGCGGCACTCAGGAATGCATCGAGTGCCTGCCCATCATCCATTGATGAGGCTCTTGATATAGATAGGGCTTTTTCGATATCAGCCATGCCTACATCTCTCCGGCCCAGATCAATGTCAGTCGCACCGCGATAAGCGAGCGCTGCGGCATAAGCGGTAGACGACACATCACCAGAGGATGCGAGAATGCCGACAGCCTCATCCGCCAGTGCGCGCGCCTCTTCCATCTGGCCCGACCGCTCCTTTGCACGCGCGACCCAGCCGATCAGTTCGGCTTGGAGCGCCGGGTCATCGGGAAGGCGCTGGCGGACAATATCGACACTGGGCTCCAGCAAACTGACGGAATTGGCAACATTGGAACTGATCCCATCCAGCTCAAGCGGATCCAGCCGGCGGAAAATATCCAGGAGCACACTTTTGCCCCTGTCGGCCCTGTCTGCGGCTGCTATGGCGACGGTGCGCTGATGTTCAATTTCGCTTGTGTACACAGACAGAGTTGTCGCCCAACCGACAAGGCCAAAGAGCAGGATTGTCGACAGTGCAGTGGCAATGCGGTTGCGCCGCATGAACCGCATCGCGGCTTCAAGCCGTGAGTCGGGTTTAGCTTCTGGCGCTCTTCCATCAATGACGCGGCGCAGGTCATTGGCAAAACTCGCAGCGGACGAGTATCTTTCGGATGGGGCTTGCGCCGTTGATCTGCCGATAACTGCCACGACATCGACAGGGAGCCTGAAGGGCTCGCAGAGTTCCGCCAGCACCCGGCCCAGTTGGTACACATCGCTCAAGGTCGACGCCTCTTCCAGTCTCATCTGTTCTGGCGAGGCATAATCCGGCGTCATGGCAGTGATGCCCCCCGGATCGGTTGAGCCACCAGACAGACTGGAAACGCCGAAGTCGAGCAGACGGGCGTGGCCATCATCGGAAACGACAATATTGTCCGGTTTGATGTCACGGTGCACGATGAGCTTTGAATGAGCCGACTGCGCGGCATCGGCCACTTCGGCCACCAGCGAGAGCCGGTCATTGAGTCCGAGGCCCGTCTCATCACAATAGCGGGTAATCGATCGGCCCGGGGCGAGATCCATGACCAGCCATGGCGCGCCTGTCGCCGTCTCGCCCCCATCGAGAATCCGTACAATGCCCGGGTGATCCAGCGTCGAAAGGATTTGCCGTTCGCGCAGAAAATGCCTTACGGCTTCAACCGTGTGGAGGCCGCCACGAATGACCTTCAGGGCGACTGTTTGTTCATACCGTCCGTCATCACGCCTTGCTTCATAGACGACAGACAGGCCGCCGACCCCGATGCGTTTCAGGATTTGCCAAGGCCCGTATCTGGCTCCGATCCGCGGGTCTTCCGAAGCGCTGTCCATATCTGTGGCGATGTCTGACAGAACGGTGTCACGCAGGGAGGTCAGAGCATCAAATTGCGTCTCACTTTCGCGTTCGCGCTTCAGGAGCAATGTTGCCCGGCGAAGTATATCTGGCGCGTCGGAGAACTCGCTTTGCAACCAAGCCTGACGCGCATCTTCGGGAAGATCGAGCGCTGCCGAGAAAGCCGCATCCAGGCGGTTCCACTGTGAAAGCTCTTCGATGGTCAAGGCGCACCTTTCTGCTCTGTTGCGAGTGTCCCGCCCTCATTCATCGTTTTCAAGCGGTCACATTGTGAAATATGGCACGCCCGCGTGCATCCCTGTCCCAAAATTTCATACGCAAAGATCAATGACGCTCCGCCAGAAAATTGCATATGGCGGATAAAGCCAGCCCAGTGCGTTGAACAAGCAGGAAGCACAAACATGACGAAAGAGAAGTATCATGAGCCTTTTCAGCAGATTCCTGTTTACCACGGCCTGCCTTGCAGCCGTCACTAACACGCCCGCCCTGGCGCAGGAGATTTCTGTCTTCGGACCACCTTTGGTCGCGTATGAAGGCCATCGCACGATTGTTACATCCGAGGCCAATATTGCTCAGACCGTTCATTCCAAACCGGGGAAGAACAGATCAGAGATGCATATGGACGGGCAGAGCGTGATCCAGATTTGGCGCGATGACCTGAAGACCCTTTGGTCCATTTCGCCCGACCAAGGCATTGCCATGGAATTCCCGTATGGAAGCGAGCAGACCCAGTCACCGCTCGATAGCTTCGACGAGCAGACGACGGTTCTGGAGAAGCGCTATATCGGGAAGGAAACAGTCAATGGCGTGATAACGGATCATCACTATATGCGCTCCACGATGTCGGGTGGAGGCACGACCAGTGGTGATGTCTGGACAACGCCCGAGAATGTCACGGTTCGCATGCGCATGACGCAAATCTCGCCGGGAGAGGCCGCACAGCAGATCAGCTACGATCTGACGGGTTTGAGGGTGACCCATCAGCCTGATGAGCTTTTCGAGATTCCGGCTGGTTACCAAGTCATGTCCATGGGTGCCGGCGGTTTGCCATCTGTCGTCGGCGGCGTGGGGGGCTATGCAGGGGATGTTGCAAATGATGCGGCGCAGGAAGCCAGACATGAGGCCGACCGGCAGGTGCGCTACAAGGTCCGGAACGAGACAGCGAAAGCTGTGCGTAAAATTCTTCCTTGGTAACGGTGAAGCTCAAGCCTGCGGGCCCAGGTATTCTGCAAGATAGGTTCGCGCCCGTGCCCAGTCACGCTCTACGGACCTGACCGATCGGCCGAGGGCAAGGGCTGTCTCGTTGACAGTGAGTCCAGCGAAAAATCGACATTCCACGATCCGCTCAAGGTCCGGTGCCTTTTGAGCGAGCGCAGCGAGCGCTGTATCAATGTCGAGAAGTTGCGTCTCTGCTGTCACATCCGGAATCTGATGATCTTCGATACTGACATGAGTTGCACCGGCGCCGCGTTTCTCTGCAAGTTTGCGACGCGCATGATCAACTAGAATCTGCCGCATGGCGCGCGACGCCGTGGCGAAATAATGGTCCTGATCGGCGAAGCGTCGTTCGCTGTCGTGGGAAAGCTTGAGCCAGGCTTCGTGGACAATCAGGGTTGTATTCAAGGTCGCGCTTTGGCGCTGCCGTCCCAGATGGCGCGAGGCAATACGGCGCAGGACGTCATAGGTCTCGGCTAGCAATTCCTCTGTAAGGCCAAGCGGGTGAGCATTTGGTATGCCCTGTGCCGAGCCTTCTGAATTGGTCGTCAAAACATATTCCTCTTTGAGAGACCCTGCAAAAGGCAAAGATGTATTTGGAATATGCAAAACGCAGGTCCAAAGCAACCAACAGGAAGTCTCACGAGAGAAAGCCCCTGTCGGCCGTCTTTTCGAATTTAGTGGGTTTTCAGGGAAGTGATTTCGGAAAGCAGGGAAATTTCTGACAGGATCAGACAAGATTAAAACCATAGGCTTTTGACTGGCGAGAAGAATGCAAACCTCAGGCTTGGGGCTGCAGGTCCGTCTTCTCAGCGATCGCGGCAACCCACACCAAGACGGCCAATGCCATGATCACTCGGTCTTGAGCCGCTCCTCTTGATCGACAGATTCTGGCGCATTCTTGATCACAACGTTCTGGTAAGCATAGGGAATCTCGATCCCGGCTGTGTCGAAACGCTTCTTCACGGCTTCGAGGACACTATTCTTGACGCCGGCCGCAACACCGGAATCTGCGCACCACACGCGAAGACTAAAATCGACGCTCGAGGCGCCCAGATTGGTGACCGGGCAGCTGACGACCTCTTCAATTTCGAGAAGTCCCGAGGCAACTTCGAGGATCAGCGCGCGCGCCGTGTCGATATCGGCGTCATAGCCGATTGAGATTGGAATGATCGCCATGGTCCGTTGTTCCTTGGCGGACAGGTTGATCATGGTCGAGCTTGAAATCGAGGAGTTCGAGATGATGACCCGGCGATTGTCGTAGGTTTTCAGCATTGTGTAACCCAACGACACGTCCTCCACGACTCCGGTTTCGACGCCACCCGGCGCGGTAATCTGCAATTTATCGCCAAGCCGAAACGGGCGATAGAAGATCAGGCTGAAGCCCGCTACGAAATTCGACAGCGTCGATTGCGCGGCCAGGCCGAAAACCACAGACGCGACTGAAACGCTTGCCAGCATGGCAGTGGCAAGCTTGTCGAGAGCCGGGATCATGTGTGCGTAGAGCATCAGCACTATGATCCAGACGAAAGCGCTCGCGACCTTCGAGAGAAACGCTATGGACATACGGTCGAGGCGATTGTCGTGGTCGCGCGCGACGACCAGCAGGATCGTCCGTTTGAGTAGACGCGACAGCAACAGTCCGGCGAGCAGGAAGAGCGCGAGAATGATCAGCGCACCAGACCATCTGTCGGGATGAAGGTGCATCTCCCAGCTCTCCACGGTTTTCCATGTCATCGGTACTCTGCCCCTTGATTCGGTCCGCTGACTTTTGCTGGTCCGGCGGTTTCCTCATAGAGGCGTTCGTGCCGCTACTTCTTCATAGTATGGCGCCATGAACGCCGCGGGCAAGATGCCCATCAAACTGGATGACATTGTCACAGGAACCGGCCTTGAGACGTCGCACTTCTTGAATTGCGCGAGTTAGTCGCTGCCGGAGACCTGCTCCTCCGCGAAAAACGGAGACTGGTTCGAATTTGTCTGACAGCACCGCCATTTCTTCTTTTAAACCTAAATTTCCCGAAAGGATGATTCTCTTTCGGCCAAGATCGGTTGCAAATCCGATTTTGTGATACAAAAACGGTCCTGACTCAGCTTCGCCTACTCCCCCAATTCCGCGCCCCACGCCGAACTGCAGACACGGCCCTTGGTCGTATTCAGTGCCCTCACGCTAGCGTAGCCGCCCCCGCAGCAATCGTCGTCCCCCACGCTTAACCACCAAAAACCCCCGAATGCCGTTCCGCCATTCATCGCCCTAGAGATGTGCCCAGCGTCTTGTGGAACATGGTCACACAACTCGGTACGCTCTCATAGCCGAGCGCGGCAACAGCTTGCTGAATCGGCGCGCCATTCGCTAGCTCTATTGGCGCATGGCGCGCTCCATTTCTTGCATTCCAAGCGAGGGAGAGATTCGCAAGATGTATGCGCTCCCACATATGCTCGCGGTCAGATTATGCGCGATTAGGGGATGAGGATAGGCAATGGATTAAATCTTGCGTCCGTCTGCTGCGAAGCTGAACGTTATTGTAGACCTGTGGGAGAATTAAATGGCCCTTCGACTTACAGCAAGTCTACGTCAAGGCGGTGGTCATATGCCTCATAATGTCATTGTAGCTGGAGCAAGCCTATTTGTTGGACTTTTTGCTGCATGTCAGGCGACCACGGATCCGGTTGTACCTAAGGCTGCCGACCTCGCGCCCAACTACGACATGACGCTTCATCCGACCATCAATGCGGATGGCGAAGTGGACGCAATCGAGGTCGACGCTGTGGTCACCGGAGGTTTGGAGCCTGGTGCGGAGACGCTCAAGCTGATGGCTCCGGTTGTCTACGTCAATGTCCAGAACATTGCGGATCGCGTTACAGAACTAAAGGTCACCGATGTTAAGGGAGATGTCGCATTCACAATAGAGGATGATGAGCCGGTCGCCGGTGGATATCCGTATTTCCGTCATTGGACAGCGGAGCGTCCTGTCGAGTTTCCGGTCAAAATCAGCTATCGCGCCCTTGTACAGCCGGAAGGCGGCCCGCGCGGACCTGCCTTTGGCATTCGCCCTTCAGCAGGAGGGATCAGTGGCGCCGGCGCCGGGTTCATGCTCGTGCCGGAAAATGCGGCGTCACAAAATTCTACGCTGAACTGGGACCTGACCGCTTTCGATAAGCCCTCCATCGGCGTCACGACGTTTGGGGAAGGGACAGTTAAGGTGCCGGGACCGCCCTACAATGTCATGCAGGGGTGGATAATGGCTGGCCCTGCCGAGCATTACCCGCAGGTCAGCACCGACAGTAAATTTCACGCCTATTGGCTTGGTGATTTCCCGTTCGATGCGCGTGCTGCAATGGCTTTCACCAGCGAGATGTACTCTTACTTTGAAGCTTATTTCGATCACCTGGATCCCGCGCCTGATTATCGCGTTTTCATGCGCTTGCTGGATACACCGCCTTATGGTGGAGGCACTGCGCTCGCAAATTCCTTCATGCTATCGCGAGGCCCTCTCGGCGAGGATGAGGTGTATGGCGATAGCCCCAGGAGCACCTTTGTCCACGAACTTTTGCACCAATGGTCCGGATCGCTCAGCGGTGGCGCAATTGATACGAACTGGTTCTCTGAAGGGCTCACCACGTATTTCGAATATACGCTCCCGTTTCGGTCGGGCCATATTTCACTCGAGGAATACGTGGATGGCCTGAACGAGCTAAGCCACAAATATTACACAGGTAAAGCACGGGGCTGGCCGATTAGCGACATAAAGAAAGTGGGATTCGGAGATGATGAAGTCCGTCATGTGCCGTACCAGCGCGGAGCGTTATATTTTGCTGATCTTGATTCTCGGCTGCGTAAAGCGTCGGGAGGCCAATATGGCCTGCACCACTTTCTGAGCCCCGTTCTGAGGGCGCGCGAGTCTGGCGAACTGGACTTGACGACGGAGGCCTGGAGCAAAGCGGTTTCCGACGCACTCGGGGGTGACGAGTTGGCCTTTGTTCGATCACTGCACACTGACGGTATGACCTTCTTCCCGGCCCCGGACAGCTTCGGGCGCTGCGTCGCGGGTAAGCGAACCGTGTTCGAACGTGACGGCGAGAGCTTTGAGGGGATGAAGTGGATTCCAGTGCCGGGCATAGCGCCAGCATCCTGTTTTGATGACGACTGAAGCCAAAGCTATCCTGCGCCAATGTTTATCACCAGCTTAGCCCTCGCAAGATCATTTATGCACGTACTGGGGGCTTGGCACCCGGCTTTGCATAAATTTTCTCTGGGCCGGAACTATTCTCAGGTCGAACGACCCTGAGAGGACGTCTGTTTCTGACCTCGAAGTGGTGGGTCGTAGTATAAGGTCAGTAGCTTTGAGTGGAATTAATAACACCTTCGCTGAGGGCGCCCAGATAAGCTATGCTCACTGGGTGCGCGATGCGATTACGCTGATGCGTTCCGGCAAGCCGGGACAAGTCAGCCTGTTCGAAAGTTCCGTTCCGGAGCCATCGACCATGCTTGCTGAAACGACGCTGCGCGCTTTCCGTTCTGGTCCACCCGTGACCTTTACCAGCGTATTCATGCGTAGCCATCCCGATATCGTTTCACACCTTGCTGCTCGATATCAGGTGCGTGCGGGCAATATTCGTTGCACAACAGGCGCAACTACAGCCGTTGCGCTAGCATATGGCGCCTTCCTGTCGGCGGGCGACACCGTACTGATTGAGCAACCTGGCTTTGATATATTTGCAAATTGTGCGCGGGATGCCGGTCTGGAGTTTGAATTTTTCCCGCGGCGTGCGCCTCGCTTTGAGGTCATTATCAACGATGTCCTTAAAGCGCTGACGCCTAAGACGCGTATGGTTGTACTCAGCAACTTGCATAATCCAAGCGGCGTGCTCGTCGATGTGGAGGTTTTGGCGGCATTGGCTGAGACCCTGAATGACAGGAACGTCCTGCTTCTTATAGATGAGGTCTATCAGGATTATGCCGGGATTGGCGCTGCGGGGTTGGACGTTGAGCGCCATCCCAATGTTATCCGTATTGGCAGCATGACAAAGACCTTCGGCTTGAATGCGCTTCGGTGCGGCTGGATGTTCGCCAGCGGCGATGTCATGAGTCGCCTCAGGGCCCATTGTGATCGTGTGGATTTCGGCGTTTCAAAGCTCGCCCATTGTGTCGCTGCGGAAGTACTGGCAAACGCGCATGAATATGACACATGGCGCGGCTCCATTATGGAGGCGTCGCTGCCGGTTGCCGAAGAAGCGCTACAGAGCATGGTTGATCGGGAGCTCCTGGAACTTTCGCTCCCTCTTACTGGGTGCATATGTTTTCCGCGGGTCGTTGGTGTGAAGGATACGCGTGCCCTTTCACGATGGCTGATCGCACGGCATGGTGTCGTCGTTGTTCCCGGCGAATGCTTCGGAATGGCTGGGCATATACGCATTGGATTCGCGCTTAACGCCGACAAGTTAAAGAACGGACTTGAGCGCCTGGCAGCCGGATTACAGGAGTACGGCGAGCACATGGAAACCGCTGAAGGATCAGTTGGACACACCATAAATGTCAAGTAACGGGCTGCCAAGACACGGACTTCGGCGCGATATCGGCGTGACCGGTATTGTCGCTTTGGGCCTCGGAACTGCAGTCGGCGTATCTGTCTATTCCGTTCTGGCCCCTGCGACACAGCTAGCCGGCGTGGCGATGATTGTTTCCATGCTACTCGCCATGGTTCCTATGCTGGTCTACGCCATAATCTATGCTTTCATGGGGGCGGCCGTACCCGTCACTGGGGCTTCCTACGAATGGCCGCGCCGGTTTGTTCATCCGTTTCTGGGCTTTATTATCAGCTGGCTTCGCATTGCTGGCAGCACCTCGGCTGTCATTGTACTGACAATGGTGCTGGTTTCCTATGTTGGCACATTCGTGGCTTTGCCCCTGAAACTGACAATGTTCGCGCTTCTGGTTTTTGTTCTCATCGTAAACTTACTTGGGGTATCTGCCGCTGCAAAGAGTCAGGGCGTGATGCTCGTAATTCTTTTGGGTACATGTGCCTTGTTTGTGCTTGGGGGCGCGCCTTCAATTGACGCGTCCAATTACACACCCTTCGCAAGTCATGGCATAGCTGGGATCTTTGCTGCAGTGCCATTGCTTATATCGCTGTTCCTGGGGATAGAGAGCGCTACGGAAGTGGGCGGAGAGGTCAAGAACCCGGCCAGGTCCATTCCGCTAGGCATCTCCATTTCCATCGTGTTGACGGCGCTGGTCTATCTGGCTGTCGCGATGGCGGCCCTGGGTGTATTGGGGCCTGAAAAGCTTGGTGCATCTTCTGCGCCGCTGCTTGATGCAGGGGTTGCTGCCTTCGGGCCAGCGGGGCGCTACCTCATCGTTGCGAGCGCGATCGTCGCGATTGGTAGCTCGATCAACGCGACCTTCATCATCATGTCGCGCTTTCTTTATGCCATGGCGCGAGAGGGCATGCTGCACTCAGCCTTGGGAAAGGTTTCCGGCAAGCATGACGTCCCGCGAGCTGCCATCCTCTGCGCTTTTGCGATGTGCTGCGTCGGACTTTTTCTTCCGAGTAATCTCGTTTTTCTGTTTTTGGCGGTCAATATTCCAACAATCCTCAAATATTGCGCGACTTGTGCTGCAGCGGTTGGGTTGGTGAGAATGCGCCCGGACCTTTACGAGGCAGCTGGTTTCCGTCCGTCAAAGAGAACGATTTATGCACTGGCCGTGGCTGGCGTAGGGTTGGGCGTATTGATCATCGTTGCGGGTTGGACAGCAGATTGGCGTCCTTATGCCTTGTTGGGCACTTGGGCGAGCGTTGGCTGCCTCTACTACCTAATGATGCGGCGTCGCTGACAGCATATATGGCGGGTGGATGATATATTCTCCGCTGATTGTCTGGAGAATAATTGTTGCTGTGTTCCCGATGGGGCGGTCCCAAATAGGATAAAAAATCCGTCACACTCTTCCTAGCGTGTTGTCAGTCTGGAAGTTGGCGAAAGCGCGGGTGCAGGTCCAACGGACATTTGAACATAAGGGGTTCGAGATGAAGAATGATTTGCTGTTGAAAAGCCTGCTTGGGACATGCGCAATGGTGGCGCTCGTTCCGGCGATTGCCTCGGCGCCTGCCTATGCTCAGGAGCAAGATGTCGAGACTGTGTCGGCGCCGGTCGCTGAAGACGAAACGGCCACATTGCAAACTGTCGTGATTACCGGTTCGCGGATTCGTCGCGAAGTGGCATCCACTTCGGCGCCGGTCACTACGCTGAGCAATGATGTCTTTGCCGAGCGTGGTCTTACGAGTGCAGCAGACGCCCTGAACCAGATCACGTCCCTCGTTCCTCAATTCAACCAAGCTGCCGGTGATGGCACAAGCAGCGGTGATGGGCAGCAATATGCAGAACTGTTCGGTCTGGGGGCGGGGCGCACGCTAACGCTGGTGAACGGCCGCCGCTTTGTCACCACGTCCAGTGGGCTAGGGGATGCGCAGGTCGATGCAAACATCATCCCAACCGGATTGATTGAGCGCATCGAAGTCGTGCAAGCCGGTGGCGCAGCCGTGTATGGTTCTGACGCGATTGCAGGTGTGGTAAACTATATCCTCAAGGATGATTTCGAAGGTGTTGAACTCGACCTGCAATATGGCGATACCGAGCAAAGCAACTATGAGCAGACATCCTGGCGCCTGACAGCCGGGACCAATTTCGACAATGATCGTGGTAACGTGGCTGTAAACGTCGAGGGCTCGAGTTCTCCCATCGCGCATTTCTCTGATTTCCCTGCTTCCAATCGTTCACGGATCACATCTGGCAACCCTGATGACACCGGTCCGAATGATGGCATACCTTCGCTTACCGAAGTCATGCCGGCCTATTTCTGGAGCTTCAACGGCAATGGTACTATCTATAACGCGCCAGCCCCGCCGCCTTTCCTCCAGACGACGCTAGATGGCTCGCCGATTCAATTCTCACCTGACGGCTCGATCATTCCATACGATCCAGGCAACATTATCGGCATTCCCTTTGCCGAAGGTGGTGACGGTACGCGCTACAGCGACCTTGCTGGTCTGCGGACAGGTGTTGATCGCCTTAGCGCGAATGTCATCGGTCACTATGATCTTGCGCCGAACCTTCGACTGAATGCAGAGCTGCTCTATTCCAACACTGAAGCGGAGAGCATTCCGCAAGGCTACGCACGTACCGTGCTGAACCAGACAGATCCAGCTCTCGGTGCGATCATGTTTACGGCGAGCAACCCATTTCTCACGGATGAGGCCATTACTTCGCTTTCGGCGGCAAGGCCGGCCTTTGCTGCAGGCGCGCCCCTCTGGCTATCACGTCACTTCTATGATGGCCTGTTTCCAAGCAACATTCAGAAGAATGAGACGGAAACCTGGCGTGCTCAACTCGGTCTTGATGGCAATTTCGATGCCGCTGACCGTAATTTCTACTGGTCCGTCTCCGGCAGCTATGCCGAGGTTAACGGCTCGCAGCGCGTTTGGGATGCCAATGTCTCCAAATTTAATTCAGCGGTCCGTGCTGTGGATGATGGTACTGGCAATATTGTTTGCGCCATCAACGCTGATGCGGACGCAACCAATGATGACGCATCCTGCGCTCCACTGAATCCGTTCGGTGCTGGCAACATTAGTAAGGCTGCGTCGCAATATGTTTCAGTTATGTCGGGTCAGGATTATGAGAACACCCAGTTCGATTTCCTGGCGACGATTGGCACAGAAGTTTACCAGCTTCCTGCTGGTGCTATCGATATGGTGCTTGCCTATGAGACGCGTCGTGAAGAAGCGAGCTTCACCCCACTCGAAGCCAATCAACTGGGCCTGATTCAAACGGGAACTATGGAAGTGCCGACATCGGGCGATTACGACACGAATGAATTCTCGGCCGAGGTTCTCGTGCCGATCTTCGGCGGGGACGTCACGCTTCCATTCGTTCAGGAATTCGACATCAGCGGCACCTACCGCTTTGTCGATAACTCAATTGCCGGTGAAGAAACGGTTTGGAGCCTGGGCAGCCGCTGGGAAGTCGTCGATGGTGTCACTCTGCGCGCAACGCAAAGCCGGAACTTCCGTGCACCGACGCTGAACCAGTTGTTTGCGCCGTCGACTACTGTTGTCGGCAATTCAGGTTTTGACCCATGTGATGCTGACCGTATCGATGCCGGTCCAAATCCTGCTGTGCGGCGCGCAAATTGTGAGGCCGAATGGGCCGCCAATCCTCAATATGGCGCCCTTGCTGGCTTCCAGGACCCGGCTGAGAACTTCTCTGTCACGACCATTGAGACAGGTGGCAATGCGAACCTCCGGAATGAAGTATCGGATACGACCACTTATGGTGTTGTGTTTGACAACTTCGTCGTGCCTGGCCTTACAGTTTCGGTTGACCGGATCGAGATTGAGCTGACCGATGGTCTGTCGGCCTTTACGACGGAAGACTTCATGGCGGCTTGCTACGACAGCGCCTCGCCTTCGGACGCTGTTTGCTCTGCCTTCACACGCCTTCAGACAGCCGACGGAACCAACCCTGCGGGTACTGTGGCGACGGGTCGTACGACGACCTTCAACGCGGGACAGATCAACTTCAAGGGGGAAGTCTATTACGCTAGCTACGGCTTCGATCTCAAGGAAGTCGCCGATGCTTTGGCGGGTGACATTACTCTTGGTCTTGAGGCCACCCACGTTTCTGAACTCAGCACATCCGTCACGGGCACCACATTCAATCGTACAGATAACACGGTGGAGAGCCCTGATTGGACCGGTCGTTTCAATGCGGGCTATTCCTACGGTCCGCTGCGGGTTTCATATCAGCTCAACTACCTCGATAACGTCCTCCGAGTTGAGGGCGCCACGATTGAGAACGATCCAAACCCTTTCGTGGACAGCAACATTACCCATGACCTGTCGGCGATCTATGCCTTCGATAATGGTCTGTCGCTACGGGCGGGCGTGACTAACCTCACCGATGAAGGTCCGTCTTACCCGACGCTTTCTTATGGCGACATTCTGGGTCGGCGTTACTTTGCCGGCGTGAACTACAGGTTCTAGACCCTCCACCCTGAGGAAGCAGTGCAGATGAATTTCAGAAACCTACCGTTTTCGGGCCGTCTTCCGGAGTTTGTTTGTGCTGCTCTTCTAGGGGTGACCTGCGTCCCAATCACGGGATGTGCAACCGCAGAAACGCCGCCTGCCATTGAGCAGGTAGCGCCTGTCGCAAAACAATACTTCCATGGTCCGATATCGCGTTCAGGCAAGGGGGTGTTTGGTGGCGAGACGGTTGCGTACACGGCGGCGATTGAGGTCACTCCCGTGGAGATTGGTGTGAACGGCAAGGGGGCGGACATCGTCTCCTTCTCGTATGTCGCGCAATACCCCACCGACAACAGACCTGTCCTCTTCGTCTTTAATGGAGGCCCGATCTCGGCGTCTCTTTGGCTGCATATTGGGGCCGTCGGGCCGTATAGGGTGTCTTTGCCAGACGATCTCTCTAAATCGAAAGCAGCGGCGACGCTGATACTAAACACATACTCTCCATTAAATGTTGCCGACATCGTGCTCTTCGACCCGGCATCGACGGGCTTCAGCCGTGTTCGGGAAGGCGTCGATCCATCCGTGTACTATTCGGTTGAGGCCGATGCTGCGCAGTGTGCAGACTTCATTGAAGCCTGGCTGGCGGCACATGGAAGAACCGGGGCGCCCGTATTCATTCTCGGTGAAAGCTACGGTACAATCCGTGCGGTTGAAGCGGCAGGCCAGCTAGCAGAGCGCGGGCCAGACCATGCGGCTGATGGCGTCTTCCTTATGGGGCAGGCCGTCAACATTATCGAATATGCCCAGCGCAAGGAAAACATCATTTCCTATGTAGCGTCCCTGCCGACGCTTGCAGCCACAGCCTGGGAACTGGGCAAAGTCAACAAGACCGGCAATACGTTCGAGGGCTTCATGGCCGAAGCAAAAGCTTTCGGCGAAACCGAATACCTGACTGCCTTATATCAGGGCAATAAGGTCGATCCGCAAACACGTGATGCCGTGGCGGCCAAACTCGAAGCATTCACCGGGATTCCAGCCGCTTATTATGTCGAACACAATAACCGCATATCCAAGGAGACATACCGTGCCGAACTCCTTAAGACGGATGGTCTTATTCTCGGTCGTAGCGATGCCCGCTATACAGGCCCAAGCCAGCCCGGAGCGGACCCCGCTTCCGTCCTCTCATCGGTCTACGAAGATGCATTTCGTGATTATATAAAATCGGTATTCGGCTTTGAGGTGGGAGATGACTACAAGCTTTCTGCCGATGTCGAGGAATGGTTCTATGGCCCACCATCGCCCTTTGCCGCATTTGCATATGGCAAGCGACTTGACCCGGCTTTCGCCGCTAATCCAGACTTCAGGCTTGTTATCGGCAACGGCTATCAGGATACCATGACCACAGTCGGTGCATCGGATTATGCTGTTTCCCAATCCGAGTGGCCGCTGGATCGGGTGCGAACCTCCTACTACAAGGGCGGCCATATGGCCTACTCCGTCGAAGATAGCGCCAAGGCGTTCGGTGCCGACATCCGGGAATGGATTACGGGGGCGCCACTCGCAGGCGCTGGAGAATAGGCATAGAAGCCATGTTTCTCATCGAACCGGACCAGATTACATCGACGCTGACCTATGACGCCTGTATCGGTGTGATGAGAGAGGCAATGGCGCGTTTGTCCTCGGGCGATACAAATCAGATTCTTCGTCAGATATTGCCGCTCGACGCAGGCCGTATGTTTGGCGTAATGGCGGGAACGATGGGGCCGGGGGCCGCTTTTGGATCCAAGCTTGTTTGCGTTACACCAGAGCGCGGTGCGCAGCCTGTACCGTCGCATCAGGGAGTTGTTGTCGTGTTCGACGCCGAAACAGGTGCGCCAGCCTGCGTAGCCGAAGCGGGGGCGATTACCGCAATTCGCACGGCCAGCACCAGCGCCATGGCGACCGATGTTCTGGCGCGCGCTGACAGCCGTATCCTCGCCGTGCTCGGCACCGGAGAGCAGGCGCTGCACCATGCGCTGGCCATTCCACATGTGCGGCAGATCGACGAGATTCGGATTTGGGGCCGCTCGCTTGAGAAGGCGCAATGCCTCGCTGCGGAAGTCGCGCAGAAAACAGGTATATCAACGCAAGCGGACGCAAAAGTCGCTGACGCGGTATCCCAAGCCGATATTATTTGTACAGTCACCGCAGCGGCGGCACCTATACTATTCGCGTCCGACGTATCTCAGGGCACCCATATCAACGTGGTCGGTTCCAGCTTTGATGGCCCGCGAGAGATTGACGACACAGTCGTCGCAATATCGCGTTTCTATGCCGATTCCACACCATCCGTTCGTGCACAGGGCGCCGAATTCCGTCATGCGCTGAACAGTGGCGCTGTGGCGGAGAGCCACCTCATCGGAGAGATCGGGGAAGTCCTGGTTGGCAAAGTGTCGGGGCGTCAGTCAGATATCGACATTACACTATTCAAATCCCTCGGCCATATCATCCAGGATGTTGCTTCGGCTGAATACATCTACGGCAGACTGAAAGCGCAAGACTCATGACCGCATTGAAAAACATGGTTGCCGTGCTGGCCTGCTCCGGCTTCATCGCAAGTATATCGTCCTGCGCCAGGGCCCAGGATCAGACGCTCGCCCTCTCTTCGCCCATTGCTGCTGTTGAAGATTTTCCCGTGGATGCGAGATCTTCTGAAGTCGAACCTTACCGCAGCGTCACGCAGCATGAGATGCAGATCGAAGGTAAGACAGTCGCCTATGAGGCCATTGCGGGCGACACGGTCCTGCGAGACATGCAAGGTAAAGCGCGCGCCAGTATCTTCTCCTTCTCCTATCTGCGAACAGATGTCCCCGCAGCCGGGCGTCCTGTCCTATTTGTCTTCAATGGTGGCCCCGGATCGGCATCTCTCTGGATCCACATGGGGGCGATCGGCCCCCGTCGCGTTGTGCTCGATAAGGACGTCGACCCATCAAACACTCCACCTTTTGGCCTGGAAGACAATCCGCACAGTATCCTCGATGTCGCTGACCTTGTGTTCATCGATCCAGTGGGAACCGGCTTCAGCCGCGCAGCCGAAGGAACTGATCCCAAAACTTTCTGGGGCGTTGATGAAGATGCTGAATCCATTGCCCAGTTTATCGAACTCTGGCTCAGCGAGCACGGACGCTGGAATGCGCCGAAATATGTCCTTGGCGAGAGCTATGGGTCGAAGCGTGCAGCAGTTTTGCCCCGCGCTCTCATGGGGGGACCAATCTATACTGGCGTGATGCGCGGCATCACGCTAAATGGTGTCGTCTTGCTGGGCACCACGCTCGGTGGACGGGATCCGTCGAAAGATACGCCGTCCGCCCCATCGGCAGCAGAGCTGGCGCGGGGGTTGCCAGGCCTTGCCGTAACGGCGGCTTTTCACGGGACAACGCCTTATTCCGGTCAGGATGTGGCCTCGGTTTATGCCGAGGCGCGTTCTTTTGCCGATACAGATTATGCAAATGCACTTTCGAAACACCAAGCGGGTACGCTGAGCCTTGACGAACGTGATGCGGTGCTTGCCAGGCTCAAGGCTTTCACCGGGCTTACCGCAGAACAGATCGGCGATGACCTGTATATAGATGCACGTGAGTTCGCGAAAATTGCCCTGAAGAGCCGTAATCTGGAAGTTGGCATTTATGACAGCCGCTATACTTTGCCGCTCGACAATAGCGGCGGCGACCCGGTTGCCGACGATCCGGCCATGGGGCGCTATGTTCCGGGTTTCGTGGCTGCCTTCAACGAGATGATCCACGATGACCTAAATGTCACCATCGAACGTCCCTACGCCGCCATTTACTGGCGTGACCTGTTGACCAACTGGAACTGGGAACGCCGCGGTGTCGCGCCTGGCCAGAGCTTCGCCGTCGATCTCGCCTGGGCGATGCGCCGAACACCTGCACTGCGTCTTTTCGTGGCTTCGGGCTATTACGATCTCGTCACCATGCCGACCGATGCCTATGCAGAACTCGACATGGCCGATTTGCCGAAGGATCGTGTCCGTTTCGAGAACTATGAATCCGGCCACATGCTATATCTCGGCGCCACGTCGCAGGCGTTTTCATCTGACCTGCGCGAGTTCATCACGGCTAAATAGCTGCCGTCATGCCGTCCCTACGGCCGCGAGGAAGGCGTCGATGTCATCGGTGGTGTTGAAAACCGAAACAGTGGGACGGAAGCGGTTTCTCGAAACCGTCGTTACGATGCCTGCGGCTTTCATCTTGTCGTTCAGTTTCGCGTAAGCGCCTTCATAGATGCAGGTTACGATCGGGGTATGGGTCTCAGCAGGTGTCGCCAATTCGAAGCCCTGAGCGGTCAGCCCTTGCTTCAAGCGGTTGGTAAGGCTGACGGCGTGGGCCTGAATCGCGCCAACGCCGGTCTCGAGTATATAATCGAGCGAGGCGTCAAGCATTGCTATGGTCGTATGGGAATGGGTGCCGAGCGCGAACCAGCCGGCTGCATCATCCGAGAAGGTATAGTCGACCATCGTGTCGCCGGGCGCGTCAAATGGGTACATATGGGTGGCAAATTCGCTGATGCCGTAATAGCCGAAATTGGTTCGTTTCAATTCGCCCATGGCGCCGCGACGGACATAGAGGAAGCCGAGACCAAAATCTCCCATAAGCCATTTGTAGCTAGCGCAGCAGGCAAAATCGACGCCGCTTGCGTGCAGGTCTACCGGCACACAGCCAGCCGCGTGGATAATGTCGGCATAGACTAACGCACCACGCGAATGGGCAAGATCACATACAGCCTTCAGGTCATGTTCAAAGCCGTTGAAGGTGGAGACTAGCGACAGCGAAACGAGACGCGTTCCGGGCGTGATCGCCTTATCCATATCCTCTAGCGTAATTCGGCCGTCGCGCGCCTTCACCCAAGCGACTTCGCAGCCCGATTTTTCGAGTTCACCGTAGAGCGGAAACGATCCGAAGAAATGCAGTGTGTCGGTTACAACCTTTACGCCTGCTTCCGGTAGGCCTAGCGATTTAACGATCATCTGCTCGCCAGCTGTTGTGCTTTGCACGAAGGTGATCTCGTCCGGATCCACGTTTACGAGGCGTGCAAACTTCTCAATGACACCGTCGCTGTTCAGCGAATAGGGATCTGACACGGGGTGTGTCTCGCGATGCCTCATATACGCCTCAAGGGAGGCGTGGGCCTGGTTCGAAATAGGGTGCTGCGAGCCAGCATTCAGATAGACCACTGAACCGAGTGAAAATGATGAACGGTCGGGTAGGGATGTTGGCAATGATACTGCTGATGAAACGGGTTGAGGTGTCTCGGATGCTGCCTGGCTGCGGCAGGCGGCGGCTCCGGTGAGCGCGGCGGCGCTCAAGGCGAGATAGTTGCGGCGCGTAAGTTTCATATTCCTATCCTTCACCTGCGTGGTCGTAATTCTAAGGTGCTTGCGCGATCATTCGATAGCGAAGAAACCGCTGTGAGACGCTTCTGCGAATTGATTTTCCGCCAAATAGCCTGACGGGGTATTGATTTTCCGCGCCTATGTCTCGCGCGGTCGTAATTGGCATAGGAATGATAGGAAGAATGCGATGAAACTAGGTTCATGAAATCGCCCGCTCAAATGAGAGTCTCTAACCTGCCGCTTTTGCTGGCGATGCTGTGTGTTGCGGCATGCGCAACTATCTCCTCGGAGCCAGCATCATTGTCATGGCGTCATGTCGAGAATGGCCGGACATATCAGGTCGCCGACCAGTTCGGACCGGACAAGCTGAATTATAAAGTCCACTGGGATCGTTTTGAACTCGACGAGACGGCTGATTCAGGCCGCAGTGTCGTATCGGGCACCACCTATCTGCGCTCATGTGACTGCGCCGCATCGCAACGACCTGTGGTTTTCCTTTTCAACGGTGGTCCGGGGGCGTCGTCCTCACCGCTCCACTTTGCGCTCGGTCCTCATGCCCGCGAGCGCGGCGCCGCGACGTTCCCGGACAACTCCAATACAATTCTCAGAGCTGCCGATCTTGTTTTTATCGACCCCGTAGAAACGGGCTTCAGTCGGGCGGCCGCAACAGACGGCACGAGCCGGTTCCTGGGTGTCGATGGTGACGTTGAGGCCGTCAGCGCATTTATCCACAAGTGGATGACCGCGCATGGACGGGATAACTCACCAGTCTTCATCGTCGGCCAGAGCTATGGCGGCTTTCGTCTTGCCAATCTTTTGCCGAGGGTTGGTGATATGAATGTCCAAGGGTTGATCATGGTGTCACCCCTGCTCAATGCCAGTGCTAGTGCCAGTGATCTCGGCAATGTCTTCGCATTGCCGACCATGGTGGCGACGGCATGGCGTTTCGGCAAGTCATCCATTGAGGCACCAACTGAAGCAGATGCCTGGGAAATCGCCCGTCGGTTCAGCGAAACGGAATTGCTCGTTGCCTTGGAGCAGGGCGACATGCTTGATCAATCGGAAAAGAAGCGGATCGCTTCCGAAATAACCGCCATGACAGGCTTGCCTTCGGACCTTGTATTCGAGTCCAACCTACGTGTTGATATCCAGGATTTTCTCGAAACGCTTCTCGCGGGCGATAGTCTTTTCATCAGCCGTCTAAACACGGCAAAAACAGAATCAGTAAAGCCTGCCGCCACGAATCCGGACAGGCCTGCCGCTGCAAATGACCCATCGCTGGGACTCGGACGGTCTAACAAGATCCTCGCTTCGGACATTGCGCGCTACCTTAAGGACATGACGGGGCTTGATCAGGGGCAGGACTACAGGTCTCTCAACCTTGATGCCAATTTTGCGTGGGACTGGTCAGGCGCCAACCAGCAGCTTTTCTATGCTGACGCCACGCCCCGTGTAGCTGACTTCATGAACGCGAACACCGACGCGAGGCTGCTCGTTTTTGGTGGCTATCGCGATCTTGCGACCCCATTGCTCGCAACACGATATGCCCTGACACATGCTGGCCTACCTCAGGAGCGGGTAGAGTTTGAGATGCTCGCATCCGGGCACTCGCCTTTTGATGAGGACGCGCTCAAGGCGCCATTTGCAGATCGCATCTACACTTTCATACAAATCCACACGGCCACCATGTCTGCCAAAGGAGAGCAATCCCAATGAAGCCAGTAAAGTGGACGCTCACGCTGACAGCAGCCATTGCCTTACTCAGTGCCTGCGGCACCGCAGAGGTGACCGGTAATGAATCGACGCTACCACAGTCGCAGTCGCTCAGCATCATTCAGAACGGTGAGAACGTTGGCTATGTTAAGGCGACAGGAGAAGGCAATGTCACGGACGTTGAGTACTATGTCGATAGCAATGGTCGTGGCCCGAAGCATTCCGAGCACCTTGTCGTGGATGCGCAGGGGACTCCCACCGAATGGACAATTGCCGGCACGTCGCTCATGGGTGGGGACGTTAGCGAGATTTTCGAATTTCACGACGGTGTTGCGACATGGAATAGCCAGGCAGATTCTGGCGCCGAAAGCTTGGAGGCTCCAGCCCTTTACGCTGTGAACGACGGCAGTCCATGGGCAAACTATGTCTACGCGAAGGCCCTGCTAGCCGATCCCGATCATTCGATGCCGGTTATCCCTTCCGGACAGCTGCGCCTTGAAGAACTGGATAGCGTCGCGCTTGCGTGCGTGAATTCCACCATTGATCTCGACATCTATCTCCTGTCGGGCATCGACATGGCGCCTAGCCTCATTGCGCTCGACAAGACCGGCGCATTCTTTGCTGATTTTTCGGAGTCGTCAGCCATTGTTCAGACCGGCCATGAGGAGCTTGCCACGCCGCTCATGGAACTGGCTCGCACACTCAAAGTAGCGCGCGCAGAAAATTTGGCGAAGCAGCTGCGCCACACTTATGGCGGCGTTTTCGCGATTGCGAATGTGCGTATTCTTGCGCCTAAAGAAGGTGCACTCAGCGAGCCGTCGACAGTCGTCGTGCGCAACTCACAAATCGAAAAGGTAGAGTCCTATCCCTCGAACGACGATCTGACCAAAGACATGACCGTTTTCGATGGGAAGGGAGGAACGCTGATGCCCGGTATGTACGACGTCCACTCCCATGCGTCGCTCGACTCCGGTTTGTACTACATTGCTGCTGGCGTGACTTCTACGCGTGACATGGGCAACGATAATGCCTTCCTCGCAGACCTCATGGCCAAGCTGGACGCCGGAACTGTCGTCGGACCACGCATTACGCCGGCGGGCTTTATTGAAGGCCGTAGCCCGTTTTCTGCGCGCGTTGGCATCATTGCGTCTACGGAACAAGAAGCGCTTGACGCAGTCGACTGGTATGCGGATCGCCAGTACCCGTTCATCAAGATCTATAACTCTATGAATCCTGCATGGGTGCCCGCTATGGCAACCTTGGCGCACAGTCACGGCATGCGCGTTATTGGGCACGTGCCAGCTTTCACCAATGCCGACAATATGATCAAAGCTGGCTACGACGAGATAACGCATATCAATCAGTTAATGCTCGGCTGGCTGCTGGCGCCTGATGAAGATACGCGCACACCGCTGCGTCTCACGGGCATGGCGCGTGGCGCGAAGTTGGACCTGAATTCCGAGCAGGTGCACAATACAATATCGCTCATGCAGGCCAACAATGTTGGTATCGATCCGACTGCTGTCATCCTGGAACGGCTGATGTTAAGCCGCGCAGGTGCCACGCCGCCCGGTGATGTCGACTATCTTGAGCATACGCCAATCGGCTACCAGCGATATCGCAAGCGTACTTTCGTGACGCTTGAGGATGCGGCTGCCGATCGGGCTTATGCCGAAGGCTTCCAGAAAACACTTGATACGATCAAACTGCTTTATGATTCTGGTATTAGGATATTGCCCGGCACAGATGACGGAACAGGATTTACCGTACATCGTGAACTGGAGCTCTATCAAAAGGCTGGCATCCCGGTAGCTGACGTTCTGGCGATCGGCACGCAGGGGCCGGCCGAGTATCTTGGCTATGGCGATACACTCGGAACGATCGAGGTTGGCAAGTTTGCCGATTTTGTCCTCCTTGCCGGTAATCCGCTGGCTGATCTAAAGGCCATCAAAACTCCAAGCATGGTTGTGAAAAATGGGGATGTCTATTTTCCAAGCGAGATATACGAAGCACTTGCGATAAAACCGTTTGCGTCTCCGCCGACGGTCCTGAGTGGTCGCACTGCGTCTGAGTAAACACCCTCGCGGCGCGGGAGCCCGGCCACTTTTTGCAATGTGATATACGAGCCGAGCTTCGAGCTCTTATCTGGTAGCCAGACGCTTAAAGCGCCAAATTGCCTCGTACCGGCACCGCCGTCGTGGATTTGATCTCGCCAAGCGTTGCAGTGGAGTTCACATTCTCCACGCCGGGCAGGTTCATCAGGAAGTTCATCAGGAAGTCCTGGTACCAGCTCATCGATTTGGCTTGGATTTTCATCATGATGTCCATCTCGCCGAATATGGAATAGCATTCCAGAATCTCTGGTGTGCTTTGCACTTTCCGACTGAACGTCGCGCGGTCTTTTTCTGACAGTCGCAGTACTTTCAGGTACGCAAATATATGCAGGCCGAACCCAAGCTTTTCGCGGTCGAGGATGGCGACCTGGCTCTTTATGTACCCTTCGTCCTTCAGACGCTGCAGTCGGCGCCAGCAGGGTGATTGGGAAAGTCCGACAATTTCCGCCAGCTCAACGGTTGAGACGGAACAGTCCTTCTGGAGCTGTTCGAGGATCTTGATGTCAAATGTGGATAGAGGTTCTGTCATTAGGGTAGAATGTAAGCAAAAGTGCGTAAAAGCAAGATAGATAATGCTGATATTCTTATGAGGACACTATATAAATGTGGTTATGGTAAATAAGTGGCCTATATTATGTCCTGACCATATGGGGCCTCTCCATCCTCGGGTCGATCTCTCTCCGATTTCACCTTGGCCACTTGGTTTCGGAATTTGCCGCTATCTCTTATCTTCGAGGGAGGGTAGCACCCCATATAAAAGCGCTACCCGAACCATTTCGGTAGTGCGATTGAGCCACACGATTTTCGTTTGTCTTCTAGAGAGAGAGACCGCCGTCGACGATGAGAGTTTGGCCGCAGACATAGGCCGCAAGGGGGCTCGCGAGGAAGATTGCGGCGCCGGCCATGTCACCTGGTGTGCCCATGCGACCGACCGGTATGGCCCGCAAAGCACCTTCGAGGCGTTTGGGGTTTTCGGTAGTAACTTTGGTTAGTTTCGTGTCGACAAGGCCCGGCGCAAGGCCGTTAACGCGGATACCGTCAGGCGCCCAGGCTTGGCCCAGCGTTTTTGTGAGGCTGATGGCGCCCGCCTTTGATGCGGCATAAGCCGGGTTGCCGACATTGGCTGACAGACCTGAGATAGAGCTGACAATGATGACTGAGCCTCCTGCCTTAGCAAGCATCGGCTTGCAGTGGCGGGAACAGTGCATGAGGCTATCGAGATTGACGGCCATGACCTTGTCCCATCCGGGTTTTTCGAATTCGCCGCGCTTGTAGACGACAATTCCCTGGCTCAGGACGAGGCAATCGAGCGTATCGAAGTCGAGGCTAGCGGTTTCAATGGCATCTGGGCTGCCAACATCGACTTGCTGATAGATGAGGCCTTCGAGATCGCTGCCATCGGAAGGATCATAGTCTGACGCCTTCGCGCGGGTTCCCCAGACATGAACTTCGGCGCCGCGGTCGTGGAAGGCCTGAGCTATACCGTTGCCAATGCCGCTGGACCCGCCAACAACGAGCACCCGTTTTCCGGTGAAGTCTGTATCATCAAGGCTCAATGTATTTCCTCCAATTTTCTGTCCTGCAGTAAAGATCGCCTATCTTGGCGCGGTTGTGCAATCCCGGAGGGGGCCTAATTAATTTTGTGTGCTGGCGATCAGCTCGAATGAGAGAAGGCGCGCACTGTGATCATAGACATCCGAGACAATTATGAGTTCATCAGCATCGGTCTCGGAGACTAAAGCCTTTATGCCCTTGTCGACGGTTTCAGGTGACCCGAAGATGGAGCGAGCCAGCATGTTCTGAGCTTGGGCTTTCTCAGCGGGAGTCCAATAATCCTCTATATCGTCGATGGGTGGCTGGCTGAATGAGCGCGTGCCGCGTAGCAGGTTGGCAAAGGACATCTTTTGTGTGGTGGAAAGGCGCTGGGCCTCAGCATCCGTTTCGGCAGCGATGATGTTTACGCCAACCATGGCGTATGGCTTTTCAAGTTGTTCGGAAGGCTTGAAACGGCTGCGATAGATTTCGAGTGCCGCCATCAGATGCGCGGGGGCAAAGTGCGATGCGAATGCGTAAGGCAAGCCAAGCTCTGCGGCGAGCATCGCTCCGAAATGGCTGGAGCCCAGAATCCAGAGGGGTACATTGGTGCCTGCGGCTGGGACGGCCTGGACGCGTTGGCCCGGTTGGACCGGTTTAAAGAAGGCTTGCAGCTCCATCACGTCTTGGGGAAAGCGTTCGGCGTCTTCGTGGGTTGTGCGAAGAGCGCGGACGGTGATCTGGTCGGTCCCAGGAGCTCGGCCGAGGCCGAGATCTATGCGGCCTGGATAGAGGCGTTCAAGAGTTCCGAACTGTTCGGCTATAACGATTGGTGCGTGGTTAGGTAGCATGATGCCACCTGCGCCCACCCGGATTTTCTTCGAGCCTGCAGCCATGTGCGACACGACCAGCGAGGTTGCTGCACTTGCTATGCCGGCCATGTTATGGTGTTCGGCCACCCAGATGCGGTTATAATCCCAGTTTTCGGCGTGCGCAGCGAGGTCGCGGGCATTATCCATGGCGGTGCGGGCGTCGGTGCCTTCGGTGACGCGCACAAGGTCGAGAATGGACAGTTTGGTCATCAAGAAGGGCTCCACAGTGACGGCGAGCATTTGTATCGGCCATTTGGTGCCGACGTGCTGCCGCTTACTTGGGGACGCGTTAGGCCTAAGTCAAAAAACTCACTGAGTGCCGCTGGGGAAGGGGATTTGTATGCCTCTCTCCGCATTGAAAAACCATCCTCAAACCCGTAGCAAAATCCTGAAAAACCAGTCGGACTTCCGTCCAGGATGATGTGATCCGCCGATAGAATGATCGAGGAAATGCCCATGCCCGGCACGAATGTGCTCTCCGATATCCGCATCGCCGACATGACTACGGTCATTTTCGGCCCCTATTGCACCCAGACGCTTGCGGATATGGGAGCGGATGTCGTGAAAGTCGAGCCGGCGACAGGCGATGACTTCCGCAATGTCGGCAAGCCGGTGAACACAAAAAGTATGGGCCCGTGTCACCTGACCATCAATCGTGGGAAGCGTTCGGTGGTGTGGGACCTGAAATCCGTAGAGGGTAAAGCGGCGGTTACCAAGCTGATCCAGCAGAGTGATGTTTTCATTCACAATGTCCGTGAGGATGCGGTGGCGCGTATCGGGCTGACCTATGACGAGGTCAAGGCGATCAAGCCGGATATTGTCTATGTGCATTGCACGGGCTTCGGGTCGAGCGGACCCTATGCCGGGCGTCCGGCCTATGATGACCTGATCCAAGGCTTGTCGGGCATCGCCAGCTTGTTGCCGCGCGTGGATGGTAATCCTGCCCCACGCTTCCTGCCGACGGCGATTGCCGACAAGGTATCTGGCCTGCATGCGGTCTATGCCACGCTCGCCGCGCTGCGTAAGCGCGACCGGACCGGACAAGCGGTGCATGTCGAAGTGCCGATGTTCGAATGTGTGACGCACTTCCTGCTGGAGGAGCATCTCTACGGCGAGACGTTCGATCCTCCAAACGGGCCAGCGTGCTACCAGCGCCAGGTTGACCCTTCACGTCAGCCACTTGAGACGGCTGATGGATGGATCACGATCGCGCCTTATGTGGATGCACGCTGGGTACGGTTGTTTGATGTGCTGGATGCGCCGGACGAGTTGAAGGACGAGCGCCTCAATGACCGGCGAGGGCGTTATCACAACATGCCCTACATGATGGAGCGGGTTCAGTTATATCTCACAGCGAAGCCGACGCAGCATTGGCTCGACGCCTTCTCTGCGGCGGACATTCCAGCGGCACGCGTCAATGACATTACAGAGCTGAGGGACGACCCGCATCTGCAGGCGGTCGGTTTCTTCCGGAAGCGGGAGCATCCGACCGAGGGAAATTATTGGGAGACGCAGCCTCCGGTGATTTTCAGGGACGAGTCGGCCCGCACAATCCGTCCTGCTCCCCTCATAGGCGAGCATACGGACGAGGTTCTTGCTGAAATCGGCCTCACTGTTGCTTCAAAAACAGATTCCAAGGCCTGAAAGCAGGGCTGAACCGATAAATTTCTCGTTACCATTGGGAAACTGTTCGTTTTTTGATGCTAAGCGAGGCCCTCAACATGGTATTGCCTCTTGGACTTGGCGGACTACTTCGTGAAGTGCAGGAACAAAGCCATGTGGGCGCTTGTTTCCGGGCATTCGTGCGGAAGTCTCGCAGTTTGACGGAACATCATAAGGCATTTGAATGGCAAACTCTGGCCACATCTGGAGCAAACTGACTCTGCCGCGCACGCTCTGTGCAGCGATGGTGTTCATAGCGCTTGTAACAGTTCATGCGTCTGCGCAGGGGCGCGGGCCGTCCAGTGTGTTTGTCGCGGAAGTCGGTAAGCAGGATTTCGCCATGCGGATCGAGGCGCTCGGTACGTTGAAGGCAAATGAGCGCGTGGAACTCACGCTGAATGTCGCGGATCGCGTGACGGCCATCTATTTTGATGACGGTGAGCGCGTAACGGCTGGCAAGACCCTTCTCTCACTCGCGCAACGTGAGCAGGTCGCTCTGGTCGAATCTGCCCAGGCCACAGCTGATGAAGCGCGTCGGCAGTATGAGCGCGCCCAGCAACTTGCGAGCCAGGACGCTATCGCGCAGACATCTCTTGATGCCGCTCGTCGCGATCTCGACAGCGCGACAGCACAGTTGCGTGCAGTTCAGGTTCGCCAGAAGGACCGCGTCTTGGTTGCTCCCTTTGATGGGGTTCTCGGCTTCCGAATGGTCAGCGTCGGTTCGTACGTCAAACCGGGTGATGTTGTTGCAACACTGGTCGATGATAGCGAGATGAACCTCGATTTTGGCGTGCCGTCGAATTTCCTCTTGTCACTAAAGGCGGGTGTGACGGTCACGGCAACGACCGATGACCTGCCCGGAATGGAATTTTCCGGCAAGATCGACAGTGTCGACAATACAATCGACCCCGTAACACGTTCGGTACGCGTGCGCGCTGTTCTGCCAAACCCTGATCGTGACCTTAAGGCTGGCATGTTCATGCGTGTCACCATTCTAGCTGATGCGCGCACCGCCCTGTCCATTCCTGAAGGGGCAATACAGCCGCTTGGGCCTGATAATTTCGTTTTCGTCGCAGTGGAGGAAAACGGCAAGAAAATCGCGCGAAAGCGAAAGGTCCAGATTGGTCTTCGCCAGGGTGGGAATGTTGAAGTCCTGTCCGGACTGTCCCAAGGCGATCTCATTATTACCGAGGGAGCGATCAAGGCACGCGATGGGGGTGAAGTCCTCGTGCGCGAACGTTCTGCTGTCTTCCCTGGCGCGTCCGGCAACGGCGCTGCCCTTAACGCACAATAGCCCGGATGTTGCTCTCAGACGTCTCCGTCAAGCGTCCGGTCTTTGCATCTGTCCTGTCGCTTATCCTGATCATTTTTGGCCTCGTCGCCTACAATAGGCTGGCGCTACGCGAATACCCGGACATTGATGCACCAATTGTAACGATCAACACGCGCTATCCGGGTGCATCGGCCAATGTGATCGAGACGCGCATCACGCGCGTGATTGAGGACCGTATCGCCGGCGTTTCGGGCATCCGCTTCATCAATTCGAATTCCACAGATGGTCGCTCGCGCATCAGCATCGAGTTCAGCATCGACCAGGACATTGACGCGGCGGCCAATGATATTCGCGACCGCGTATCAGGTGTCCTTAACAATTTACCGCCTGAGGCCGATCCGCCCGAAATCGAGAAGGCGGATGCGAATGATGACGTTATAATCTGGCTGAACTTCGGCAGCGACCGGATGACGACGCCTGAACTGACTGATTATGCGGATCGGTACATCGTTGACCGTTTCTCGGCCCTCGATGGCGTTGCGCGTGTTCAAGTTGGTGGCGCGCGCGACTATGCGCTACCGCATATGGATCGACAGGCGAGCACTCGCTTCCCGTGGCTTGGCGGTAAGCGACCTTGAGAATGCGCTGCGGCGTGAAAACATCGAAGCACCGGCAGGCAGTCTGGAGTCGGATTCCCGTAACTTTACGGTCCGGATTGAGCGAGCCTTCAAGACACCGCAGGACTTTGCCGGACTGGTCATTGCGCAGGGAGATGACGGCTATCTTGTGCGCCTTGGCGACGTGGCGCGCGTTGAACGCGGTACGGCCGAAGACAGGACGACCTTCCGGGGCAATGGCGTGCCCATGGTCGGATTGGGCATTATCAAACAGTCAACGGCCAACACTGTGGAAGTGGCCGCCGCAGCGAGGGATCTGGCCGACGAAATCAGCAAGACATTGCCGGAAGGCATGGTGATCGCGCGGGGGTCGGATTCCTCGATCTTCATCGATGCGTCCATTCGCGAGGTTTACAATACACTATTCATCGCTGTTGGGCTGGTGACAGTTGTCATCTTTATGTTTCTGGGCAGTCTGCGATCGACCATCATTCCGGCCATTACGGTGCCGATCTCAATTATCTCCACGTTCATCGTGCTGTTGGCGCTCGGGCTTTCGATCAACCTGCTAACGCTGCTCGCGTTGGTGCTGGCTATCGGCCTTGTCGTGGATGATGCCATCGTTGTGCTTGAGAACATTCACCGGCGGATGGACGAGTATGGCGAGACACCGCTTGTGGCGGCATATCGCGGCACGCGTCAGGTGGGCTTTGCCGTGGTTGCGACGACGATGGTGCTGATCGCTGTATTCCTTCCTATCACGTTCCTGCAAGGCAATGTCGGCCGCCTGTTCACCGAGTTCGCGCTGACGATGGCCGCTGCCGTTTTCTTCTCGAGTATATTGTCGCTGACGATCGTGCCGATGATGTCGTCAAAGCTTTTGAAGCCCAAGGCGACGACGGGCGCTATGCGCTATATCCCGCTGGCGATTGATAGCGTCTTTGCCCGTCTCAGGACCGGATATGGCTGGATTCTGAGCAAACTCATCTACCGGCCGATCTTTGTGATGCTCATCCTGTTGGGCATTTTCGGAGGCGCTGCCTGGCTTTACCAGAATATCGACGAAGAATTCGTGCCTCAGGAGGATCGCGGTACATTCTTCATCAGCATCCGCGGTGAGGAAGGCGCGTCGTTCGATTACATGGCGACCTATCTCGATGAGATTGAGCAGCGCCTTCTGCCCTATACGGAGTCGGGCGAGGCAACCCGCCTTCTGGTTCGTGCGCCGGGCTTTGGCAGCTCGAGCTTCAATCAGGGATTTGTCGTCGTCGTGCTGGATGACTGGTCGAAGCGGCGATCCGGTGACGAGATCATTGCGGAGATAAATCGTAAACTGTCTGACATGCCTGGGATAAGGGCCTTTGCGGTTATGCGGCAGGGCCTCGGCGGGGGCAATGGAAAGCCTGTTCAGTTCGTGCTTGGTGGGCCGTCCTACGAGCAGCTGACGCAGTGGCGCGATACGTTTGTCGCCGCGCTGGAGGACAATAATCCCGGTCTGGTTGATATAGATTGGGATTATAAGGAAACGCAGCCACAGTTCCGTATCTCGATCGACTATGAGAGGGCCGCCGACCTTGGCGTGACCGTCTCGGATGTGGGCAACACGTTGCAGACGATGCTCGGGTCACGCCGCGTGACCACCTATACTGATCAGGGCGAGGAATATGACGTCATCCTTGAGGGTATGCGGTCTGATCAGAATACACCCATGGATGTGCAGAACATCTACGTACGCTCGTCACGCTCGGGCCAGCTTGTTCCGCTATCCAGCCTGACGAAGATCGAGTCCATTGCCGACAGTCCTAGCCTCAATCGTTACAATCGCGTGCGATCCATCACCATCGAAGCGGGGCTTGCACAAGGCGTCTCGCTGGGCACGGCGCTGAGCGGCATGGAGCGGATCGCTAAAGAAGTGCTGCCTACAGAGGCCACGATCGACTACAAGGGCCAGTCGCTCGACTTCAAATCTTCAGGCGGCTCGATCCTGTTCGTGTTCGCGATCGGTCTGGTGATCGTATTCCTGGTCTTGGCGGCCCAGTTTGAAAGTTACCGTCATCCGATCATCATCATGCTTTGCGTGCCTGCAACGATTGCGGGCGGTCTGCTTGGGCTTTGGCTCACAGGAAATACGCTCAATATCTATACGCAGATCGGGTTGATCATGCTCGTCGGCCTGGCGGCCAAGAACGGTATCCTGATCGTTGAATTCGCCAACCAGCTGCGTGATGAGGGCGAAGAGTTTGATGTGGCACTACGGGAAGCCGCCCTGGCGCGTTTTCGCCCAATCGTGATGACCAGCCTGACCACGGCAGCTGGCGCAGTGCCGCTTATCCTGTCGGAAGGGGCAGGGGCCGAAACGCGTCAAGCGATCGGCGTCGTCATCTTGTTCGGTGTGATTACGGCTGCCTTCATTACGGTTCTGTTTGTGCCAACCGCCTATGCGCTGATTGCGCGGAAATCAGGTTCGCCCAATGATGTTGCCCGACGCCTTGAGGCAGAGGAAAAAGAGGCAGATTTGATCCCTTCGCCCGCCGAATAGCGTTGATCCGCCTCGGTAAGTCGCTGCGGTCCTCGATGCGGTAAGGTAAAAAGCAACTGCCACACAGTTGGCAGTAACGCATATTGTGTGCCCAACGTTTCATCTAGCGCGCCTTCCTGTCGCGCAGTTGGACGATTGGCCTTGAATTCATGTCGGACTGCCCCTGAAGCTTGGTCGAATTCAGCAGTAATCAGGGGCCCGGCTATACTCAGCTTCATGGTGACATTTAAGAATAGATCAATGCAAATTCGGTGGGGCAGGACAGCTTTGGCCCCGCTGCCTCGTATGTGGCAGCAGAGCGTGCCTCAGCTATCGGGGGGCACGCCATGAACGTGCCGCAGTGCGACCCACCAGTGATGCCGTTAGAGATTTTGTTGGTCGAAGACGATATCGCCCGAGCGGCGATTTTCGACGAGGGCCTTGGCAACACAGCGAATGTGCGCCGGATAGGGGAACTCTCAATGCAATCGGTGATAATGGCGACCGATATTCACAAAGCTGATCTACTCATTATCAGCCGCCATGTGCCGGATGGGGACATGATCCGTGTTGTGGAAGAGCTTTCAGGCAAAAGGCCGATGCCGATTGTTGTTTTTGTAGAGGCAGATCAAGGCGATCTCGCTCGCCGCGCCATTAGAGCTGGTGCCAGCGGTTACATCGTCAGCGGCTTGTCTCCTGCCCGGGTTGGCCCAGTGCTTGACGTTGCGATGGAGCGTTTCCGGCTGATGGATGCGCTTCATAAGGAATTGTCACGGTCCAAGAGCGACTTGGAAGCCCGCAAGCTGATTGAGCGTGCCAAGGGGTTGTTGATGGAGCAGCGTGGCGTCACAGAGCATGCGGCTTATGAAGCGCTCCGCAAGATGGCCATGTCGCGAGGGAAACCTGTGCGCGAAATTGCAGAAACGATTGTCGCCATATCGAACATGCTTCCATGAACAGTATGCGTTTCGCGCGGTGAAGGCTTATTTTCCAAGCCTGCAGTGATCGCACCTTCCCAATAGTCAGGACGTGTTAGTGCACCGACATTAAGCTTCTTTCATGTTGCGGTGCATCATTCCTGTGCGTCCACCCATAGTGGAGCAAGAAGCATATAGATTTCAGTATGAACCGGCCTTTGCTCCGGCTCTGCTGAAAACTGGTTCAATGTAGAACCGATAATGCGGCTCGATGCTGGGCCCGTAATGCGGTCGTCCGACGACAGCGCCTTTTTCACATATCGTGAGATCTTCGGGATCTCTTATCGACTTATCCAGTGTGACGCTTTGCGACGCATACGGAGAAGTACTGAATTTGTCCGCTCTGCGGATGGGGTCGCGCTGCCCGACAAGCAGCGTAACAAAACGGGGTAGTAAACAATGAGAACTTCTTTTCGAACATATCTGATGTCCGGTGTTTTTCTGGCGGCAGGTGGCCTTACAGCAAACGCCCAGGAAATCGCCGTCGCGCAGGAACTTGCCGTGACGGACTCAGTCTCGGTACAGGAAACCATTACTGTTACGGGATCACGCGGAAAACCGCGTACAGTTGCAGACTCGGCCGTACCGATCGACGTTCTCGACGAAGCAACCATCAAGGACGTCTCGTTCACGGACACCAATGACGTACTCAAGACGCTCGTGCCTTCCTACACAATTGGCCGCGAGCCGATCTCCGATGGGTCGACCTTCGTTCGTCCAGCCGCTCTGCGCGGTCTATCTTCGGACAAAACACTCGTCCTCGTAAACTCCAAGCGCCGTCACCGCGCTGCGCTGGTGTCGATCGGCGGGTCGGGTACGCAAGGTCCTGATGTCGCAACGATCCCGGCGTCCGCACTGAAAACGGTCGAAATCCTGCGCGATGGTGCTGCGGCTCAATATGGTTCCGACGCCATTGCCGGCGTTATCAACTTCATCCTGAGGGATTCGGCAGAAGGTGCCGAAATCACGGTCCAAGGGGGACAATATTATGAAGGCGACGGCGAAGACCTCTTGATCGCAGGCAATATTGGTCTTCCGCTTGGCGAGAATGGCTTCATCAATATCAGCCTTGAGGGCACCAGCGCCCAGCCGACAAGCCGTGGCAAGCAATGGGATGAGACAACATCCTTCGATGTCGATGCCTACGTCGCAGCAAACCCCGACAAAGCCTATCTCTATGGTCCCGGCGGCGACTATGATTCAAGCAACGTGCAGATTTGGGGACAACCTGAATCGGAAGCGTTCCGTTCGTTCGTGAACATGGGCTATACGCTTCCAGGCGGGCAGGAACTTTACGCTTTCGCCAACTACTCCAACTCATCGGCCGATGGTGATTTCAACTATCGTTTCCCCGGCAACTCTGTGAACGGGCCGCTGATCCGTTTGCAGGATGGTTCAACCTACAAGTTTGACAGCCTTTTCCCGGCTGGTTTTACGCCGCGCTTCTTCGGTAACGTTGTCGACTATTCGACGACCGGCGGTATCCGCGGCGAGTTCACGCCTGATTTCACCTATGATTTCTCGGCGCGCTACGGCAAGAACCAGATCAATTACAAGCTTGGGAATACGGTCAACCCATCGCTGGGCGATAGCTCGCCAACAGTCTTCCATCCTGGCGATCTTATCTCGGATGAAGTCGCTGTTGCGGCTGACTTTGTCTATTCTTACGAACTGGGTGGCTTCGCCAGCCCGGTCGACTTCAGCTTTGGCGCTGAATGGCGGGATGAAGGCTATGAAGCTGTGGCAGGCGACGAAGCCTCTTACATTGCTGGTCCGTATGCCTTTGCAGATCCATGGGACTTCTGCGACGGCGCGGCTCCGACGGCCGCAGGACTTAGCGTTATTGCCGACGGCTCCACGCTCGATTGTGCCGACCCTTCGGACCCTGTGTATACACTCAACGGTGTCGGTTCGAACGGCTTCCCGGGCTACTCGCCTGATTATTCAGGTTCGCTCAATCGTGACAGCTACGGCATCTATGCTGGCGCTGCAGCCGACCTTACGGACGCATTGTTTGTGGAAGTCGCTGGCCGGTTCGAGAACTATTCCGACTTTGGTGAAACGACCAATGGTAAGATCGCTGCACGCTGGTCGGTCACCCCGAACATCAATATCCGGGGCTCTCTCGGCACAGGCTTCAGGGCACCAACGCCAGGCCAGCTGGCCACGACGAACGTGTCTACACGCTTCCCGGCCGGTGAACCCGTCGCATCCGGCCTTTTCCCGGCCTCCAACCCTGTGTCGCAATTCCTTGGTGCGGAAGAGTTGAAGCCCGAAAAGTCGACGAACTACTCCCTTGGTGCAACGGGCACCTTTGGTCCGTTGAGCGTAACGCTTGACCTCTACAAGATTGACATCAGTGACCAGTTCTATGCATCACGCTCTATCACCGTGACGCCGGAAATCCGGGATCAGCTGATTGCGGCAGGCGTACCGGGCGCTGATACGATCGGTGCTGTTCAATTTTTCCAGAACGCGTTTGACTCCTCAACAGAGGGTGTCGATCTGGTCGTGACGTATCTTGCCGATTGGGGCACGGCGGGTTCAACGGCCTTCACGCTGAGCTCGAACTACAACACGTTCTCGGTTGAGAAGGTTAACATTGACGGTCTGTTCCTCGAGGAAGATGTGTATGACTTCGAGAATGGCACGCCCAACTATCGGACGACGTTCACGGTATCGCACACGATTGGGGCATATACTTTCCTCGGCCGGGCAAATTATTTCGGCGAGTATAATCCATCACAGTGCCTCGCGGGCGTAGCAGCAGATGGTTATAGCTGCCCAGGTGGATTACTTACCGAAGACTCAGGCAGCGAGGTTCTGTTCGATATCGAGGCGACTTATGCCTATGACGACACGACCAAGTTCACGGTCGGCGCGCGTAACGTAACGAACGAGTATCCTTACGAACCCGATTACAAAAACCTCCGGGAAACCGGCAACGGGCGGATTTACCGGTCCGACTCAATTGTCGATTGGCAAGGCGGTTTTGTCTATTTGAAGGCAACCAAGAGCTTCTGATGCTTATGAGCACAATCTGACCGTACTTTAGGCAGATAACAAAAAATACAGGGAGCGAGGCAACTCGCTCCCTGCTTCGCTTTCAGGACTGTGCTTATCGTCCTTCCGAGCCCCCCATCATCAAACAGAAGCACTCAATTACATGTCATTATCAAATCTCGATCTGGCTCATATCAGCCAGCTGATCGCCGTTTTGCTTGCTGCAGGCCTTGTTGCAGGATTCGTCGCAGGACTTTTTGGTATCGGGGGCGGCTTCGTTGTTGTTCCGGCCCTTCTGCTCACTTTCAACGTCTTCAACGTCGACAGCAATGTGATCACCCACCTCGCGATCGGCACATCCCTCGCCACTATAATTGTCACCTCTCTTCGTTCACTCCATGCGCACAACAAACGCGGTGCCGTGGACTTCAAAATCATCCGTGACTGGACCCTCTGGCTCGTGATTGGTGCTGTCATCGGTATTCTCATCGCGCGTTACATGGATGGCCGTTCGCTAAAATGGATATTCTCCCTCGGCGTCTTTCTGATGGGTGTGCACTTCATTGCACCTGTCTTGCAGCCGAAAAGGGCCATCACCACCGATATGCCGCAGGGGCCACTTCTTGCCGCCATTGCGACGTTCCTTGGCGGGTTCTCGGCGTTGCTTGGCATTGGTGGCGGCACAATCGCGGTGCTTGTCATGACGGCCTGTGGCCGACCAATTCACCAGGCTGTTGCGACAGCGGCCGGTTTTGGCGTGATCATCGCAGTGCCGGGCGCCATCGGCTTTGCCATTCTCGGGCTTGGTGAGCCAGGCTTGCCATTCGGCTCGATCGGCTACGTGAACGTGATTGCTGTTCTGGCAATTACTGCTATGTCTTTCATTACCGCGCCTCTTGGAGCGCGCGCCGCGCACAGTCTCAACGCCGTAGCACTGAAGCGTACTTTCGGGATTTATCTCGTCGCAACGTCTGCGATCGTCCTGTACAATTCGTTCACTTCCTGATCCTTCATTGGGAACCTCGGAACGCCTGCCGGGGAACATCCCATTTATAACCAATCAACAACTGGGGAAATAAAATGGCATTTGATATATCACGACGCTTAGTTCTGACGGGAGCCGTCGGCGCTACCGTCGCGTGCGCAACGGCGTGCACGACAGCGCAATCCGCATCAGCTCAAGGTGCTTTTCCAGCAAACGCTCCGTCTGCTGATCCTGATCCCGAGCTGCTTGGTCCGCGTGGCGGCGTTGCGCTGCTTTCGCGCAACGAAAACCCTTATGGTCCAGCGCCATCAGCGCTGAAAATGATTGAATATGCTGGCAAAAAGGGCGCGTATTATCCGGACATTGCCGGTGCGAAACTGGCCGAGATGATTGCCGAGCGCCATGGCGTGACGCCGGATATGATTGCCATCACGACTGGTTCGGGCGAAGCGCTCAGCGCTATTGCCGTGATCTACGGGCAGAAAGGCCCGATCGTTGCGCCACGTCTTTTCTGGGACACGACGGCCCTCTACGCAGTGAATCTTGGCATGGCCGAAATCGATCGTGTTGCACTTGCGCCTGACATGAGCACCGACTTGGCGGCCATCGAAGCCAAGGTGACAACCGACACTGGCCTTGTGCAGCTTTGCAATCCGAACAACCCGACCGGCCTAGTTGCTGATCCGGTCGCTCTGAAGGCTGCCGTAGTACGCATGTCCAAGCTCACGACGGTGCTCGTCGATGAAGCCTATATGGAGCTGGCTGATGATCCTGAAGGCAACACCTGCATTGGCCTTGTGAAGGAAGGGCACAATGTCATCGTGTCGCGTACCTTCTCGAAGATTTACGGTATGGCGGGCATTCGCGTGGGCTACACGATCTCGTCGCCTGAAACCGCGGCCAAGATCCAGTCAGCTGCCATGTCATGGATTTCCGGGGTTGGTTTGGCCGCCGCAATCGGTAGTTACAATGACATGGCCTTCCTTGATTTTTCCAAGGGAAAAATTGTTGAGGGTCGCGAGATGGTTCTCGCGACGCTAGATGCGCTCGACTTGGAATACCTGCCGTCGCAGACGAACTTCGTCTACTTCAAGTCAGGCAAGCCAGCGAACGACGTGGCCAAAGCCATGAAGGATCGCGGCATCTACATTCGCGGACAGTACATGGACTATACCGACTGGACGCGCGTTTCGATGGGCAAGATCGAAGATGTGGAGCGTTTCTGCAAGGCGCTGCCGGAAGTCGTCGGCGCCTGACCGACAAAGACTGTAATCAACTAAAAGGCCGGGGCGAAAGCCCCGGTCTTTTTCATTTGAGATAAGGGGAGGCTTTGTGGCCAAACTTCGAATCAGTGGTGACCCCTGCAGGACTTGAACCTGCAACCGTCGGATTAGAAGTCCGGTGCTCTATCCAGTTGAGCTAAGGGGCCACGCGGGTGACGCGCCTTAGTGCGTCCAGGGCTGCTTGCGGTCAAACGCGAAATTCTCGCTGTACGTCTTTACCAGACGTTTGCGCTCACGTGATTCTTCAACCCGGAATGTCATGCCTTCGCGTTGGGCATATTCGACGGCTTCGTCCTGCGTATCAAATTCAAGGCGGACTTGACCTGATGTGTCGTCAATGCTGGTCCAGCCCATGACAGGGTCGGCACTGCGATGTGCGCCGGGTTTCACGAATTCGAGGACCCAGGCCTTGGTCTTGCCGCGACCGGACGTCATGGCGCTTTTGCTGGGTCTGTAGATCCGCGCTTCCATGTGACCGCCTCGTCTCGTCGAGAAGTTGTTGGTCGGAGCGAGAGGATTCGAACCTCCGACCCTCTGGTCCCAA
>TARA_R110000787_G_scaffold284913_1_pt1 | contig 42652 bp, 34 predicted proteins | sample TARA_R110000787 | Tara Oceans TARA_R110000787 (sample SAMEA4397920) | marine metagenome | biome: Polar Biome; feature: [DCM] deep chlorophyll maximum layer (ENVO:01000326); material: water (ENVO:00002006), including particulate matter (ENVO:01000060) such as... | depth 35 m | reverse complement strand
TGAATAAGCTCCTTTTTCGTAAACTTATTTCAGGACGGGACATAAGTATTAAAAAAGCCTAACATTGACTGTTAGGCTTTTTATTATTCTAAAAATCGCTCTGTCGATTACGACTTATCGCGAATCAACTTATAGTTTAAAAATTCAGTAATGCCAAGGTTACCAAGCTCTCTACCAAAACCTGAGCGCTTCACACCGCCAAATGGGGTATTGGCTTCACTACCAGACGGGGCGTTGATAGTCACCATACCGACATCTAATTGCTGAGCAATCTCTGCTGCCAATGCTGCGTCTTGAGTTTGAATGGAAGCACCTAGACCAAATGGTACATCATTGGCAATTTGAATCGCATGATCGACATCACGCGCTTTATAAATGACAGCAACTGGACCAAAAAGCTCTTGACGATAGACGTCCATGGATTCATCAACGTCTGTCAGTACCGCAGGCTTAAACCAAGCGCCCGGCTTGTCTTTCACCATACCGCCTTCTACCAATACGGTTGCCCCTGCTTGAATGGCGCTGTCGAGCTGCTCTTGTAAGTTTATTGCTGCTGCTTTAGAGGACATCGGTCCGATAAAGGTGCCATCGTCAAGTGGATCAGCCAAGCTCATATCACGTACGACATCGGTAAAGCCTTTGACGAAATCATCATAAACTGACTCAATGACGATTAGGCGTTTGGCGGCATTACAGGCTTGGCCAGTATTACCAAAACGACCAGAGATAGCGCCTTGTACCGCTTTTCCGATATCAGCGTCAGCTGCAACGATGAACGCATCTGAACCGCCAAGCTCTAGCACGACTTTTTTGAGGGCGCCGCCTGCTACTTTAGCAACTGCTTGCCCAGCTCGTTCAGAGCCAGTTAAGGAGATACCTTGTACCCTGCTGTCTTCAATAATGGTCGCTGCTTGTTCATTGGTTGCAAACACATTGTTATAGACACCCTCTGGTAAGCCTGCGTCTTTGAAGATATCGACGATAACTTCTGCTGTCTTAGGGCATTGCGGCGCGTGTTTTAAGATAAGGGTATTGCCTGCCATAAAGTTTGGTGCGGCAAAACGTGCAACCTGATAATGCGGGTAGTTCCATGGCATGATACCCAACAGGACACCAACAGGTAGCTTCTCTACAGAGGCAGACCCTGTATCGACATCAATTTTATTGGGCGCTAATAGCTGCTCTGCATTATCGGCATAGTAACGAAAGATATCAGCAACCAATCCAATCTCGCCTTTTGCTTGCGCGACAGGCTTACCCATCTCTGTTGCTACGATACGTGCAAGCTCTTCTTTACGCTCAAGATAGAGATCAGCAATTTTATGCAGTAGCTTACTACGCTCACTTAGCGATACTGTACGCCAGTCTTGATAGGCTGTGTCAGCTTGCTCAATCACTCTTTGGATATCTTGCTCAGTTGCTGTAGGGTAAGTGGCTTCTACTTCACCAGTGGCTGGGTTATTAACTTGATAATCGCTCATAGTTATGTCCTTTTTTAAAATATTATTGGGTTCAAAATCCATTTGGGTCTATATTTTTATGCGGCTGCTTTTAGTTAATACTTTTAGTTGCTGCTTTTAATTGATGATTTTGGTTGCTGCTGCGTAATGCAATGAATATTGCCGCCACCAAACACAATCTCTTTCGTTCGTACTCCCACTACCTGATGTTGAGGAAAGACTTTTTCAAGCTGCTCGATAGCGAGTGCATCATTTATATCATCATATTGCGGTACGATGATAGCGTCATTACAAATCAAAAAATTGGCATATGAGGCAATACAGACGTCACCCGTTAAGCGCGCCTTGGCATCATCAGATTGTTCAGTATCATAATGTTCAGGCAAGGTGACAGAGTTCTTGGTACAGCATAGCTTATGGACTTTTAAACGTCTGCCTTTTGCATCAGTCATCTTTGAGAGCTGCTCATAGGCCTTTTGCGTTGCCTCATAAAACGGATGCTTAGGGTCGTCAGTAAACAAGCAAACCACTTCACCAGGGCGCGCAAAGCAGGCGATATCATCAATGTGACCTGTAGTCTCATCAGGATCAATACCGTCATCAATCCACAGCACTTTTTGCACATTAAGATAGGCTTTTAGCTTGTCTTCAATTTGATCTTCGGTTAGGTGCGGATTACGCCCTGGGCTTAGCAAACACATGCGTGTAGTCAGAACAGTGCCTTCACCATCGACGTGAAATGCGCCGCCTTCCATGACAAAGTCATCCGTTCGATAGCGTTTGATATCTAGATGGTCACATAAGCGTTCAGCCAACTTATCATCGTCATCCCACGGCGAGTATAGTCCATCATAGTCGCCGCCCCATGCGTTGAATGTCCAATCACAAGCGCGTAGCCCACCTTTATCATTGATTAAAAATGTCGGGACAGTATCACGCGCCCAAGCATCGTTGCTGGGCATCGATATGAGGTCGATATCAGCAGGTAGACTGTCACGGCATGATTGATAATCATCAGGATTGACCAGTACACCAACTTCACAAAATCTGTTGATTGCCGATGCAACATCAGCATAAGCTTTCTGAGCAGGAATGGCTTGCTGTCGCCAGTTATCAGCACGGTAAGGCCATACCATCCATATTTTTTGTATCGGCTCAAATTCTGCTGGCATGTAAAAGCCGTCTTGTTGTGGTGTTGAGCCAGTGATTAATCGGTTCGGTAATAATGACATATAGAGCACCTTATTTGACGACTTTTTTTAGCGATGAGTGGAAAGAGCCTAAAGCTCGAGTGGTGGTTACGCCAAAAGATTTGATAGAGCTGAGCGAGCCGAGCAGTAGAGTGTCTCTAAAGCAGGTATATAACTGTAGCACCACCAAGAACCTGGGTTTTTTGATCGAAACTTATCAGCCAAACAGCTCAACGGAAGAAAAAATTGCTCATGAAGGTGAAGAAATCGGTACCGTCATCGAAGGTAAAGTGTTGATTCGTATTGAAGAGACAACCTACTTATTAAATGAAGGTGACAGTTATGTGATCGATACGATTAAACCGCATACTTTTATCAATCCTACTGACGGCGTGACTCGTATCGTTAGTGCGCATACGCCAACGACTTACTGAACAAAAATCAGCATAAGCTTTTATACAGTGATAGGTCCATATATTAATGTATTTTCAAAAGCGTATGATTATTGAACATACAGGATTGCCTTTTACTCACGCTATTTTCTACTAGAAAGTAGCGTTTTTTGTATGTGTCTTTGAAGCGAGCTGATAAGAGGAAAGTTAATAATAGATAGGCAAGCAGTCAAATTAGAATTGACGCCAATTAAGCATCGTTTGGCTCTTCTGTTACTTTAGTACTATAAGATGTGTTGGGTTTGTCTTTGACCAACCTGACTTTATTGGCTGTTTTTTTATTAACGATGGGCTTAGAAGTTACGCCAAAGACTTTTTTGTGTCTTCTTACGGCTAAAGCATCCGCTGCCGCTTTTTCTTCTGCTAATGCCTGCTCATGCAGATTTTTATAGACGCCTATTGTCTCATCAATCATCTCACGCATGGTAAATTTGTTGGTCATCTCAGGGCGAGTCACACTTTCTAACTGATTGCGCACCGCTTTGCACAGTGCGTTGGCATTGTATTTTCTGACCAAACCTTGCGGATAGAGTGGGCGCAGAATTTCACTAAATGCCGCTTGATCCCAGCCAATGACAGGCGTACCCAAATGAATGGCTTGTAAGGCATTGATACCGATAGATTCAGGCTGATTGGCAAGTGCCATGACGACATTGGCCGCTGACAACCACTCACGCATATCATTACGTTTGCTGCCGACATAAGTGATACGATCGGCTAATCCCAAAGTATTGCTGCGTTGACGAAAATCTTCATGGGCGACATCGCCCGCGCGATAATCATCATCCATAATAATGGCATGGATATTAGGGAATTGCTCTTGAAGATTGCCCAAGATATCAATCAGCCATTCTTGACCATATTCCTTACCGATGATGGTTGGAAATACCAGCCATTTTTTATTCTCAAGCTCAGGGTATTCAGCAAAAGTATGACGTAGCCAATATACTGATGGATTATGACGATAAGGATAGCGACGCGTATCAACACCGCGGTAGATACGTTTAATGACTCTGGGGTCCAGCTCCTCACGGCGCAGCCCTTTTTTTAAGTAATCAGTCACACTATCAGACACAGTAATAATGGTGTGAACATCAAGTAAGGCTTGTGAGTATTTATTGATAGGATAGAAGCCATACATGGTTGATACCAGTTTTGGTCGACGTTTTACCCGTGCACGGCGCAGCGCTAAATGCAGTACCCATGCCGGTGTCCGCGAATGCACATGGATGATATCAGGGTCATATTTTTCAATCAGACGGCGCAGTGGCGCGACCTGTAATAAAGACAGCCAAGATTTTTTGTTCATATATAACTGGTGATAATGGTTGCCATCACGCTTTAGGCGTCTGACCAAGTCATTGTCTTCACTGGCACTAGAGATAATAATTGAGGTATGCTCGTTTTTGACCAAAGCACGCCCAAGATGAAAAATACCGCGCTCGGATTCATCATGCTTCAAAGACGACAGTAAACGCATAACTTTCATAATGGCGTGGGTCACTATTAGAGGAGATCAAGCTGCTATTGTCAGTGAAAAGTGCTGAAAACTCAACCACCAAGATAAAAAGATAGCATGGGACGATGACTATTATTTGTCGTCAATAAATACAGGTAATATAAATGACAGTAATCAAATATTTAGCGCTGTTTTTTGAGGTGCTGCGCATTTGGCAGGACTTGTTTTTCACTCAAGTATTTCCAATAGCGCTGCGGTAAGTATTGCTTGTGCAAACGTGGATTTTTACGCTCTTTGATATTAACGTTGGTAAAATAACCTTGCCAAAAACGCTGATAACGTTGCTCATCTTCGCTATGAATGCTGGCAGGATTGCGCAGTACTGCCTCATCAAGCTCAGTAATGGTTTGCAGGGCTGCGGGGCGCTTGGGCGTGCTTCGGCTTTTGTCATAATAAATACCATAGCCACGCGCCAAATCATAAATTGCCCAATGCTGATCTTGATAACGCTGACGAAAATGCTCCCCAATCAAAGGCAAAACATTAAAATCCGGCTCAACACGGGCAAAGTAAATGTCTTCAACTGTATGCTCAAAGCGTACAAAGGCTTCCATGCGGTGTTTTTCACGACCGACAGACTTGACCGTTTGCACGAGCTCTAAAACATTGAGATTACCCAAATCATCCATGATATGGCGACTTGGGTAGTTAATAGCGTATTTGACCACTTGAAACAATGTGCTACCAATATTGTCTTTTTCTGACAAAAAACCCCAAAGTAAATTTCGCATACCCGAGCGACCTAGGAGTTGATTCAACTTCGTAAGTACTCGTTCGGCATGGTTGGCATTGGTCTCTACACTAATGGCGTGAGCGAGTAATGACGGCACATAATAGTCCTGCGCAATAAGCTGTAGCGATGTATCGTCCTGTAAGTGATTGGAATAGACGTAAAATACTGCACTGAGCCACCCCTCAAAACTTGGCTCATAAAGTACAATACTGGGCGTCAATTGACCCAGCTGGTAGTTTTGATTTTTGGCAAGTTCTGACAGTGATTGCGACATTATTTGTCCTAAAATAACTTCATGATAGTAGCTAAATTATCAATAATTTTAATATTTAAAACAAAGCCAATTGCCCACTGCGTTGATCTTTAAATTTCGTCTGCGTTTGCGCCAGCACATATTGACGAAAGTTATCACGGGTTAAGTGTGCGAGATGCTCGTTTTTACCAGTAGTCGCAATGAAGTATTTGGCACGATTGACCGCCGCGCCCATTTTCTTCAAGTGATAAAGTGTCAGCTGATTAAACTTGCGGGCTTTGACTATTTTTTTAGCCGTTTTTGTACCGATACCGGGAATACGTACAATCATCTCATAACTTGCTGTTTGGATATTGACCGGAAAATGCTCACGGTGGCGGATTGCCCATGCTAACTTTGGGTCGCAGTCCAAATCTAAAAATGGCGAGTCCGGTTCAACGATTTCGTGCGCACCAAAACCATAAAAACGCATCAGCCAATCCGCTTGATAGAGACGATTTTCGCGTATCATTGGCACAGGCGTACCGATAGCTGGCAGGCGACTGTCAGATAACATTGGCACATAGCCAGAATAGTAAACTCGTTTTAAATCATAGTGTTTATAAAAATGACTCGATAGCTGAATCACTTGCAAGTCGGTCTCGTTACTTGCGCCAACAATCATCTGGCTAGTCTGACCTGCAGGCACAAATTTCGGCGCTTTTTTATGCGTTTTACGGCTCTCACGAATGGTGATGATTTCTTCTTTGACCGTCTCCATCGGTGCTTTTAATTGTTCGTGAGATTTTTCTGGTGCCAGTAACGCCAATCCTGATTTAGTCGGAATCTCAATATTGACGCTTAAACGGTCAGCATATAATCCAGCTTCTAATAATAATTCTTTTGAGGCTCCGGGAATGGTCTTTAGATGAATATAACCATTAAAACGCTCACGGGTACGTAATATCTTAGCGACCTCAACCAGTCGCTCCATCGTATAGTCGCCACTTTTAAAAATACCTGAGCTAAGAAACAGGCCTTCGATATAATTACGGCGATAAAACTGCATGGTCAAATCCACCACTTCTTCGACACTAAAAGCGGCACGCGGGGTGTCATTGCTTTTGCGCGAGGTGCAATAAGCGCAATCGTATATACAATGATTGGTCAGCAGGATTTTCAGCAGGCTGACGCAGCGACCATCTTCGGTATAGCTGTGACAAATACCGGTTGCTGAGGCATCGCCAAGGCCACCGCCTTGGTTTTTCCGCGTACCAGCGGAGGATGAGCAAGAGACATCATATTTAGCAGCGTCCGCTAAAATATTGAGCTTACCTTGTAGTCGTTCATAATTGATGGTTGCCATAAGCGGTATTTACCATGTCAGTAATGAAAGACTATTTTAGCAAAATTAGCGTTAAGTCATTGTATTTATGAGTAAAATAGAAATCATAGACGACAACTGTTGTCGTCTATTCTGAGCTGCACTATACGATTATAAAAGCGCTTAAACTTGAAGCAATATAGTCAATGAAAAGTAATATCGATACATTGAGTACTGCTAGTATTAATTTTGCTTGCTTGCTTGCTTGCTTGCTTGCTTGCTGTGCCTAGGTAGACAGAGGCTGCAAAAAAATTATACTAGCAGTACCGTAACGTTTTTAAGGTGTTTTGACTATGGTTTATGAATAGCCACAAAAAAGGCCTTGCCGGCTAGAGACTTAGCAAACAAGACCTTTTATTAGTTTTAGTATTTCTTAAGTTTCAATACTATAACTTCACTGCCGTATTTATTGAACTTTAGCGCGTATCACGACAGTCTGTGCAGCTTTAGGACTAAGATTTACTAAGTTCCATTTAAGACCTGAGTAATTTTCTTTTACCACTACTGTATTGCCAACTTGTTGGATAGTTTGATAGCTATCGCCACCAGTGGTCGCAAGCGTTGGTAGTGGACTGTTCAATGACACCATTCTGACGCCATTTGGCAAAGAAACCATGGCATTGATATCAGTCACTGGTTGCGCTGTGGTATTGGTATAAACGGTATGATACTCAATCACATCACCAGGCGCGATATGGTTGGCAGGTACTGCAACTTCACGTCCATCGCTATTTTTCAGGATTTTCATGACCTTAGTTTGCGCATTGACCACATCAGGCGTACTAAAAGTTGGTTTGAGCTGCAAGGCTTCTATAGAAGTAATTGTTGTCACAGGGGTAGTGATCACCGGTGCATTGATTACTGACGTATTTATGACTGGCAGCTGAGTTGCTGTGGTTACAGGCAGTATTTGAGTCGTCGGTAATACTTGAGTGACAGTACTGGTTGGCACTGCGATGACATCAACACGACTGCTTTGATTGGTTATTTGGTTGGTCACCGGTACGCTAGTGACAGTCGCACTACCTTGAGTGACGACAGTATTACTAACACCATTACTGGCTACTTGGCGAACCACGTAGCGCGGTACATTGGTAACCTGCGTCACAGCAAACGGCATGCCATCTTGCATACCAATGCTATTAGGCGTAGCAGTAATGACAGCTGTTTTACCATCAGAATACTGCTCGACCACGGTGGTACTACCGCCCGTAGAAGGTAGAACGGTCACTTCAGTGGCGGCATTGGCAGCAGACATAGCCATAACAGTGCCTGCCAACAGTGCGGATACTGCCGTGAATGTAGCTGTTTTTTGCATCACAACGAATGAGCGATTAATACTGGTGGTCATAATAAAGTCCTTTAAAATGATAATAAGTAACACAAAAATAGAGAACACTTAAATAAGAAAGCCCAGATAAGAAAACCCCCGTTAATTGACGCTGCAGGGGAGGTCAAATAACGGGGGCAGCATTACTGATAATAGTAGTAAATAGCCAGACGATAAAAGCTATCTGTCAAACCGTCCTATCAAACTATTGATTTATCCGTGATTATTTTAATTAGTTGCTAAGCATACACTTAGCAATCTCAACTCAACAATTATGCGCTAAAACGAGTTAGGTAGAAAAGCAGCGTTGTGTAACTGCTATCCTATAAACGATGACTTTTTGTGTGGTTTACTTTATCTAATTTCTTAAGAAAGTTACTATTTGATTCACTACAAAAGACGACTATATTAATCGTAAATGACTTTCATAATTTCGTATTCAACCACACCTTTTGGGGTTTCAATACGTGCTTCATCGCCCTCAGATTTACCAATCAAACCACGCGCAATCGGTGAGTTAACAGAGATTTTACCGGCTTTGAAATCCGCTTCGTCGTCACCAACGATTTTGTACTGCTTTTCTTCTTCAGTGTCCATGTTTTCGATAACGACGCTGACGCCGAATATCACACGGCCATCTTTTGGTAACGTCGTAGGATCAATCACTTGCGCACCGCCAAGTTTGGCTTCGATATCACGGATACGAGCTTCACAAAATCCCTGCTGTTCACGCGCTGCATGATATTCAGCATTTTCTTTCAAATCACCATGTTCGCGTGCTTCAGCAATAGAGGCGGTGATGCGAGGACGGTCAATACTTTTTAACTGTTTTAATTCGGCTTCTAAAGCCGCATGTCCTTGCGGAGTCATGGGATAACGTTGCATGTTTTTTTCCTTAAACCAATAACACGGGCACCATCTCCTACTCTTAGTGAATAGTGAGATGGTGTCAGAGTTGTTGCAATGGGTATAAAATAAAAAAAGAATAATGATGCAGACAGCGTAACCAGTCAGGTCGCTATCATTCATTGATATCAATTCAATAATCTGGGTGTTTAAGCTTACGTAATAAAAAGCATAGTCGCAGTTTAGCCACTATGCTTTTTAGGTCTATCATTTAAATTTTATTTCAAGCATGGTCTACATTATTAAACGCTACACTATGCTCAAATAAGCTCCTAGGCAAGCCTAACGGTTATGCTTAATCTACTGAAATTATTCAGCCAAGTCAATAGAGCTATACAATAGACTTTGCTTGCTCATGTAAATCTTGTAATTTATACACCTCAAAAGGTAGGTCAATCGCATAAGATTTACAAACGGCATCTGCTGCGCCCAAAGTCGTGACGTAGAACACTTTACCTTGTAGCGCGCTACGACGGATAGAGAATGAATCCTCTTGTGCCTGCTTACCTTCAGTCGTGTTAATAATAATATCGATTTTGCCGTTTTTTAAGGCATCAACGATATGTGGGCGACCTTCGGTGACTTTGTTAATTTGCTTGCATTCAATACCATTGTCACTTAGTACTTTTTGCGTACCAGTAGTCGCTACAATGTTAAAGCCAAAGTCAATCAGCTGACGAGCGATAGGGGAAATTTGCTCTTTATCGCTATCACGTACTGAAATAAAGACCGTTTTGGTTTCACCTTCAGTTGGCAAACCGGGCAAACGCTCATTACTACCGATAACCGCTTTGTAGAATGCTTCGCCAAAGGTTTTACCCACGCCCATCACTTCACCGGTTGATTTCATCTCAGGGCTCAAGATTGGGTCAACACCAGGGAATTTAGCGAATGGGAAGACCGCTTCTTTTACCGCATAGAATGCAGGAACGATTTCTTTCGTAAAGCCTTGGTCTTTGAGCGACGTGCCAGCCATACAGCGTGCTGCTATTTGTGCTAAAGAAGTGCCGATACACTTAGAGACAAACGGTACGGTGCGCGCGGCACGTGGATTGACTTCTAAGATGTAAACCGTTTCACCTTTTACCGCAAACTGGACGTTCATTAAGCCGACAACACCAAGCTCTTTTGCCATGGCGACAGTTTGCGCGCGCATCACATCGCACAGATCATCAGACAACGAGTAAGGCGGCAATGAACAGGCTGAGTCACCAGAGTGAACACCCGCTTGTTCGATATGCTGCATGATACCGCCAATCACCACATCTGTACCGTCGCTAACACAGTCAACATCGACTTCGATCGCATCGTCTAAGAAACGATCTAATAGAACCGGCGCTTCATTTGATGCTTGTACCGCAGTGCGCAAGTAATGTCTTAATTCATCTTCGTTATAAACGATTTCCATCGCGCGACCACCAAGTACATACGATGGGCGTACTACCAATGGATAGCCAACGTCTTTTGCCTTGACCAAACCATCTTCTAAGCTCGTCGCTAAGGCATTGGTTGGTTGCACAAGATTCAACTGCTGAATCATATGCTGGAAGCGTTCGCGATCTTCAGCGCGGTCAATGGCATCAGGGCTCGTACCAATAATTTTGACGCCAGCGGCTTCAAGTGCGCGGGCGAGCTTCAATGGTGTTTGACCACCAAACTGTACGATAACCCCATCAGGGTTTTCGATACGGACGATTTCTAGCACGTCTTCAAGCGTGATTGGCTCAAAGTAGAGACGGTCAGAGGTGTCATAATCGGTTGAAACCGTTTCAGGGTTACAGTTGACCATGATGGTTTCGTAGCCGTCTTCGCGCATGGCAAGGGCTGCGTGCACACAGCAATAGTCAAACTCGATACCTTGACCGATACGGTTAGGACCACCGCCGATAACCATGATTTTCTTATTATCGGTAGGGTTGGCTTCACATTCGCTATCGTATGTTGAGTACATATAAGCGGTGCTGGTAGCAAACTCTGCTGCACAAGTATCGACACGCTTATAAACTGGATAGACATTTAAGTCCCAACGCTTGGTACGTAGCTGCTTTTGTGAGACGCCAAGCAATTTAGCAAGACGCAAATCTGATAAGCCTTTACGCTTAAAGCTGCGTAAATTATGCTCAGTTAAGCCGCCAAAACCTAACGCTTTAACTTGTGCTTCGGTTTTTACGATATCCTCGATTTGTACCAAGAACCATGGGTCGATTTTGGTTAGTTTGAAAACGTCATCGACGCTCATGCCAATACGGAAAGCATCCGCAATATAATAAATGCGCTCAGGCGTTGGAATGGTTAAGCGATTGGTGATTTCGCTACGCGCTTTTTCAATACTTACTTTTGATAAGTCAATTTGCTCATCAAAACCATCATTGCCAGTTTCCATGCCGCGTAATGCTTTTTGCATCGACTCTTGGAAGTTACGACCAATCGCCATGACTTCACCAACTGACTTCATTTGCGTTGATAGAACATTATCGGCTTGTGGGAATTTCTCAAAGTTAAAACGAGGAATCTTAGTGACGACATAATCAAGCGCAGGCTCAAAGCTGGCTGGGGTTTTGCCGCCCGTGATGTCATTTTGCAATTCATCTAGGGTATAGCCAATTGCTAATTTTGCCGCAATTTTTGCAATCGGGAAGCCCGTGGCTTTTGAGGCCAATGCTGATGAACGTGATACGCGTGGGTTCATCTCAATGACGACCATACGACCCGTTTCAGGGTTGATACCGAATTGCACGTTTGAGCCGCCCGTTTCTACACCAATCTCACGCAGTACTGCTAATGAAGCATTACGCATGATTTGATATTCTTTGTCCGTCAAGGTTTGTGCTGGCGCAACCGTGATCGAGTCGCCGGTATGTACGCCCATTGGGTCAAAGTTTTCAATGGCACAAATGATGATGCAGTTGTCGTTTTTGTCACGGACCACTTCCATCTCGTACTCTTTCCAACCGATGAGTGACTCATCGATAAGCAATTGATGGTTTGGTGATAAGTCAAAGCCGCGCTCGCAAATCTCGATAAACTCATCACGGTTATAGGCGATACCACCGCCTGAACCACCCATCGTAAATGAAGGACGAATGATGCACGGATAGCCCATTTTCTCTTGGGTCGCAAAAGCTTCTTCCATGGTCTCAGCGGTTTCAGCGCGAGGACATTCAAGGCCGATACGCTTCATGGCTTTATCAAATAAGTTGCGATCTTCTGCCATTTCGATTGAGTCTTTGGTTGCCCCAATCAATTCGCAGTTATATTTGGTCAAGACGCCATGCTTGTCTAATTCCAATGCACAGTTTAGGGCAGTCTGTCCGCCCATGGTTGGCAAGATAGCGTCAGGACGCTCTTTAGCGATGATTTGTTCAACCGTTTGCCACGTAATCGGTTCAATATAGGTCGCATCCGCCATGGTTGGGTCAGTCATAATAGTCGCAGGGTTTGAATTGACCAAGATGACGCGGTAGCCTTCTTCTTTTAGCGCTTTACACGCCTGCGCGCCTGAGTAGTCAAACTCACATGCTTGGCCGATGACGATAGGGCCTGCGCCAATGATAAGAATGCTTTTTATGTCGGTACGTTTTGGCATAGTTAGGGCTACCTTCGTTTGAGTGATATTTTGAGTAATCTGCATTTTAACGATATGTTCAATAACGCTTATCGTGTCTGGCATGGTGCAGCTTGAATCACCATCTGTGCTTCAAGCTTTATACTTATTATTTATGGCTAGGTATTAAGCTTTCGCTGCTGCCATCATATCGGCAAATTTATCGAACAGTGGCGCAGCATCATGTGGGCCAGGGCTGGCTTCTGGGTGACCCTGGAAGCTAAAGACTGGCTTATTGGTCAGCTCAATCCCTTGGTTGGTACCGTCAAATAATGAGCGATGGGTAGATTTAACATTGGCAGGCAGCGTGTCTTCATCAACGGCAAAACCATGGTTTTGACTGGTAATCATAACCGTGCCAGTTGCCAAGTCTTGTACCGGATGGTTGGCACCATGATGACCGGTTTTCATCTTGATGGTGTTTGCACCGCTGGCAAGACCAATGAGCTGATGACCTAAGCAGATACCAAAGGTTGGAATGTCCGTTTCTTCAATAATGTGGCGTACCGCATCGATAGCGTAATCACAGGCTGCAGGGTCACCAGGACCATTTGATAAGAAGATACCGTCTGGATTCATCGCGAGGACATCTGCGATAGGCGTTTGCGCGGGTACGACAGTGACATGGCAGCCGCGGTCAACGAGCATACGTAGGATATTGGTTTTGCTACCGAAGTCATAGGCGACAACGTTGTATTTTGCTTCGACGTGCGTGCCCAAATGCTTAAAGAAGCCGCCTGTACCGCTATCATGGCTACCAGCTACATCGCGGTTAAGTAGGGTGTCTGATAAATCCCAGCTACCGGCGGTCCATTCAAATATCGTCGGTGTACAGCATTCTTTTGCCAAGTCCATACCTTCGATACCAGCAAATTCTTGTGCCAATTTAATCGCTTGCTGTTCATCTTCGCTGCTAATCGTTGTGCCGTTAGAAGCCGTCATGATACAGCCGTTTTGTGCACCTTTATCACGTAATAGGCGGGTCAATTGACGGGTATCAATATCAGCAATGGCGACGGTATTATGGCTCTGTAAATAATCAGTCAGTGACTCTGAGTTGCGGAAGTTTGAGGTCACCATGGTCGCATCGCGAATGATAAGACCTTCAGCCCATACTTGATGACCATTACCAGACTCGACATCTTCAGCGTTGGTACCGGTATTGCCGATGTGCGGATAGGTAAGCGTGACCAGTTGGCGTGCGTAACTTGGGTCGGTTAGGATTTCTTGATACCCTGTCATGGCTGTATTAAATACCACCTCACCGACACGATGACCAAGACTACCGATACTCAAACCGCGAAAAATCGTACCGTCTGCTAGTGCCAAAATTGCTTGTATTTCTGCCGATGAATTCAAGGGTTGCCTCCGCTGTTATTAGTGAGTGCTGTGCTATTTTTTGGTTAAAATAAAGCGCTGCTTTTTTGATTATTGCTATTTAACTGCGGCTAAATAACCATAATAAAAGAGACAGCGCCAAAATTTTTCCACAAAAAAGCGAGAAGACATCATAGATGAAAAGGTACAGGATTCACTAGGTGGTGAATAAGTAACTTACATCATGTCCGCTCGCTTTGGCACAGATTTTGCGCATTATACTAGAGTTTTGCACTAAGGGCTAGCATCTTAAGCTGATGCTTGACTAATAAATTTAAGATGTTTCTTATTTAACCTTCAATTATGAGCAGCCATAGTAGATTTGGCTATAGGTAGTGACTAGGAGGTGATATAAATAGGTATGAAGATTATGATTTATTGATCAAAAATTATAATGTACTGATAAGCCATAGTAATCTGGCGATAAGTTGGTGGCGATATGCAGCTGGTCATCTTGATAGCTTTTCGTCAGATACATACTGCTCGCCATACCTAAGGCAGCGCCTGCCAATACATCGACAGCGTCATGCTCATCGGCTTCAATGCGGCTATAAGCCACAAAACCTGCGCCAATATAGGCAGGAACACTATATTTTAGTCCATAGCGTTTATGAATAAAGCTGGCACCCTGAAAGGCTCTTGAGGTATGACCAGATGGATAAGAATCATCATCGCTGCCATCTGGGCGCTCTTTATCAATCACAGATTTTAGGGCATAAGTGGCTGCAACATTGGTTGCAAATGAATAATAAAATTGCTCTCGTCCCTCTTTATCATCCATATAATAAGTGCTACCGTAAGCAACTGCTGGTATAGCGAAAGATAGAATGTCACCCGCCTTGTCGATATTATCGCTACTACTGGCGTGAGCTGGCATAGCGACAAGCAAGCTGCTCGATAATAAAAAACTACTGGGTAATAAAATGATAGCGGAAGCGTTTTTGCTGATCATTGCGGCAATCCTAAAGAGGGTTTATAGGGCAGATGAATGAAAACCGCATTATACTACAAATGCTTGCTCCTAAATTCAGCGCTCACATATTTACAGGTCAGTTTTATAGCCGATATCTGTCTCAACTACATTTATTAATAATAACAACTGAATAAAACCTATCAAGGATAGAGTATGATTTATCAATATTTAGACAAAGTGCCTACATTCGCTGTACCCTTTAATGGTTGGGTTGCAGACTCAGCACGCGTGATAGGCGACGTGTATTTGGGTCATCAGTCAAGCGTCTGGTTTGGCGCGGTGATTCGTGGCGACAATGAACGCATCCATATCGGTGACTATACTAACGTGCAAGAAAACAGTGTTATTCATACTGATGCTGGTATCGAGGTAAAAATCGGTAATCATGTCACCATTGGTCATTTAGCGATGCTGCATGGCTGCGAAATCGGTGATAATAGCTTGATTGGCATTGGCGCGGTCATTTTGAATAATGCCAAAATCGGCAAAAACTGTATTATCGGTGCCAAAGCCTTGGTCACCGAAGGCAAAGAGATACCAGATAATTCTCTCGTTGTGGGCGCGCCTGCAAAAGTGGTGAAAACATTGACAGATGAACAGGCAGTCATGATGAAACTGTCAGCGCTACATTATAGCGATCGTTGTCAGAAGTTTAAAACGGGTCTTAGAGAGATTGAGCAACCAGAATAAGTTGCTAATGAACAATCACTAATCAACAGTTACTAACGACCGATTACTATTAATTATTATCAATTGTCATTAATGAGTATTTTATTATGAGCACGCCAAGCACTGTTAGTCAGACTGTCTCACGTACGTTAGCACTATTTGATTTAGACCATACTTTGCTCGATGTCGATAGCGACTACTTATGGGGCGAATATATCGTCAAGCATAATCTTGTCGACGAAGCCGAGTATCGCACTGCCAACCAGAAATTTTATAATGATTATATCGAAGGTACGCTTGATGCGACGGAATATAATGAATTTGTGGCACAGTTTTTAAGCAGCTTACCAATGGATAGGTTGCATGAGTTGCGCGAAGACTATATAAAAAGTGAGATTGAGCCGCACATCCGCCCAAAAGCAATGGAAGTCCTGTGTCAGCATGTTGAAGCAGGTCACGATGTGGTGATTATTTCGGCGACCAATGACTTTGTCGTTTCGGCGATTGCTAAGCGTTTTGGGATTGAAGACGGCAATGTGCTCTCAACGCCTCTTGAAATAAAAGATGAGCGCTATACGGGTAAATTGACCGATAAGCCAAACTTTAAAGAAGGTAAAATTTATCATTTGGATAAATGGATTGGCAAACAGCAACTGACAGGTATTAATTTTGACAAGACTTATGCGTATTCAGACTCCAAAAATGATATTCCTTTACTAGAGTGGGCAGATGTGGCGATTTGTGTATCACCTGATGATGCGCTACATGCTCATGCGTTGTCGCATCGCTGGGCGGTTGAGGATTGGTCAATTTAAAAGATGAAAATAGCGGCTAAAATTAGCCAAACATTTCACCCAAATCTCATTTAAAATAGCGCCATCGTATTTTTAAAACAGACAGGAACCCTTATGGAAATCAATCCGTATCAAGAACGAATTAAAGATTTATCAGAGCGTGGGCAGGACTTGCGGAGGTATCTTTGACTTCGATGGTAAGCAAGAACGCTTAGAAGAAGTCAATTTAGAGTTAGAAAACCCCGAGCTATGGAATGATCCAGAACGTGCGACCAAGATTAATAAAGAAAAAAGTCAGCTTGATGGTGTGATTGATGTGGTGGTGTCGCTTGAAACTACATTGGAAGATGCGTCCGCTATGCTAGAGCTGGCGGTAGAAGCAGAGGATGAATCCTTGCTGGCAGATGTGCAAGCCGAATTAGACAACGCTGAAAAGCGCGTTGCCGATTTAGAGTTTCGCCGGATGTTTAGCGGTGAGATGGACCCAAATAATTGCTACTTGGACATCCAGTCAGGTAGTGGAGGTACAGAGGCGCAAGATTGGGCAGAAATGCTACTGCGTATGTATACGCGCTGGGCAGAAGCGCATGGCTTTAAAGTTGAAGTGATTGAAGTATCATCAGGTAGCGTCGCTGGTATCAAGTCGGCAACCATTGAGATTAAAGGGGATTATGCCTTTGGTTGGTTACGTACCGAAATCGGCGTCCATCGCTTAGTGCGTAAGTCACCATTTGATAGTAATAACGGTCGTCATACTTCATTTGCTGCCGTCTTTGTGTCGCCTGAGATCGATGATAATATTGAAATTGATATCAATCCAGCAGATTTGCGTATCGATACCTATCGCTCATCTGGCGCAGGTGGTCAGCATGTAAACACCACCGATTCTGCGGTACGTATCACCCACGAGCCAAGTGGCGTGGTGGTCACTTGTCAGAACGAGCGTAGCCAACATGGTAATAAAGCGACGGCGATGAAAATGTTGCGTGCCAAGCTTTATGAGCTTGAGATGCAAAAACGAATGGAATCTCAGCAAGCAGTCGAGGACGGTAAATCAGACGTTGGTTGGGGCAGTCAAATTCGCTCTTATGTGCTTGATGATTCACGTATCAAAGACTTGCGTACTGGCGTTGAAACTTTTAACACTGGTGCGGTACTCGATGGCGACCTCGATCAATTTATCGAAGCGAGCCTAAAAGCTGGACTGTAAAAATAGAATATGAAGACAGATTTAAAATATCAACCAACACTTAATTAAGGAAAATTATGCCAAGCGTTAATAATTATTTTGAAAACAAAGTGACTTCTATTGCCTTTCAAACCGCAACTAAGCCTGCTACTGTCGGTGTAATGGAGATTGGTGAATACGAATTTGGCACCAGTGAGTTTGAAACCATGTCAGTCGTTAGCGGTACCTTGACGGTCAAGCTACCAGAGAGTGATGAGTGGCAGACTTTTAATGCTGGCGAGCAATTTACCATTGATGCCAACCAAAAGTTTCAAGTAAAAGTGGAAGTTGAGTCTGCTTATTTATGTACTTACGGTAAATATCCATTTCCCATATGAGTACAGTCGTCAAAAAAACGCCAAGTTGATGCTTGGCGTTTTTTTATGAGTACTTTATTCCTCGACTAATTTCAAAAAATAAAACAAGCTAATACAATCTATAAGTTCTTACGGTATTGCACCATATCTGTTTGAGTGGCGATTGTGTCATAGAGTTTGCGCGCTGTGGTGTTTCCCTCTTGGGTTGTCCAATAAACGCGGTTGCAGTTTTGCTGGCGGGCAAACTCATAAACCTGTTCAATCAATGCACGTCCTACGCCTTGCCCGCGCACAGGTTGATCCACATATAAATCCTCTAAGTAGCAGCATTCAGTGCTATTCCAAGTATTGGGGTGTAGCACCACATGCGTGATACCTACCAACTTGTCGTCTTGCCAAGCACCAAAACCATAAATCGGCACATTACTATCGAGCAAACTGTGCCATGTTGCATTCGTCGTTTCTAATGGCAAGCTGCTCTCATAAAACGTCAGATAGCTTTGCCAGAGGCTTAACCAAGCATCGTAATCACTTTTAGATAATGGCATTATTTTTAAAGAGCCATTAGTTGGATTTATAGGAGTGGCGTTTGTCATATTAATGGTGTCTTTAGTCAGTTTGTCTTAAATTATGCCGTAGCGCCCAAAATCTACAAGCCATTTATCGGTTTTATTTTACACAGCATTACACATTGTCCATGGCAAGTACACAGCAATGATAATGGCGGTTGATTATGCTAAAACAACGATATTAGCAAATGAGTATTTTTTATGGCGAAGTCAAATCAACCAAGCAATATACAAGATGTGCGCCATGATTATGAGCACTTGGCGAGCCTCGCGAACTTACGTTATGTCAGCGATAACGATCCTGGATATGGGCGTCGGCGTTCTGGACGTGGCTTTACTTATCGAGATGCCACTGGCAAAACGGTTAAAGATAAAGCCTTGCGTCAGCGCTTTGATGCTTTGGTCATACCGCCGATGTGGTCAGAGGTTTGGATATGCCAAGATGATAAAGGACATCTACAATCGACAGGTCGAGATGATAAAGCGCGTAAGCAGTATTTATATCATTCAGAGTGGGATCGGGTACGTGACCAAGCCAAGTTTAATGCCATGATAGGTTTTGCTGAAGCGTTGCCCAATCTGCGTGCGCAAGTTGAAAAAGATTTAGAAGCCAAACCCTTATCACGTGACAATGTGTTGGCAGCAGTGGTCAAATTACTTGAGACCACCTTGATTCGCATCGGCAATAGTCGTTACGCCAAGCTCAATAAAAGTTATGGTTTAAGCACGTTACGCAGTAAGCATGTCAGCGAAACGGATACTGGACTGGCATTTGACTTTGTCGGTAAAAGTGCCAAAGAGCATCATATAGAATTGCAAGATGAGCGTTTGATTGACATCATCCAAGCGTGCTCTGAGCTGCCCGGTTATCAAGTATTCAAATACTTAGATGAAGAGGGTAATAAGCAAGTCGTTGATAGCGCTGATATCAATGATTATCTGCGTACGCATACCTGTGGTAATGAGTGTGAAAGTTATAGCGGCAATTTATACAGTGCAAAAGACTTTCGTACTTGGATGGCAAGTGTATTGGCAGCAAGCTACCTTTATGATGAGTTGCAAACCAAATCTGGTAAATTGATTTTAGCCACTGCGCCTGATAGTAAAGAGCGTCAGCAACTGGTGACTGATATGGTAAAAAGCGTCGCCGATGAGCTCGGCAATACCCCAACGGTCTGCCGATCCTCTTATATCAATCCTATTATTATCCAGCAGTTTTTAGCAGGGGAGTTTTTTGAGCCTTATAAACAAGCGCGCCGTGGACGTACCAGACGGCATCAAAGCTGTGAAGAGAAGGCGTTACTTGGGTTTTTGAGCGCGCGACAGTAAACCATTACTAAGTAACTGTCTTTAGAGAATAATAAAAATGATACGTTATGTATTGAAATAAGTATAAAAATACGTTACTAATAGAGTATGTGCCATTTAAGATTTTTAAACAGTTGATCAAATATAGCTGTTTTACGATTTATTCTATTATTTCTAACTCTCTGATTTTGTCAGTGATTCTCGATTGCTAAAGGATTAGCTTATGAATACCTCTCCTTCAAGTACTACCTTTTTAAACACCCCTTCAAATCATGCTGTAAATACCTCACAGGCGCTAACGAGTTATAGTGACTATTATCATAATTTTGATATGAACGCATTACTAACAGAGATATTTGGTGAAAATGTAGATGATCGTTTAAACGCCTATATGGCGTGCTGTGGACGTCATGTACGTGACGGTCGCGGTGATCATATTGCGCTAGTTCATGAAGATACGGCTGGCAATGTCACGCGTATGAGCTTTGCTGAGCTTGATAAAGCAAGTGCACAGGTTGCCAGTTTACTACTTTCTTATGGCGTGCAAGCGGGTGACCAAGTGGCAACTATGCTACCGCGTACCCCTGAGTTACTCACCATTGTATTAGCCACTTGGCGGATTGGCGCAGTCTATCAACCGCTGTTTACCGCCTTTGGTTATGATTCGATTAAGTATCGAATGGACAAAGCCAATACCAAGGTCGTTTTTACCAATCAAGACAATCGTGGCAAGTTTGACGACTTGGCGAAGCAAACCAAAATGGTGTTGGTTGGTAGCAAGGTAGATGCGCAAAGCTGGGGTGATGATAACTATGCTGACAAGATATCAGAGCAGCCACAAACTATAGAACCAGTGCTACTAAATACCGATGCACCCTTTTTGCAAATGTTTACCTCAGGTACAGTAGGCAAATCAAAAGGCGTTAGTGTGCCACTAAGCGCGCTCTCAGCCTTTTATCTGTATATGCGTTATGCAATTGACCTGCGCGCGGATGACAACTACTGGAATATGGCAGATCCAGGCTGGGCGTATGGGTTATATTATGCGATTACTGGGCCATTATTACTAGGTATTACTACCTATTTTAATGAAGCGGGCTTTGACGCTGCTCATACCCGCGACTTTATGGTACGTCATAAAATTAGCAATTTGGCGTCCTCACCGACAGCATTTCGGATGATGAAATCGAGTGGCGTGTTTGAAGCTGCTCACAATGACAGTAGTAATGACAATGAGGCTAAACTATCACTGCGCTGTGCCAATTCAGCAGGCGAAACCTTGAATACCGAAGTCGTCAACTGGGTGGAAACTTATCTAAACTGCAAAGTGTGCGATCAGTATGGGCAGACCGAAACGGGCATGACCTGCTGCGAGCACCATGCGTTAGCTCATGAATGCCCAGTAGGCTCGATGGGCATGGCGTTATCGGGGCACACATTGGTCGTATTAGATGATGACATGCAAGTATTGCCTGATGGTAAGCAAGGACAGCTGGCAGTGGTCGTCAGTCAATCGCCCGCGTTTTATTTCCGTGGTTATAGCTGGAACGAAAAAGACGCCTTCGCTGATGACTATTATTTAACAGGTGATGTGGTTGAGCGTCATAGTGATGGCAGCTATTGGTTTTCAGGGCGTGATGACGACATTATTATCACCGCAGGTTACCGCGTTGGACCAACCGACGTTGAAAACACAGTGCTGGAGCATGAGGCAGTCGCAGAGTCCGCAGCAGTTGGCGTGCCAGATGAAGTGCGCGGTCATACGATTAAGTCTTATGTGGTGCTAAAAGATGGTATCAAAGGCACAGACGAGATTGCTAAAGAGATTCAAGATTTGGTGCGCAGACGTCTATCAACTCATGCTTATCCACGTGAGGTTGAGTTTGTGAAAGAGTTACCAAAAACCCCAAGTGGTAAAATTCAGCGCTTTTTGCTGCGCAGTTTATCTGCGGCTTGATAAAGCAATGCATTCATATCGTTAGGTTAAGATAAAAATCGATGACTGATAAAAATAACAGTATAAATATTAATTAAAGGAAAAATTATGCAAATTGAACAACACAGCTTTTTGGTCACGGGCGGTGCGTCAGGTCTGGGTGAGTCGGTAGTGCGTGCTATCGTGGCTCAAGGCGGCAAGGTTGTCATCGCTGATCTTAATGAGTCGACGGGGCAAGCATTGGTCGATGAATTGGGTGACCATGCTCGTTTTGTGCGCTGTGATGTGACCAGTGGCGATGAGGTGCAAGCGGCTGTTGATATGGCTGAAAGCGACTTTGGCGGCTTACAAGGTTCTATCAACTGTGCAGGTATCGCTGTTGTACAGAAGCTCTTAGATCGTGAAAACAATCCGGCAGATCTCGATGCTTTTAGTCGCGGCGTCAATATTAATCTTGTCGGTTCTTTTAACGTGGCGCGTTTGGTGGCAGCCAGTATTGCGAAGCGTGTAGCTAATGCCAATAACGCAGACAGCTCCGTAGAGAAGAACGCTGACAACGGCGTCATTATTAATACGGCTTCTATCGCTGCCTTTGATGGGCAAGTCGGACAAGGGAGTTATGCTTCATCTAAAGCTGGCGTCGTTGGCATGATGTTGCCGCTCGCACGTGAGCTGACTCGTCATGGTATCCGTGTCATGACTATCGCGCCTGGGGTATTTGCAACGCCTATGATGCAAAGTTTGCCTGAAAAGGCGCGCGAGCAACTAGAGGCTGCGGTACCGTATCCTAAGCGCTTGGGTAATCCTAATGAGTTTGCCAAATTGGTCATGCACATCATTGATAATGCCTATCTCAATGGCGAAGTGATTCGTTTGGATGGCGCGATTCGTATGGTGTAATAGAATTCTAAGAATTTAATGTCGCATTTTTAAGTCTCATTCGTACAACTCGCACAACGCTTGGCATGGTTTTTTGTTATAGTTGATCCACTTTTAAAAGAGTACGGAACTACTGAGGTTCATTATTCGCAGCCTCTGTCTGCGTAGGCACAGCAAGCAAGAAAAATTAACCCCAGTAGTGATTGATAATATTTGTATTTCTTTGATTAAGGACTGACTATATCTTATAGATAATAATTTTATTTATTAATAATAAGAAGTAATACCATGCCATTTTTTCGTGCAGATTTTAGTCAGTATCTTGTTTGGTTAGTAAGCGCAATAAGTCTTAGCCTCGTGACTCTCATGAGTACCAATGCCGCGCCAAACATACAAAATACTTCAAAATCTACCCCCTCTATTCCTGATACTGCCATTATCGACAAAGTTTTCGTTGATAAATCAGCGCGTGTTCTACAATTATTAAGTGGTGACACTGTGATCAAGTCTTATCATATAGCGCTTGGTGGCAATCCTATTGGTCACAAGCAGCAGCAGGGTGATAAGCGTACCCCGTCAGGTTCTTATACACTCGATTATAAGAATGAAAAATCCAAATTTTATCGCTCTATTCACATAAGTTATCCTAATGCGGCTGATAAGGCACATGCTAAGAAGATGGGCATCAATCCGGGCGGTGATATTATGATTCATGGTCAAAAGAACGGTTCTGGACATCTAGCGTCGGTCAATCAATTACGCGATTGGACCAAGGGCTGTATCGCCGTCACTGATGAAGAGATGGATGAAATCATGGCGATGGTCAAGGTCGGTACCGCTATTGAAATCGTAGAATAAGAATATTAAATAATCGGTATCTACAGGCGTATTTTTTCTAAAATAAAATTCATTATGTATTAAATGTTAGCACGATTTAGTGACTTGATTTTAAGCAATTAATATCATTACTATTAATAAGGTTTTAGTGCTAAGTAGGTTGAAATTCCTCTCTATGTACCGCATATATAAAGGCAGACGAAGGCAAGTAAACAGCATAAGTTTGCTGCCTAATAATATATAAATGATAAAAGGATACGACTATGAGATTTGAGAAATTTACCCAAAAACTGCAATCTGCCATTCAAGAAGCACAAAGTTTGGCGTTAGGGCGTGACCATACCGGTATTGATCCGGTGCATTTGCTAGCAGTCTTGTTACAAGATGAGTCTAATTTGTCTATCTGCCAACAAGCGGGCGCGTCTATCCCTGCGCTAAAAAATGGCGTGGCAAAGGCGCTCGACAACCAAGCAACGATTAGTGAGCCAACGGGTGACGTTAATCTAAACCCAAATTCAGTCAAAATTCTGAACTTGGCAGACCGCCAAGCACAAAAAGAAGGCGATGATTTTATCGCCACTGAATGGGTGATGTTGGCGCTCGCTGAGCAAGGCGAAACCAAAAAGATATTTGAGAGTGCGGGCGTAACAGCGAGTAAATTAAAAACAGTCATTGAGCAATTGCGAGGTGATGATACCGTGAATAATCAAAATGCTGAAGATCAGCGTGATGCGCTGAATAAATATACCATTAACTTAACTGAGCAGGCGGAACTTGGTAAGCTTGACCCTGTGATTGGTCGCGATGAAGAGATTCGTCGTACCATTCAAGTACTCTCGCGTCGTACCAAAAATAACCCAGTACTGATTGGTGAGCCAGGTGTTGGTAAAACGGCTATCATTGAAGGTTTGGCACAAAAAATCATCAATGGTGACGTACCAGAAGGACTACGCCGCAAAGAAGTGTTGTCGTTAGATTTGGGCTCATTGATTGCGGGTGCAAAATTCCGTGGTGAGTTTGAAGAGCGACTCAAAGCGGTACTCAGCGATTTATCAAAGCAAGAAGGCAATGTCATCTTATTTATCGATGAGTTGCATACTTTAGTAGGTGCTGGTAAAGCCGATGGCGCGATGGATGCCGGTAATATGCTAAAACCTGCGCTTGCGCGTGGTGAGCTACACTGTGTCGGTGCGACAACTCTCGATGAATATCGCCAGTACATCGAAAAAGATGCGGCTCTTGAGCGTCGTTTTCAAAAAGTACTGGTCGATGAGCCAACGGTCGAAGACACCATTGCGATTTTGCGTGGTCTAAAAGAGCGTTATGAGCTGCATCACGGTGTTGATATCCAAGACAGCGCGATTATTGCTGCTGCGCGGATGAGCCATCGTTATATTACCGATCGCAAGCTGCCAGATAAAGCGATTGATTTGATTGATGAAGCGGCAAGTCGTTTACGTATGGAGATGGACAGCAAGCCTGAAGCCTTAGGTAAGCTTGATAGTCGCTTGATTCAGTTGAAAATGCAGCGCGAAGTGCTCAAAAATGAAGAAGACGCTGGTGCGCAAGCCGAGCGTAAAGTGCTTGATGCACAAATCGAAGAGTTAGAGAAAGAATACGCTGATCTTAATGAGATTTGGCAAGCAGAAAAAGCTTTGGTCAAAGGCAGTCAGCAGCTAAAAGACGAGCTGGACAAAGCGCGTATTGCTTATGATAAAGCCAGTCGTGAAGGCGATTATGAGACCATGAGTAAGCTACAATACGAGACGATTCCGCAGTTAGAGCGCCGTATCCATGAGTCGGATTTGGCAGAGCAAAAAGAGCAGACTGGTGAAAATAGTGGTGTAAAACTGCTGCGTAACAAAGTCACGGATAATGAAATCGCTGAAGTCGTCGCGGCTGCGACGGGTATTCCAGTCAGTAAAATGATGCAAGGCGAGCGTGATAAAATGCTGGCAATGGAAGAAAAACTCCATGAGCGCGTCATCGGTCAAGATGAAGCAGTCGAAGCGGTAGCCAATGCGGTACGTCGTAGTCGTGCTGGCTTGTCGGATCCGAATCGTCCTTCAGGTTCATTCTTATTCTTAGGACCTACGGGTGTCGGTAAGACTGAGCTGACCAAATCATTAGCGAATTTCTTGTTCGATAGTGAAGATGCGATTGTCCGTATCGATATGAGTGAGTATATGGAGAAGCACAGCGTCAGCCGCTTGGTTGGTGCGCCTCCAGGCTACGTCGGTTACGAAGAAGGTGGTGCCTTGACTGAAGCGGTACGCCGTAAACCTTATAGTGTGATTTTATTTGATGAAGTTGAAAAAGCGCATCCTGATGTGTTCAATATCTTGCTACAAGTGTTGGATGATGGTCGTTTGACTGACTCACAAGGTCGTGTCGTTGATTTCAAGAATACTGTAATCATTATGACCAGTAACTTGGGTTCGCATAAAATCCAAGAAATGGTCGGCGAGAGCTACGAGGATATCAAAGCAGAAGTGATGGATTCAGTTGGGCAGCATTTCCGTCCAGAGTTTGTCAACCGTATCGATGAGATCGTGGTATTCCATCCACTAGGTATGTCGCAGATGGCAGGTATTGCTGCGATTCAGTTAAACCGCTTACGTCAGCGTTTATATGAGCGTGAGTTAGACATCGAGTTATCAGCAGAAGCGATGAATAAGCTGGTTGCAGTTGGTTATGATCCTGTTTATGGCGCGCGTCCACTCAAGCGTGCCATTCAGCAAGAGATTGAAAACCCATTGTCATTGAAGCTGCTGGCGGGTGACTTTGTTGCTGGTGATATCATCAAAGTCGATGTCGGTGTGGATGATAAGCTGACATTTGATAAGCTTAGAATGAGCTAATCGTTCATTTTAGCCCTTGATCCGAAAATAAGCCCCTTATTTGCCCATTTTTTATACAGGCAAGTAAGGGGTTTTTACTTTGTGCGCCATCATTATTTTTACTCTTGCCATACTTAGATTATGTTATAAATAATCTAAGCTCTAATTATATAAATATAAAATTTATGGAGATAAAAGAATGATAATAATAAATAGGCAGTATATGAGTAAACCATTAACGTTACCGATAATTATCACAGCATTACTGTTTAGTACTTCTGCTTGTTCCAATCAATCTGCAACTGATACCAATGCCGATTTGGCAGAATATCAAGAAGTTGAAACCTCAGTAGCAGATATTGCAAGTACGGACAAACCTGCCTTTACCACAAAAGCCGCTGCCACCTTTGATGAGCCATGGGCAATGACTTCATTACCAAAAGTTGATAATAAACCATTAAGACTGCTCGTAACACAAAAGACAGGTGAGTTATTTATAGTCAATACAGCGACTGGCGCTAAGACAGCCGTCGTGGGCATACCTAAAGTCGCTTATGGCGGGCAAGGCGGTCTTGGCGATATTATTCTTGCACCGGATTTTGCGACTTCTAGCTATGTATATATCAGCTACGTAGAGGCAGGCAAAGGGGTTGATAATAATAAATTTGGTGCAAAAGTCATCAAAGCCAAGCTGTCAGGCTTGGATACTGATAAGCCAAGTTTGCGGGAGATTGCTCCAATTTGGCAGCAGATGCCGAAGGTAGACGGGCAAGGGCATTACAGTCATCGCTTAGTATTTTCTCCTGATGGGCAATATATGTATATTAGCTCAGGCGAGCGTCAGGAAAAAACCCCTGCTCAAGACATGACTGTCAATTTGGGCAAAATAATACGGTTAAATGCTGACGGCTCGATGCCAATGGACAATCCATTTGTGAGTAATAATGACATTGCTGCTCAATTTTGGAGCATAGGACATCGTAATGTACTCGGGATGGCATTCGATAGTAAAGGGCAGTTGTGGGCGCATGAAATGGGTCCACGAGGTGGTGATGAGTTCAATTTGATTGAGAAAGGTAAGAATTACGGCTGGCCAATTGTATCAAATGGTCGCAATTATTCTGGTGTGGATATTCCTGATCACAGTACGCGTCCTGAGCTTGAAGCACCCAAAATCACATGGACACCAGTCATATCCCCTTCATCAATCAGTATGTATTCGACTGGTACACATGCTGATTTTCCTGCTTGGCAAGACAATGCGCTGATCAGTGGTTTATCCTCCAAAGCACTGATAGTCGTTAATTTCGATGAAAATAATGGTGCGACTGAGCGCTATCGCTATGATATGGGCGAGCGTATTCGTAGTGTACTGGTTGTAGATGGGCAGGTTTGGGCGCTAGAAGACGGCAACGATGGTGATTTGTTGCAGTTGTTACCACAGTAGCAATTTATCTCCACTATCCTTTGTACTTAAGAAAGATTAAACGCTCCTAACGAAGTTGATAAGCGGATAAATATAGGAATTACTTGCTAAGTTTCTGAGGTTTTACGGTATTGTGGTTTGCGTGACCAGAGAGTTTTGATTCATGTCTATCAATGAGAAAAGCGTAAATACTTAATTAAATTTGATAGTTGGCAGCTATCTTGTTAAGGTTACCTTCCTAAAAACTAAGGCTAACAAACAAATGGATCATGTAAAAGTTGGCAGGTTAGGCCCTTTTCCACGGGTGAGTAAACCTGTGTTTATTACTTCAGCGTTACTTATCGTTGGATTTATCATCTTCGGTGCTTTCTTTACCGAGACCGCTGGCGCGCTATTTAGCTTTTTGCAGGACTTTATCACCGATAAGTTCGGCTGGATGTTTATTATATTAATGAATGTGGCGCTGGTCTTTTGTATTTATCTAGCGGCAAGTCGTTACGGCGACATACGTTTAGGTCAACAAACAGAGAAACCGCAGTACAGTCTGTTTTCTTGGATTGGCATGTTGTTCTCTGCTGGTATCGGTATTGGACTGGTATATTGGGGAACAGCTGAGCCCCTATACCACTTTATGGCACCGCCATTAGGTGAAGCTGAAACGGTAGAAGCTGCCAAGCAAGCTATGAGCATCTCATTTCTACATTGGGGATTACATGCTTGGGCAATTTATACCATAGTGGCATTAGCACTGGCTTATTTTCACTTTCGCCGTGGACTGCCGCTATCTATCCGTTCGACGTTATACCCGCTAATAGGCGAAAAAATATATGGTCGATGGGGTCATACAGTTGATATCCTAGCCGTATTCGGGACAATGTTTGGTGTGGTAACTTCCTTAGGTCTAGGGGTTATGCAGATCAATTCAGGTCTTGAAAATTTATTTGGTATACCAAATTCTTTAACCGTACAGTTTATTATTATTGCTTTTGTGACTGCGTTGGCATGTGGCTCATTGATGCTCGGTCTTGATAAAGGTATCAAGCGCTTAAGTGATATCAATATGGGTTTTACAGGTGTGCTCTTAGCCTTTATGGTCATTTTAGGGCCAACCTTATTCATTTTTGATAGTTTTATAGAAAACATCGGTAATTACATCGTTGCTATGGTGCCTTTATCAACATGGGGTGAAGCTTATAGTAATACCGATTGGCAGAGTGGTTGGACGATCTTCTACTGGGCATGGTGGGTAAGTTGGGCACCATTTGTAGGCGTATTTATTGCCCGTATCAGTCGTGGTCGTACTATCCGTGAGTTTGTATTGGGTGTGCTGTTGATTCCGATGGTAATTTTGTTCTTCTGGTTCACCACTTTTGGTGGTGTCGCTATCCATATGGAGCTTTTAGCGGCGCTTGATCCAGCTATGGCCAGTCCAGGATTGGTAGAAGCGGTGCAAGCAGATTCGGGTAGCGCTATTTTTAAATTGGTTGAATACTATCCATTTGCAAAACCAATTACTTTTCTTATCGTGATTATGATTGTCTTATGGTTCGTGACCTCATCGGATTCAGCAAGTTTCGTGATCGACATGTTGACGGCTGGTGGCGATACCAACCCACCCAAGATCCAACGTTTATTCTGGGCGTTGATGGAAGGTTTGATTGCCGCTATATTGTTAGCGGCAGGCGGACTAGGCGCATTGCAAGCCGCTGCTATTGTGGCTGGACTGCCATTTGCTTTGGTGATATTTGTCATGATGTATGCGTTACTTCGTGGCTTAAGTCGAGATCGATTGATACTGTATCGAGCTCAACAGCACTTTATTACTGAAGAATCTGCAGATCATAATTCAGCCAATGAGTTTGCAGATGAGCATTTGTTGAAAGGCCCACCTAAAATTGTAAAGGGTGATTAGTCAACACGATGCTGTTTAATAGTCATGAATTAGGGCTTAGATAAGCAAGCTGTGATTAAGCGAAGAAAGATCAAGAGTGTGCTGACAGTCGTTTCATTCAATGATTGGCAGCTCACTATATCTGTTTATTATTTATTAAAAGACGATAAAATACTTGTAATATCAAATCCTAAGATGCATGGTTATCTTAGGATTTTTTTATTTGTTGACCAATAGCAAGGTTATAAAGTGTCTAATTCGATTTGATAGTTGTGTAATATCTTGTTAAGGTGAGCCCCTTCAAAAACTGAGACGACTAAATGGATCATGTAAAAGTTGGCCGCTTGGGCCCTTTTCCACGGGTGAGTAAACCTGTGTTCTTAACTTCAGCACTATTAATTCTGGTGTTTATCATCTTTGGTGCTTTTTTTAATGAGCAAGCAGAACTGGTATTTGGTCACGCAAAAGCATTCGTGTCTTTGCGCTTTGGCTGGTTCTTTATTGTGGTGGTTAACTTAACGCTAGTGATGAGTATTTATATGATATTCAGTCGCTATGGCGATATCAGGCTTGGTCATCAGAACGAGAAGCCCGAGTATAATATAGTCTCTTGGATTGGCATGCTGTTTTCAGCTGGCATCGGTATTGGACTGCTCTATTGGGGCACCGCTGAACCCTTGTACCATTTTATGGCGCCGCCATTGGGAGAGCCCGAAACGATCGCCGCCGCCAAGCAAGCGATGAATATCTCGTTCCTGCATTATGGCTTACATGTGTGGGCGCTCTACGGCATGGTTGCTTTGTCATTGGCTTATTTTCACTACCGAGTGGGCTTACCACTAGCAATCCGCTCGACACTTTATCCTATATTGGGTAAGAAAATCTATGGCGGTTGGGGTCATACGGTTGATACGCTAGCAGTGTTTGGGACGATGTTTGGGGTAGTGACGACGTTAGGTCTTGGGGTATTACAAATTAACTCAGGTCTTGAGACGTTATTTGGTATTCCCAATAATATTACAGTGCAAATTATGTTGATTGCCTTTATCACTATGCTGGCAGGACTGTCTCTATTTATGGGACTCGATAAAGGAATTAAGCGCTTAAGCGATACCAATATATTATTTACTGTGATATTACTCAGTTTTGTGATTATTTTAGGACCAACTCAGTTTATCTTCAATAGTTTTGTAGAAAATATCGGTAATTACTTACATGAGATTGTACCACTAGGTCTTTGGACAGAATCTTATAACGGTGAAGAAAATTGGCAAGCCTCATGGACGATTTTCTATTGGGCATGGTGGATAAGTTGGTCGCCTTTCGTTGGGGTGTTCGTGGCTCGTATCTCTCGTGGTCGTACGATTCGTGAATTCATATTGGGAGTGTTGTTGATTCCTATTACCATATTGTTCTTATGGTTTACCGCTTTTGGTGGTTCAGCCGTTAATATGGAGCTAATGGCGGCGGCGGACCCCAATATTATCAGTCCTGGCTTGATCGAGGCCGTCCAAGCAGATACTGGCAGTGCCATCTTTAAGTTGATGGAGTCTTATCCGCTAACATCGGCTGTGAACTTGCTCATCGTGGTAATGATTGTTCTTTGGTTTGTCACGTCATCGGATTCAGCCAGTTTCGTCATTGATATGTTGACCTCAGGGGGCGATGCCAATCCACCGAAAATTCAGCGCTTATTTTGGGCGGGTACCGAAGGTGTTATTGCGGCGGTACTATTGGCAGCAGGTGGCTTGAGTGCGCTACAAGCGGCTTCCATTGTGTCAGGTTTTCCTTTTGCGATAGTGATAGTCGTAATGATGTATTCGCTACTACGTGGCTTAAGTCGTGACCGTTTGATATTGTATCGCAATCAGCAATGGTTTATCACCGAAGAGTCAGCAGAGCACAATTCAGCCAATGAATTTCGTGATGAAGACTTGCTTACAGGTCCGCCTGATATTGAAAAGCCTGAAGGTTAAGAGTTTTTTAGACAATGTTTAAATAATACTTAAGCTGAAAAATAATTCAAAAAGCCCCAGCTTTATCATAAGTTGGGGCTTTTTCATTTCTACTGATATATCTATAGTCAATCCACTGTAAATCAAACACAATGCTACAGGGATAAATTTTGCGTCGCCTCTGTCTGCGCAGGCACAGGCACAGCAAGCAAAAAAATTATACCAGTAGCGCGTTATAATATTTGTACTTATTTTATTTAGGATCGACTATATTATGATGAAAAGTATTTGATTAGAGTTACCAGAGGTAGGATATAAACTACACACATTGTCCTTTTACATAACCGACTGCAGAGGTAGTACCACATGCTGAACAGGCGTTGCCCGCAGTACGATAACTGACACCTGATTGGTTTTTTACAGTGACACAGACAGGATCATACTGTGCGGTACACATGGTTTGCTCAGGATTAAAGGGTGGGCATTTATTGAAAGGATTGTTAATTGAGCCTTGATTTCTGCTAGCACTGTGGTCTTTGTTGTTTTCAGTGCTATGAATAGGCGGCTCAGAATGGGTGCTGATTGGAAGATTATTACAACCAGATAATGTGATGGCTACTGAGAGCCCTAGTATTGACAGCCACGGTTTAGATAAATGATTCATAATGATGTTTCCTTATAAATAGCGCTCGATAACTTCCTGTTATCAACAGTCAACGACAACCATATCAGAAATAGAATGATACAAATGGATAGTAACTTATTTAGGGGAAGTCATCCACCACATCATATGATAAGTACAAAATAAAATCGAGAAAATTATATATGTATATATAGTCAGGGAAAAGTAATATCGATACATCAAGTACTGCTGATATTAATTTTTCTTGCTTGCTGTGCCTACGCAGACAGAGGCTGCAAAAAATTTATACCAGCAGCACTGTAGCGTTTTTGAGATATTTTAACTATAGCTATACTACTGCTATGTATTTTGCTCAATGCCTGAGAAAAGCTGCAAAAACTTCATAGCAATAGCATTGTTGGCTTTAATAATAGCTTTCTATCATTTACAAGCAAATAAAAACCCCAAACTTAATAGTAAGCTTAGGGTTTTTTATTTGCTCAAAGATAATTTCTGCCACTAAAGATGCTCAGATAAATATCTTTAACCAAGCATAACTGTTTTATTTAGCAGGCTTATCATCTTGATTAAGCTGAATATATTTATCAAAGTTCTGCGCATAATCAGTCAAGTTGTCGCTCAGCATTTGGCGATATTGTTTGGTATAAAATTCGACAATATCATCCTTTTCTTTGGCAAAATCATCACCTTTTACAAAGCCGATTGAGGCGACCGATGCGCTATAACGTGCTGCGGCATAAAGCAGTGACGCACCTACTTGACCTGAGTGCGCATCAGGACCTAATTGACTGTTTGCTACACCAATAATGGCATCAGCACGTTGATAAAACGACTGCATTTCAGGGGTGATTTCAAGACTTGCATCAATCTCATTGTTTTGAGCATTCTCTTGAGACATAAACGACTCCTAATAATGGTAGGTAAATTTAAATGTATCACAGCAGTCTAATAACTGGATAAGATAATAGGTACAAAAAGGGTTTTAGCAAAAATTTTATAAGCCAGCATCCGCTTTTAAAATCTCAGCTTTGTCAGTTTTTTCCCACGTAAAGGCGGTTTCAGAACCTTGGCGACCAAAATGTCCAAAACTAGCGGTTTGCTGATACATCGGCTGCAATAAATTCAGCATACGAGTGATACCATACGGACGTAGGTCAAAATGTGTACGAATCAAACTAATGATTTCATCGTTGCTAATTTTGTTAGTACCAAAAGTATTAATCGAAATAGAAGTCGGTTCAGCAACGCCAATGGCATAGCTTACTTGTACTTCACAGCGATCGGCAATACCAGCAGCGACGATGTTTTTAGCCACGTAACGCACCGCATAAGCCGCACTGCGATCGACTTTTGAGGGATCTTTACCACTAAATGCGCCGCCACCGTGACGCGCCATACCGCCATAAGTATCAACAATAATCTTACGACCGGTCAGTCCTGCATCACCAACAGGACCACCGATGACGAATTTGCCAGTCGGGTTGATATGATAACGTGTACCAGCATGTAGTAGCTCTGCCGGGAGTACTTGTTTGATAATTGACTCCATGATCGCTTCTTGTAAATCGGCTTGCGAGATACTTGGATCATGCTGCGTAGATAAGACGACCGCGTCAATAGCAACAGGTTTATTGCCATCATATTTAAGCGTGACTTGTGCTTTGGCATCCGGACGTAACCAAGGTAGTTCGCCTGCGCGGCGCAACTCCGACTGACGCTCCATCAAGCGATGAGCATACTCGATAGGGGCGGGCATCAATACTTCAGTCTCATTACTAGCATAACCAAACATCAAACCTTGGTCACCAGCGCCTTGTTCTTCAGGGTCAGCGCGGTCAACACCTTGGGCAATCTCAGGCGATTGTTTACCAAGCATATTAATAACCGCACATGTCTCGCCATCAAAACCCAAGTCTGAATGATGATAACCAATGCCATTAACCGTATCACGCACGATACGCTCAACGTCGATATTTGCCGTGGTGGTTATTTCACCTGCCAATACGACAGCGCCAGTTTTGACTAGGGTCTCACATGCCACGCGTGCATGTAAATCTTGCCGTAAGATCGCATCAAGGATAGCGTCTGAGATTTGATCAGCCATTTTGTCAGGATGACCTTCGCTCACAGATTCTGAGGTAAATAAGTTGTATTCGCGCATAATAGGATCGCTTAATTGAATCAGTAAAGATAGGAAAAAGCATAACGTCTGGGCGCTGCTTTAATTGGTATTGGCCAAACAATGTATTGCTTGGTGTTTAATCGGTACTACTTAATTCACTTATTCATAAATGCATGTGTTATATAAATTTACATAAGGCACAGATGTTTATAAATCATATGGGGTCAGGCTAAGAGAACGATAGCTTTACGTTGTACTATATCGAATTATTAACTGACAACGTGCTTGAAGCTGTCGCCAATCATACGTCTATCAACTGATTATCAGCAGGATCAAAAATATGACGTACTTGCCTAAAAATACGCTTATTCTAACTCGAAACGCAATAAAACTCTAGTGAGCTGCGCTCGTTCTATTATAAGTAATGCTCAATCATGACATTATTATAATTTAGCATAAGTATATTGATCGATAGGCTCTGCGATCATTATCATCTGCTCACGTTACAACTCTAAAAATACTGCTTTATCCTTAAACATACATTCGTCATAAACAGGACAAGCGCCGCATTTTGGGGTGCGAGCCTGACAAGTATAGCGCCCATGCAAAATCAAGTAATGATGAGCATCAACGATAAAGTCATCGGGGATACGTTCGACCAGTTTCTTCTCAACGATTAAGACGTTTTTGCCAGTGGCAAGTCCCGTACGATTACCCACTCGAAAAATATGGGTATCAACCGCCATCGTCGGCTGTCCAAAGGCTGTATTTAGAACTACATTCGCCGTCTTGCGCCCGACACCTGCTAGAGACTCTAAGTCTTTTCGGTTATCAGGAACGGTGCTATTAAATTTCTCAATCAAGTCACGGCAAGTTTTGATGACGTTTTTGGCTTTGGCATTAAACAAGCCGATATTCTTAATATAGGATTTCAAACCTTCTTCGCCTAAAGCGAGTATTGCCTCAGGCGTATTCGCCACCGGATAGAGCTGATTGGTGGCAATATTGACGCTGACATCAGTCGCCTGCGCTGATAATATGACTGCGATAAGCAGCTCAAAGTTACTCTTATAATTGAGCTCAGTCACTGGCTCATCAATTGTCGCCGCCAACTTCTCAAAAAATGGACGCACATCACGGTTGGGCATGCGCCTCGATGGCGGAGTATCAGCTGTTTTATGTTTGACGGTTTTACTCATGGTATTTTTACCATTATTTTGTTCATTGGTTATTCAAAGTGGATATTGGCTATTAAAGTTGTGCAAGCTCAGCTTTTAATTCATTCAATTCTGCTTGTTTGCTTTCATTGGGACGTACGCTAAGCTGCTTTTCTAACTTCTTAATTTTACTGCGCAGCTTTGCCGCTGCAATAGTGTTTTTTGCTTGAGCTTCACTGATATTTAACGACTGACTGGCGGCATTATTCAGTTTTGCCTCCACCATGCTAACCACGGGTCTACTATTGCTGCTATCCGCAAGTTGCTTGCTCACACGATTTAAATGGGTATGATAACGCTGTCTCAAATCCTCTTGCTCAAGGGTGCGCTCAGGTGTCGAAAGCGTACGCTCAACCGTGACCAAATCGATGCAGTCAACAGGGCAAGGCGCTATACATAATTCACAGCCCGTGCATAAATCTGTAAAAATAGTATGCATATGCTTGCCAGTACCAACGATGGCATCAACAGGGCAGGCGGGAATACATTTGGTACAGCCAATGCAATCATCTTCACGAATAACGGCGCGCACTTCAACAGGCCGCTGCGAAGTAGCATCTAACGGCCATTTTGAAGGTTCAGCGCTTAATGTTGGCATATCAGCATCGATAATCTGCGCGATAGTATCCGTCACTGGCTGACCACCCGGTACACACTTATTATGTGGCTCACCATTTATCACGATAGCAACTGCATAAGGTAAGCAACCATCAGCATGGTCGCATAGACCGCACTGTGTTTGCGGTAGGCTGCCATCAATGCGCGCAATTTTTTCCTGAACATCAGCAGGCAATGTTTCTATCTTCAGCGAATCGAATAAGATTGGCAGATTGTTTAAACGGATATGATTGCTGTTTTTATTCATGGTGCTTTGCATTTAATGTAAAACCTTTATATCAGTGCTAGATGCTGATATCAAAATAAATAGGATAATAGTGGTAAGGATAAATGCTGAATGAGGCGTTGATATGATAGATTAAAGCAAAATACCTTGCTCATTGGCAATTTGCGCAATCAGCTCATAAGCAATGCTACCCTTAAAGGGGATTTTTGGCAGCTTTGATAGATCGAAAAAATCTGCATGTGATAGCTCATCTTCTTGTATAACGATATCGCCATCTGCATAAGATGCTCGAAAGCCCAACATCAAATTAGACGGAAACGGCCATGGCTGACTGTTCACATAGCGAATATCGGACAAGCTAAGACCCACTTCTTCTGCCACTTCGCGTACCACAGCATGCTCTAGACTTTCACCTACTTCTACAAAGCCTGCAATCAAACCGTATAGTAACGGTTGGGTCGACTGTAATAAATGAGAAGCTGTTTTTTGCTGACCGTAACGATGATGATGAGCCAATAAAATTTGCATTTCACCCGTTTGTGGGTTGGGTCGAGTAATGGCGGTAATGACGCAGGGCTGTACACGCGGATACTGACGCAATCGACAAACGTCACAAACCATAGCACGCTCACCGCATTTGGCAGCTACAGTGCGTGCCGCGCAGCGACTACAAAACCGTGTATCTGCTTGCCAACGAAGTAGTTGTATGGCTTGGCTAAGCTGAGCAGCTAATGCTATGGGCAGGTGCGTGATAAGCTGTCGATAAGGTATAAAAGTGTTAATACTGTTCTCTACATTGCTAATAACGCTACTATCCAAGTCACTACTTGTTAATTCATCACTGTCTAAAATACTGGGCAAGGCGATATTATGTGCTATTGCATAATCGTAAGTGATAGCGCGGCTTGCTTGTACAGTGACAGCATTAGCGTTATCAGTATCATCTACATCACTCGGCAGCCAGCTATTGGGCGCTACGCTATCAAACAATGTAACCTGTCCTAATTGATAAGCTTGCTCACTACTGACATCAGAGTGTGCTAGCTCAACCTGTAAAGGCCACCAGCCATTAGGCGTTTGACGACATAAGATCGTTTCATCAGATAGTACAAAGGCGCAGATCATCATATAGTTTTCCAAACGGTCAAAGACAAGCTCATATCAGCTTGTCTTTGTATAAAAATTTACATAAATGATTAAGCGGCAAGCAATTGGCTTAAGCTATGCTGCCCAACATCCAATGCTTGTTTGCTGACAGGGCGATTGTTCTCGAAACCGTCTAGATGATGGTCAACTGCCATGATAACATCAGCAATATAAGATAAGGTGCCATCATCGATACGATTACCACTATTGATACGTTGCTGTAAATAATTTGCCAATTGACTGAGCATACTGGCAGGCGTTGGCAATTGCAAGAAGCGTACCGCACCGCTTACTTGACGCAGCATTTCAGGGGTATTTTGAATATTAAGAATATCGCGCTCAGGCTCCGCAAGGTAGTCATTGATTGCTTGTTCAGCACTGGCAATTGCCGTACGACTCTCTTCTATCAAGGTATCATAAGCGGTATTCAGCTGATGTAGTGAGATATGAGGATTGTTCAACGGCAGATAAATTGCACCTGGAGTATGCATCTCAGCCATGGCGATGGTCGCGTTTTCTGCATGCATGAGTGCCAATAATAAATGATCAAAATCTTCTGGAGTAGGCGAGCGCCATGTGTTGACGGCTTCTGACGCTTTAATCAGGCTATTGGCGGCATTAGATAGACCAAGAAGATGCAACGCAGAGCTTAAAGTAGTGAGTTCTTCAATAATTTGCGAGGTCTGCATATCGACTGGATTGATTGAGTCGCCACGGGCATAGCTGTCGACATTTTCTTTAATCGTATTGATTTGAGTCTGGATAATGATATTCAAAGTATCCGTCAGCTCACGGTTTGGACCAAACAAGAAGCGCTCCATCTGCTGGCGCTGTGGATCTTCTAAACGGTTGGCGGCGTATTGATCGCGCAGTATTTTTGCCGCTTCAGTATCACGTTGTCCGGCAAAACTGACCAAATCAGCAAAACGCGTATCCATGACAGGCAAATAGCTTTGGAATTGCTGCTCAACATAAATAAGCGTGTGCTTTTGAGTGATATTAAGCGGCAGGATGGCTGCGATATCAGTGACCGCAGCGGACGCTGCTTGCCAAAATAGACTGCTGGTATTTTTCGCTATCAAAGCACAGGCAGCTGACATAGCATCCAATTTTTGCTGATCATCTTGATTGATGTTGCCATCCCGATTGATCAAAGTAACGCCAAGCCCACTACGATAAGCATAGGTCAGTAGCTCTTGATCAAGGTTGAGCTCATTTAGCGGCTGAAAATTCTGTTCAGGATTGGCAATAATGACGCTACTATTACCAAAAGCAGAAAAATAATCAGCAGCAATAGGCACTATTTGGCTATGAGCATTCAGCTTATTAATAATAGGTAGTAATAAAGTAGGCTCTACCGACTCAGTCAGCAGCACAAATTCAATATAACGATCAAGCGTCATGATCGCTTCGGACAGATCCATGATTAAGTCAATATCACTATTGTCGCCACTGTCATAAAGCTCCTGTAAACCGTGTACAATCGCATTATTGAGTGCCTCTGCACCCACCAAAGATATCAGCTCAAAAATACAAGAAAGCTGTTTTAATACAATAATAGAGTCTAATAATAAGGGCGCTTGGCTATTGTCGTCATTAAATTCGCCCAAATGAATCTCAGTATCTTTAAGTATGACCTTGACCTCATCGTGCAATAAGTGCAGCGATGGCAAATTAAAGTCAGTAACACTAAGCGTTGGCGCGGTCAATTTTATTTGCGTAGAGTGGTTCATAATTATTTTTTCCATAAGATACTGACGAAAATAGCAAATAGTTAGAGAGTAAATTAAAAAATAGCGCTAGATAAGGTTTTACTTTTTATCGTTATAATAATCAAGACTATATTCTCTAATCGCCAATATAAGAAGCGATTTTAATGCCTGTTACATTTTGGCTTTCAGCTCAGGATAATCTTCTGCGAGCGACGCATACCAGCTTTGATTGGCGCCCTCATCAGTACTTGACTCAAGCAATAAAGCCGCTAAATTGGCAAAGCTAGCATGGGCTGTGTGTCCGCCATCCGCTTGCGCGTCATCCTCAATGCCTAGCGTTACTTGTCCGCCAGTCATCGCCAAATAGACTTCTGCTAAAATCTCTGAATCTAGTAATGCCCCGTGAAAGGTACGGTCTTGCTTGCCCACGTCTAAACGACGTACGAGAGCATCAAGAGTATTTTTCTGTCCAGGATACTGCTGCTTTGCCATGACCAGTGAGTCGGTCACTTTTACTCGCTCAGCAAAGTCATGCATGCCAACTTTGGCAAACTCCATATTTAAGAAGTTCATATCAAACGAGGCATTATGAGCGATGACTTCTGCACCATCCATAAAGTCATAGAGCGACTGCGCGACTTGGTCAAAGGTTGGTTTGTCCGTTAAAAACGCTTCAGAAATACCGTGAATTCGAATAACTTCTTCATCCATACCGCGCTGTGGGTTGATATAGACGTGGAGCTTTTCGCCGGTGAACTTACGTCCGATCATCTCTACAATACCGACTTCGATAATGCGATCGCCTTTTAGCGGATCAAGACCGGTGGTCTCAGTATCCATAATGAGCTGACGATCTGATTCATGACGATGGATTGGCTTGGGTAGCAGCGGTATAAAATACGGATTGGCACGGCTGGTATCACCATCGAATTTTGGCGTATCTGCTTCAACATTAGTAACCATGTTGGACGCATGGTTATTGATGCTTGTATCAATCAAAGGCGTCTGGGCATCTGGCATTTCTATAGCACTCATTGAATTGGTGGCATTGTACGGACTAATATTTTCTTCAGCGAAAGCATGAGTATTTATTACACTGTCATTATAACTTTGATTCTCTAGTAGTTCGGCATCAAGCTCATCATCCATCATATCAAAACCTAATGGATCAAAATTTAGCCAATCATCGCTGCTTGATGGCTTTTTATCAGCCATTATTGGCTCTTTTTTTTTAGTACTATCTTGAACGTCTGTTATCAAATCTTCACTACGTGAGGTCACACCTAGGTTTGCAAGCTCATCCGCTTTTTCATTACCAGCATTACCAGCATGACCTTTTACCCAATGCCAATCAACATCGCGTTTCTGACAGAGCTCATCGAGTCGCTGCCATAGGTCTTGATTGGCGACGGGTTTTTTACTGGCCGTTTTCCAGCCTCTTTTTTTCCAACCTTCAATCCACTCAGTGATGCCTTTTTTGACATAACTTGAGTCTGTCCAAATCTCGAGTTTCTGCTCATGCGAGCTATGGGTTAATGCTTGTATCGCACCCATCAATTCCATACGATTATTGGTTGTTTCTTTATCACCGCCATAAAAATCCTGCGTCCGTCCGTCGCTAAATATCAGATGAGCGCCCCAGCCACCAGCACCAGGATTGCCTTTACACGCGCCATCTGTGTAAGCAACCGTAGTATCTGCTTTGGCAGCCAATGGGTTTATGGCATTACTGGTGTTAAATGGCTGCGCTGCGCTGCGATTTTCTGACATAAAAATTTACTGACCTAATAGAGAATAAATACAGGATATAGCGAAGCGATTTCACTGATATATTGGAGGCTTATTTTAGCTACCTATGTTGGAATTGAGTATAACAAATCCAGCGTTAATAGGGGCAATTGCCATGCACAAAAAACCAAAAACAGATATCCTAATAGTAAGCTTATCGTTTTCTGTTAAAATAGAGCGGTTGTAAGGATATGTCTAGCCAGACATTAACTATAATTTGCTTAACTAAAGCTTTCAATGCTCGAATTCAGGGTTACCCTATGATGTCATTAGCCTCAAAATCTTCTTCTAAAAACCGCAGCCATTTGATGATTGCGATGGCTGCGAGCAGTATGCTGCTTTTGAGTGCTTGTAATGATAGTAATACTCAAGCGGATACCAAAAAGGTTGAGAAGGTAGCAGATTTATCTATCTTTGAGGGCTGTTACACCGTCAGTCATGATGAGCCGGCGCAAATAAAAGTCAGCCAACAGGGCGGCGCATGGGTCATGCAGATGAAAGAGCCTGCAAGTGCCAAACGTGTTTGGGATGATGCTGAGCCGTTAGAGATAATTGAAAATAGCGATATACCACAGTTTTTCTCTATTGATCCTGATAATGTCGATGCGGTGATTGGTCGTCCGGATAGAGTGTTGGTATTAGCTCATGTTAAGCCTGTTTATGCCAATATCGATCCGCTACTTGATAGTGAGTACTTGTCTTATATCTATAAAGGGGCAAACACTATTTACCGAGTCGAATGTGATGACGTCAATACTGATATTTTGGCCAATCCTCATGCCAATATTGTCATTGATAATGTTAAAGAGACTATTTAGTTAGGTATTATCAGTCAATACTACATATCTGTTATTTATGATAAAAAGTGCTTTTTTATCAATACAATTTTGTTATAAACCGTCGTATCATTAGAGTCAGGTAATATGAATTTTTTTAGTTATGTGGTGTTGGGTGGATTTTCTTATGCGGCTGGTTGGGCGATAAGAACCTATGTATTAAACAAAAAACCTGAACCTGAGCAGCCTTACAATCTTAAGCATCCAGTTATCTTGGCATATTTGGGCGGGTTCTTTATTGTTATGCTGATTGTCTCATGGCTCATCGGTCGCTACGTGCTTGGACATACCACTATTGATTTGCCGTTCATCGTTATAAACAGCCTCGTTGCGACCTTTGTCTATTCGTTCGGTCTCAATCCAGAAAAAGCCCGTTATGATGTGCCGGATTAATGGTTTATTAGATAGGTAAACTCCATAAAGATATGGTTGCTCTCATATAAAGACACGGTCAATGTGTACCTCATTGACCGTGTCTTTATAACAAATGCTATATTAAGTTATGCTAGGTATATCACTTAATATAGATGACTAA
>TARA_R110000787_G_scaffold137458_29_pt1 | contig 42720 bp, 34 predicted proteins | sample TARA_R110000787 | Tara Oceans TARA_R110000787 (sample SAMEA4397920) | marine metagenome | biome: Polar Biome; feature: [DCM] deep chlorophyll maximum layer (ENVO:01000326); material: water (ENVO:00002006), including particulate matter (ENVO:01000060) such as... | depth 35 m | reverse complement strand
CGGCAGGCGTCTGGATGCCTTTCTGGCCTCCGGAACAGAGGGGCTGTCACGTACCAGGCTCAAGCAGCTGATTCAGGATGGCCATATTACAGGCTCGGATGGTTCCTGTCTTGATCCGTCAATGAAAGTCCGGTCGGGACAGACATTCTCGATCACGGTTCCGGCCAGTGAGGATGCTGTACCGGTGGCGCAGAACATTGATCTGACCATCGTTTACGAAGATGACGATGTTATCGTTATCGACAAACCTGCCGGAATGGTGGTTCACCCGGCTGCGGGCAACCCGGATGGCACGCTGGTGAATGCCCTGCTGGCGCATTGCGGCGACAGCCTGTCCGGTATCGGCGGGGTGAAACGACCGGGTATCGTGCATCGTATCGACAAGGATACCAGTGGCCTGATGGTCGTTGCCAAGAATGATATCGCCCACCAGTCGCTGTCACGGCAGTTTGCGGAACATAGTCTTGACCGGGCTTACGGTGCACTTGTCTGGGGAGTGCCCAATCCGGGGACTGGCAGGATTGACCTGCCTATCGGACGGTCACCGAAGGATCGCAAGAAAATGGCGGTTCGTGCATCCGGCGGAAAATCAGCCGTTACGCATTATCGTACGGAACGAATTTTTGCCGGAACCGTTAGTCTTGTTGAATGCCGTCTGGAAACCGGACGGACGCATCAGATTCGTGTCCATATGTCGCATACGGGGCATCCGTTGCTGGGTGATCCGGTTTATTCCCGTGCGCAGCGAAGGGTTAAACGGGCGGCTGTTGAGATGCCGCTGGCTGTGCATGCCTTTTCGCGTCAGGCACTTCACGCCAAATTGATCGGGTTTGAGCACCCGAAAAGTCTTGATCGGATGATCTTTTCTGCAGATTATCCACAAGATATCAATGACTTGATGCATGTTTTAGATACCATAAAATAATCTGTATACCTCTGGAACGAGATTTGATACTGTTTCGTTAACACGTACAGTAACAGGCGGATTCTAACCGTATCTGATCAGCCGGACATTCCGGGAAGATGGAAAATAAGGTCGATCGGGTCATAATTCCGACAAGATTTGTCGGATACTGGAATCAGCAAAACATGAAAGGACGCATGCGATGAGCAATCTGACGACAGCGCTCTCCATAAACCCGGAAGATAATCTTTCCCGTTACCTCCAGAGTATCCGGAAATTTCCGATGCTGTCGCTTGAGGAAGAACAGCGACTTGCGCATGCTTGGCGCGATGATGACGATATTGAGTCCGCGCACCAGCTTGTCACCAGTCACCTTCGTCTTGTAGCAAAAATTGCCATGGGTTATCGCGGTTACGGCCTGCCGGTCGGCGAGCTGATCTCTGAAGGTAATGTCGGCATGATGCAGGCGGTGAAACGTTTCGACCCGGAACGCGGGTTCAGGCTGGCTACCTATGCGATGTGGTGGATCCGCGCCTCGATTCAGGAATATATCCTGCATTCATGGTCGCTGGTAAAAATGGGTACCACCGCCGCACAGAAGAAGCTGTTCTTCAATCTTCGTCGTCTCAAGGGACAGATGAAGGAAATCGACGAGGGGGATATGTCCCTTGAAAGCGTCGAATCAATCGCGACCAAACTCGGTGTGCCCGAGAAGGATGTCGTCGACATGAACCGCCGTCTGGCGGCCAGTGATCATTCCCTGAATGCGCCCCTGCGTATTGATGGTGAGGGAGAGTGGCAGGACTGGCTGGTTGACGAAACGGACAGTGCGGAAACCATGCTCGCCGAAGATGATGAATTCGGTAAGCGGAAATCCCTGCTGGTTGGCGCAATGGATGTCCTGAATGACCGCGAGAAACACATTTTTGTCGAACGGCGCCTGACGGAAGAGCCGAAAACACTGGAAGATCTGAGCCAAGTTTACGGTATCTCCCGCGAACGTGTTCGCCAGATTGAAGTGCGGGCCTTTGAAAAAGTTCAGAAGTCCGTGCGGAATTCAGCGATTGATAACGGTCTGCTGGCTGCGAACGCCTGAACAGGCTAGTCGCCGGGAACTGACGGTACTGAAGGGGGCGCCGAGCCGGGTGGGCTTGGTGCCCCTTTTATCGTTTTAACGGGAACAGCCTTAGCCGTGGCTTCTCCGGCGCCACTGGCGTCGTCTGTGATTTCCGGTCCCCATTCGGTTACCAGAGACCGCTGCTTTTCGCGCAAAGCCATCATGCGGCGCTGTGAGGCCATTTCCAGAACCGACCCAACAAGCGGCGGCGTCATATTATACATGACCCAGCCGACAGCGGAGAGGCCATAAATGACCAGCAGCGTCAGTGGGTCAAAAATCAGGTAAAGGGCCGTTTCCAGATCATTATGGCCAAACCACAGACTGATCAGGTAGGGACTGAGTCCGGCAAGGTTGAGACCGCCAACGGAAACATACCGCATGCGGCTTTCGCTGCGGTCGATGATCCGGGCGACGATGGTTGGCAACATCCCGACCAGAAACATGACCAGTGAGGCATAGAACATGATCGCGAAAACCATCGCGACCAGCCACCAGAGCAGTTTTAGAACCGGGTTTCCGCCGCGTGACCGGTTCTGTTTTCCACCACCCCGACTGATTTTTTTCTTTGCTGCCTTGGCCATCGGTCAGAACATCCGCCCGGCAAACATCAGTGTCAAAACAGTCATGCCGATCAGCAAGGATATGACCGCCGCAGTCTGCTGTCCGTAGAGCTTTGCCTCGATCTTTCGCCGTTCTTCACCGGTATCGATTTCAATGGCTTCCGCCTGGGCTTCCCTGAATTCCTCGACCGCTTCCGCATAACCGGAAGTGTCGGTATCCCGCTGCTCCTTGTCTTCCAGAAGGTTGTAGATTTCCGGAAGGCTGCCACGGCGAACCATTTTTGGAATATCCCGTTCGAGCCGTTTTCGCTGCGACCGGCTGTGATAACTGTTGATGGCCGGCTGGGCGATTCCGCCAATCCAGCTGCTCAGGCCGAAAACAGTCTCCGGACCCAGACGCCATTGCAGCATGGCCAGCAGTGATATCATGCCAAGTGTTGCACGTTCCTTGCTGCCGGCTGTCAGGGCTTCAACCTGTTTGTCGATGTTGTTGTCGAACCGGCTTTTGACAAAAGCCGCGATATGGCGATCAACCGGAAGGGTGGTGCGGTCGACCCGTTTTGAGGCGCGGTCCAGAGCAGGAAGAACATCTGCGATATCCAGAACATAGTCGCGCTCAATCAGCGGACTGCGGCAGGGTGCCATACCGTTCAGTTCGTAGATGCAGCGTTCAATGCCGCTTCCCATGCCGGTCTGCCGGACATGTTGTTCCATATTCTTGGAGATTTCGAGATGGAGGCTCTGATCGGGCATGTAGACAGGCTGGGCTTCGGTCCAGAATCTGACGATCTCTTTTTTTATCAGCTCGGCATAATATTGTCCGAGGGACGGATTTTGCTCCAGCGCGATGCCAAACCCGTCGGGCATGGCAATGAAATCGCGATACCGGATTGGGCCTGACGGATCCAGCAACATGCAAACCCGGGATACCAGGACATGATCATCCATTCCGGAGCCAAGCTCATCTGCGGTGGCGTCCCGAACCGCAGCACCAATCCGTTCTGCGGTTTCCTTGTCTTCCAGTGAATGACGGAGCCAGACCTCGATCTCTCCTTCACGGGCGATACTTGCTGCGGCATCCCAGTTCAGTGCAATCGCCTGTGCCAGCAATCGCTTGTGGGTAATCGGCATGCCGACAAACATGAGGGCCGTCTTGGCCTTCTTCGGCCGTTGCATCTGAACAGGCGTCGTTCTTTTTCCCGAGAGCCAGAGATCTACCTTCTCGAGATTCCAAATCATGGCGTTCTCATCGGCCAGCAGGCCTCGAAGCAACTCCAGCATGGTGTCGTTAAGGGGAACCTCGCCAACCAGCGTCCGGAAGGAAGTTGCGGAAACCTTTGATGCAATGATCTCACGCTCGTCCATCGTCGGCGCGGGATTTCGCCCGGCAATCATGAACATGATGGTTGCGCCAAGCGAATACATGTCGTTGTGAAAGTCACCCCGGCCGCGGCCTGCACGAGGCGTCATGGCGGAGCCGATGGTTTCAAACAATGCATGCTGGTCATAACCGGGAGGTGTGGTCACACAGTCCCCGAGTACAAGCTGGGTTCGCTTCTCATCCAGATAATAGAGATTGTCCGGACGGATGGCGCGGTGAACGACATTGTTCGAGGCGAGTAAGCGCAATGCGGCATAAAGCGGCGTGATGATGACGTCTCTGGCGCTCAGCGGATCGATTGGCGGAACGGTTTCCGAAATCCCGCGAACAAACTTGCCTCCCTTGGGGCGCTGGTAAAGAACAGCGACGGTGCGGCAGTCCAGTGGCGGCCATTCGATGACCCCCCACTCAACGAGAGGAAGAAGCCCGGGAGAGGAAAGCCCCCGGAGCGAGCGCATTTCCTTAATCCGGGGCGTAATTTCAGGCCGGCAGACCAGCGCATAGATTTCCCGTGCAGCGTCACGGCGGTCAGTAACCAGAAATGCACTGGCATTTGGCAGGTCGAGTTCAGGTATTGGTGACGCAGGATCAATCAGATACCGGTCACGTAAGACAGGTTTACCGTTACTCATTGCGCCGCCGCTGAGGCGTTCGTCTGCTGGTGCCGTCGCCATTCGCGATTATCTGACTTCAAATGCTGGTTGTTCTATCAACCTATCGCAAGGTCACTAAGGCAAGGTAAAAAAATCAGATTGCGGCTGAATTGCGCAGCTTTTCGAGTTCTTCCTCATCCGCGCCAAGCAGTTCCCGGATGACTTCTTCCGTATGTTGCCCGAGAAGGGGGGCGCCGCGCCGGTAGGTAGGCGGGGTACGGGACATCTTTACCGGGTTTGAAATCACCGGGTAGGTAACGCCAAGTCCTTCATGTTGAATCTCCGTTACCATACCGCGTGCGATGAGATGCGGGTCGGAAAAGGCGCCCGGCAGATCATTAACAGGAGCGGCCGGAACCTTCCGCTTTTCCAGTCCATCAAGCCAGAAGGTGGTGTTCCGGCTGACAAAAATCTGCCGCAGGAGCGGAATCAGCGTTTCACGGTTCTTGATCCGGGCGGGATTGGTCGAAAACCGTTCATCCACGGCAATTTCAGGTCGTTCAGCAAGGTCGCACAGCGACTGGAACTGTCGGTCATTGCCACAGGCGAGGATGAAATAACCATCGGATGTGGGGAAGACCTCATAAGGTACGATATTCGGATGGGCATTGCCGCGTCGTTTCGGCGCCTCGCCGGAGATCAGATAATTCATGCCTTCATTGGTCAGCCAGGCGAGCTGTGTCTCCAGCAGGGACAGGTCGATATGCTGGCCTTCACCTGTCCGGTCCCGATGACGCAATGCCGCAAGAATTGCCGTGGTGGCATACATGCCGCACATGATATCAGCGATACCGACGCCGACTTTCATCGGATCGCCATCAATCTCACCGGTCAGTGACATGATGCCGCCCATGCCCTGCGCCAGAAAGTCGTAACCGGCACGCTCGGCATAGGGGCCTGTCTGGCCAAAACCTGTGATGGAGCAATAGACGAGACCGGGGAATTCATCTTTTAGCTGGTCATAGCCCAGTCCGTATTTTGCCAGACCACCGGTTTTGTAGTTCTCTGTCAGGACATCGCATTTTGAGATCATGCGCCGGGCCAGCGCCTGGCCTTCCGGTTTTGAGACATCAATGGCGACAGACCGCTTGTTCCGGTTGGCGCAAAGATAATAGGCACTTTCGTTGCTTTCTTTGCCGTCCTGATCCTTCAGATAGGGCGGGCCCCATTTGCGGGTATCATCCCCGACGCCCGGACGTTCGATCTTGATGACATCGGCACCCAGGTCAGCCAGATACTGGGTGCAGGTAGGTCCGGCGAGTATCCGGCTGAGGTCGAAAATCCGGATGCCGTCCAGCGGGCCGGGTGATGTCGTCATCTCGTCACTCACTGTTCGATATAGCCGTCACGCGTCTGCGGCAGCTTGCGTTCGAGAATGCGGCTGGCAATCAGCGTGCGCAGTACCTGTGCAGTACCACCCCCGATGGTGAACATACGGGCGTCGCGGGTCATGCGCTCGATCGGGTTGTTGCGGGAATAACCGGCGGCACCATGAATTTGCAATGCATCATTAGTCACCTTGATGGCCATTTCCGATGTGAAAACCTTAGCCTGTGCAGCCAGTGTTGCATCCGGGAAGGCTCCGTTTGCAGAGGATGCGGCAGCGTGGATCAGCGTCCGGGCAGCCATTGTCTGGGTGCTCATGTCAGCCAGCATCCATTGCAGGCCCTGAAACTCGCAGATTGGCCGTCCAAACTGTTCCCGGTTCTTGCTGAATTCCAGTGCGGTCTCAAATGCACCGCGGGCCAGGCCAAGGGCAACCGTGGCGGCGCCAACGCGCTGACTGTTATAGGCTTCCATCAATTCGCCAAAGCCACGGCGCAGACCACCGGGGGGAGACAGCATCATGTCTTCGGATATTTCCATATCCTCGAAGGTGACGACTGTTTCAGGAATACCACGCAATCCCATGGTGGGTTCACGGTCGCCGATCACCAGACCGGGAGTTTCGCCATGCACGGCAATAAAACCGGCAATGCCCTGTTCTTCGCCCGCTTCATTGAAAACCCGGGCAAAAATCAGAAATAGTTTTGAAACGCCACCGCCTGTAATCCAGTGCTTTCGGCCATTGAGAATATATTTGTCACCACGCTTGTCGGCGCGTGTGGTCATGGTTGTAGCGGCACTGCCGGCCTCTGGTTCGGTGATGCAGATGGCGGGCTTGTCGCCGCCCAGCACCAGATCCGCGGCCAGCTTTTTTTGCCCCTGAGTGCCGTATTTCATCACGGCACTGACGGCGCCCATATTCGCTTCGACCGAGATGCGGCCTGTAACGCCGCAGACACGGGCCATTTCCTCGATCAGCAATGTCGCGTCGAGAAAGGTCAGACCAGGGCCACCATATTGTTTCGGGATGGTCATTCCCATGAAACCGGCATCGCGCAGTTTGGCGACATTGTTCCAGGGATAGCTCTCGGTCCGGTCGACCTCGGCGGCGTTTGGCGCGATCTCGCGGTCTGCGAGATCGTGAGCCTTTTCAACAAGTTCCTGCTGTGCAGTGGAAAGCGGTGATTTCATCGTTTTTGTCTCCTCACGATAAAGTTATCGCCCCTCTCCGGGTACTGTACAAGTGGTTGTCTTCAGCTTTGCCGCTGAGCCGCATCAAGAGCGGACTGGAGTATCCAGGCCGCAGCAGCCTTGTCGACGACCTCTGCCCGTTTTGCCCGACTCAGGTCGGCCTCGCTGGTCAGCATGCGCTGAACCGCAACAGTCGAAAGTCTTTCATCCTGGAAGAAAACAGGCAGTTGTATACCGGCCGTCAGATTTTGTGCGAACTGTCGGGTGGACTGACAACGGGGGCCTTCCGTTCCGTCCATGCTGACGGGCCAGCCAATGACCAGTCCGACGACAGAATTGGCGGAAACGATATCGACGAGTTGCGCCAGATCTTCGGCGAATTTCTTTCGTCGTATCAGGACAAGGGGACTGGCAATCATCCATCGGGGATCACAAATCGCCACGCCGATGGTCTTTTTTCCAACGTCGAGACCCAATAAAGCGCCCTGTCCGGTCGTCATACGCTTGAGGTCTGTGATCCGTTCGGCAATCATGCCGTCAAATGATACTGACTCGCTCGACATTTATCCGATCCTGGCTGGTTGTTGGGTCAGGGCTGCTGTGGCTCATGGTCGCTCTGACTGTGATTAGCACATCTGCCCCGGCTCAAGACAGCGCTCGGCGCATTATCCTGAACGAATACCGGCTTGATGGTGATGTCGGTGCTTTTCGTGTGTCTGTCCGTGCTGCCAATGTTCGTGACCGGCCGGCAACGCGCTCCGGTAAAAGCGGCCTGCTGAAACGTGGCGCGCTGATCAAATCCCTCGGCAGGGTTGAAGGTACCCGCTGGTATGCGGTTGAGCAGGAACGCCGCTTTATCGGTTTTATGTATGACAAGACGATTGAACCGGTGCTGGATACGGCCCTGACGGAAGAAGAACGTCAGGCGCTGGGCCTTGATCCGCCGGAAGACCCGCTCAAGGGTATCGACATTGAACCGCTGAAAGGGGCGTTCGTTGCCCAGCAGCGGGATAATGTCATCCGGGCTCGTCCCGAAGCAGGTACCAGATCAGTGGGCAAGCTCCGCCGGGGCGAACGGATTGAAGCGATCGGCCGGCCAAAAGGCTATCCCGACTGGGTGGCCGTCGGGCGGGAAGGGCAGGCGCTTGGATTCATGCGCGAGGAAGGCTTGCTGCGGGTGATTGATGCGGCACTGAGCCAGCCTTTGTCCGGTAAGCTCCAGATTGAGGGCAGTATCACCTGTGCCTACGAACTGGCCTTCAAGGGGCGGTCTGCCGTGATGGGGGAAGTCTATGGCTCCGCAGATTACGCGGGTAATCTCGCCTGTACCCGGAATGGCGGGCTGGAGATGTTTTCCATTCTGATGTTTGTGGTCGAAGGAGCCCGGCCGAGCGCGGATGGAGATCTGCATCAGATCAATATGGACCTGCTCGAACTCGGTGATGTCGAACGCCCGTTCTCGGTCATCATGTCATATGACAATAACGCCAGTCAGGTGATGTTCGATACTTCCAGCCGAACCAGCTATATCCGTCGGGGCTTTCGCGCCGAGCGCCCTGCCGGGTCGATTCCGGAAGCACTGTCGGCGTCGATTGATATAGCCCTGAATGCCCTGAACGATTCGGCATGGAGCGACCTCGCCGGATTATAGAATGCTGCCGGATATGTGATCGGCCTCACCGGGGACTGGAGAACCCGTCCAGTGCCAGCGTCAGATGCGATTCCGGAATAAAGAAATCCTGATAATAGAGCGCCTTTCCGTCCAGGTCGGCGGCAATCGCATTCAGGACTGCGGTCGGCTGGTCAGCAATGCAGTCAGCCTGTGTGCAGGCCATCCGCGGCGGTTTTTCAACGCGCAGCCGGTGGGTGATCGCATGCACACGCAGATGCAACTCGTGGCTGATCAGATGTTTCAGATTGGCGCCGTCCAGTTCGGCCAGCGGCAGGGTTTCCAGCGTCTCGAACCGCCCGGCGCAGGCGCGGAATATGGAATAAACCCGCAGGCTCTCACCAATTCGGAAAACCCGCTCAATCCGCAGATGCGGCTGGTCGCCGCTGCCCAGAACATCAGACCATGCCCCCCGTGACGGAGACAGGTTCCTGCGGATGGTACGGGTATAGACCCGTAAAAAACCGGCGTCCGGCTGATTGGGGTCGGTGAAGCGCATATGCCAGGGCTGATCGATGGTCTGCCCGGTACTGGCGACGACGGAGCCACTGCCACGACGGCGTTCGATAATGCCGTCAGAGGCGAGATCACGCAGCGACCGCTGGATGGTGCCGAGACTGCAGGGTGTTGCCCGGACCAGATCGGATTCAGTCGGTAATCTGGCGCCTGGCAGCCAGAAGCCATCAAGGATTGACTGATGAAACGCCTGCCGCAGTCGCTCATGCTTCGGACGTGTCGGATCATCCCGCCAATACTGACGGACAAATTCTTCCGTGATGTCGCCCGAATAACTCATGCCCGCCCCGGCTGAAGAAAGTTCGCTGAGAGTGATATATTTTGTTTGAAAACACAATGCACATTAATGTAACTACTATATAGCAATTATGACGGACCAGTCACTGAAGCTGGCGTCGGGTGAGGGAGAACGGACAATGCGACTGACAGATGAAGAACAGGCCATGCTGGCCGGTGAGATGGGAGAGCCACGCCGCTGGGCGCTGGACCATATGCTGAAAGTGGGCGGCATGTTTGATGCGGAGGACCTGGTTCCGGTCTCGCAGGCGCATATGATGGCAGATCCGGAATCGCTGGGTGATGCAGGGGCAAGCTTTCTGGAAGGCATCGCCTCGCATCCGGCAAAGGACCGTCGTGTTGCCATTCCGATGATTACTGATCCCCGCGGCGTTGACCTCAACCATTACAGTCCGCTCGGCCAGACCGAGGAAATGGCGACGATTGAGCGCCGGATGATTGCGGCCTGCGAGAAGTTGGGCATTCTGATGACCAATACCTGCATCAACTACCAGACCATCATGCCGCCAATGCTGCGCGATCATGTGGCCTTCGGTGATACCGGGGTGGTGATCTATTGCAATTCGGCACTGGGCGCGCGGTCCAATTTTGAAGGCGGGCCATCTGCGCTGGCGGCTGGTCTGACGGGCCGGACACCACGTTACGGTTTGCATCTCGACCAGAACCGGCGGGCAACGAAACGGTATCGTCTCCGCGAACAGCCGAGGGAACTGACAGACTGGGGTGTGCTGGGCGCCGTCATCGGCCGTAAGGCCGGGTCATACTGGGAGGTTCCGGCCATTGAGGGGCTGGAAACCGTGCCCACTTCGGACGAGATGAAGCATATGGGTGCGGCGATGGCGAGCTATGGCTCGACGCCGCTGTTCCACCTCATCGGAATTACGCCGGAAGCGCCGACTCTGGCGGCGGTTGAGGGTGACAAGCTGCCGGTGGAAGACATTACCGCAGCCGATCTGGCGGCCTTGCGGTCCGGCTTTGGTGGCAAGGGTGACAAGGTCGATGTGGTGGTTTTCGCTGCGCCTCAGCTTTCCATCGTTGAAATGCAGCAGGTTGCCGACCTGATTGAAGGTCGCAAAATTCACCAGAATACGGCGCTGATCGTCTGCACGTCGCCGAGTGTGTATGCGGATGCCCTGCGTATGGGGCATGTCGGGGCGATTGAGGCGGCGGGTGGCAAGGTGCTCGAAGGCACCTGTTTCTATAACCAGTATGCCCGCGAGATCGGGGAGGCGAATGGCTGGAAGCGTCTGCTCTCCAACTCCGCGAAGATCGTCAATATTCTGGGTGGTTATGGCTATGAGCCGGCACTGGCCAGTATGGAAGCCTGTATTGAGTCGGCCTGCAAGGGGGAGATCGTCTGATGACCACGTTCAAATGTCACAAGGGTATCGGCTCAAAAGTCGAGGGCGAGGCGCTGGTTGCCGAAGACAACTTCTCGGCCCGCTATGATCTCGACCGTCTCAAGGGTGTCTTTTCCCGCCCCCAGCACAAGCTGCATGGCCAGTCCTACAAGGACAAAATTCTGGTGTTCAACACGGCCAAGGGCGGGGTGGCTTCTGCCTGGATGCTGCATGAAATGAAATCCCGGGGTATTGCGCCGAAAGCCATCATTTTCAACACCGCCAATACCATTCTGGCACAGGGCGCGGCCCTCGCTGACATGACCATGGTCGACCGCTTTGAAGACGGCGATGTGACGAAGCTGATCAAGACCGGCGACCGACTGGAAGTGGACCCGGAGAAGGGGCTGGTCAGGGTCGTCTGAAAGTCCCCCTGACTTCGGATGCCGGAGTCAGGGAATCACCGGAAAGTATTGGCTTTGCCTTGCTGATTGGGTCACGATTGCCGTTACAGACATATCATTCTGATATGCTTCTGGTGTCGGGGCATTTGTGGTCATGGCAGACCGTAGTCTTAGTTTGGCAGCCTGTACTGGCCTGATCGCCGTGGTCGTAATCGGCGTGACCGTGCTTGTTGCGCCTCACTTCATGTTTCCTCCTGACGGTATCTCCATGTTCTGGCCGACGAACGGGATCGTCCTCGGCTTGCTGTTGATCATGCCGTCCGGGATACGGAGCCGGGCTGCCTTTGCCCTGCCGCCTGCTTATGTTGTTGCGGAACTGCTTATCGGGCATCCGGTAGAGACGCTGGTCGGCTTCACGATTGCCAATAGTGTCGAGATATTGCTGGCACTCTGGCTGTTCAGCAGGTTTGGCATAATCGATAACCCGCTGTCACGACTGCGCAATCTGATGCTTGTTCTGATCACGGTGAGTCTGTGTTCAGTTCTCGGGGGATTGCTCGGGGCTCTGACGATTGCAACTCTCAGTGAATTTCAGTCCGTCATCTTCTATCGGTGGAGCATCGCTGACCTTGTTGGCCATCTGATGTTTCTGCCTGTTGTTCTCGGGCTGAAGAACTGGCGGCATGACCTGACGGCTCTTTCAGCCCGCAAGCTCACGGAGTTGCTGGCCGTATTTGCCATACTTCTGGTCCTGTCCATCAGGCTGTATGGCGGTTTTCAGGAGGCTCCTGAGGGGGTGGCAGGCCTGTTGTTTCTGCCCGTGCCGGTCTTGCTGTGGGTTGCGGTCAGGTTCGGTCCGACAGGAGCTGCATCAGGTATGTTCGTGGTTGCCATGAGCGCGATGATTTTTGCCGTGCAGGGAAGTGGGCCGTTTGCAGACCAGTCGCCGGTCGACAGTGTCGGTTCGCTGCAGGCGTTCTTCATCGCATTGTTTCTGGCCACGCTGACCATTGCCGTTCTGACGCGGGAACGTGACGCCGCGATTGCCGGGCTTCAGGGCTCTCACGACCTGCTGGAACAACGGGTTGTCGACGGTACCCGTGAACTGCAAACCAGTGACGGCCGGTTCCGGACGCTGGTTCAGCATGCACCGGTCTGTATTCATGAGATTGAAACTGACGGTACGATTTCGTCAATGAATCCTGCAGGTCTCAGGATGCTCGGGCTGTCGATTCAAAGTGAAATCCGGGGAAAGAAATACCTGTCCGCAGTTTCAGATAAAGACCGGGACCGGATTTCCGGCCTGTTAGACGATGCCTTGCAGGGAAACGCCTCCGAATTTGAATTCGTCGCAGCTGACGGGCGGGATCAGCAATATTTTTCAAGCTGTTTTGTCCCGATCTTTGATGCTGGCGGGAATGTGAATTCTGTTATGGGGATCACCCAGAACATCACGGAAAGACGGCTGAACGCCCGTCTGCTGGAGATCAGTGGTGAGGTTCTCGGGCTGCTTGCGGCGGGTGCCAGTCTGGAAGTTGTGATGACGGCATTGATTGAGGGGTCTGAGGCAATGGTCCCGGGGGCTATCGGCTCTGTGCAACTGCTGAATGATGATGGCCGGACATTGCGGCATGTGTCGGCGCCACTCATGCCCGCCGACTATGCCCAGATTGTGAATTCGATGGATATCAATGACCGGGAAGGTTCGTGTGGACTGGCTGCCCTGACCGGCGAGATCGTTATTGTTCCGGATGTCAGGAAAGATCCGCACTGGGTGCGCTATCAGGATGTCATGAAAGAATATGGCCTGATCTCAAGCTGGTCATTTCCGATCAAGAATGCGGCCGGAAAGGTGCTGGGAACCTTCGCATTCTATTCGGCGGAGATCAGCGCCCCGACAGAGAAGCATCTCAAGATTGTCGAAGGCAGTACAAGGCAGGCGGCCATTGCCATCGAACGCTGGATGCAGGACCGGGATATCCGGCGTGCCAAGGAGTTAGCAGAACAGGCAAACGAGGCCAAAAGTGCCTTCCTTGCCAATATGAGCCATGACCTTCGTACGCCGCTCAACTCGATTATCGGTTTTGCCGATATGATGCGCTCACATTGTTTTGGCCCGATGGGGCATGAAAAGTATGAAGAATACACGTCTTTCATTGCGCATAGTGGCGGGCGCTTGCTGAATATGGTCAATGACATTCTCGACCTGTCACGGATCGAGAGCGGGGAATACCCGCTTACAGATGAAGTCATTGATATCGAGGAAGCGATCCGTTCATCCTGGCGTCGCTGTGCCATCGAGCCATCACAGAAAGCGGATTCCCGCTTTCGTATTGATAACAGAAACGCAGACTGTGCCCTGCTCGGGGATGAACGTGCTGTCTCGCAGATACTGGATAATCTGTTATCAAATGCGATCAAATATTCAGATCCGGACGACAGCATCACCGTCGGCTGGAAACGACTGCCGGACGGGCGTGGCCGGTTATCGGTAGAAGATACCGGTTACGGCATTTCTGCCGAGCATGTGGAGGCGGTGACGCTGCCCTTTACACGGGGCATCAGTCTGGATGAACCAAATGCCTATATTGCCCGCGTTGGTGAGGGCGTCGGTCTCGGCCTTCACATCGTCAAACGCCTGGCCGAATTCCACGACGCCGAACTGGCCCTGACCAGCGCCGAGGGCGCCGGCACCATCATCCTCATCGACTTTCCGGCAGATCGGGTCGTTGAGGGGGAGTTGCTTCAGAGTTCCTGAATTGCTTCATTCACCCCGAAATACCGGCTCCCGCTTTTCTGCGAAGGCCGTCTGTCCCTCCACCCGGTCCTCACTTGCGTCACACAGCCTGACCAGTTCTGCACATTGTTCGCGGTCAGGTTCAGCCTTTGCGGCCTCCGTAATCGTGGACTTCAGGGCCCCGACGGTCAGGGGGGCATTTGCGGCAATCTTTGCGGCGAGGGCGGTGAGTTCCTGATCCAGCAGGTCGTCAGGGACGGCGCGGCTGATCAGGCCCCAGCGTTCAGCGGTTTCAGCCGGGAATTTGTCGGCGGTGTAAAGCAGCTCCCGGGCATGTTTCGGGCTGATATTCTCCAGCAGCAGTTCCACGTCCTCAAGCTTGTAGCCGATCCCGAGACGGGCCGGGGTAACGGCGAATCTGGCGCTGGCGGCTGCGATCTGGAGGTCGCAAAGCAGGGCCAGTTCCATGCCGCCACCAACACAATAACCGGTGACCCGGGCGATGGTCGGGCGGGGAAAGTTTTTCAGCAGGGAGTAGGTGCGGGTGGTGACGGCATCATAGGTAACGCGCTGCTCTGCGGTCGCCCGGATGCTTGCATATTCCTTGATATCGTTCCCGGCACAGAAGCTTTTGTCGCCGGCACCGGCCAGAATAATGACCCGGATACTGTCGTTGGATTGCCAGTGTTCGAGCAGATCACCAAGATGCCGCCACATGCCAAGCGTCATGGCATTTCGCTTTGCCGGGCGGTTGATGGTGATACGGCCAATGGCGCCGTCGGTTTCAGCGAGAATTTCAGGCTGGTCTGTGCTGGTCATGTCGGGGCCTTCCGCCGGGTCCGGTCAGATGCCGGACAGTGTTGGTGTGGCCGGCATTTTACCCTGCCGCCACCTGCGCGGCCAGTTGCTGTGCTGTGCGGAGCAGGCGGGCATCGTCGCCGCGTTCGCCGACCAGCTGAACCCCCAGCGGCATCCCGGCTTCCCCCTGCATCAGCGGCAGGGTAATGGCCGGTGTGCCAAGCAGGGACCAGGTGGAACAGAAGATCGGATCGCCGGTTGCATCCAGCCCGACCGGGGCTTCGCCGAGGGTCGAGAGGGTCAGGATGGCGTCGTAATCTTCAAAGATGCGGGCCAGCCATGCATTCATCGGTTCAATCCGGCTGGCTGCTCTGTTGTAATCAAGAGCGGTGACTGCGCGCCCTTCCTCGACCATGCCGGTCAGGATGGCGCTGATCTGGTCGGCACCATTTTCGAAATAGCGATCCAGCGCAAAAGCCAGATCCGGATACATGATGGTGCGGAGGTAATCCGCCGCCCGGTCGAACTCTTCATGCAGCACTTCCTCGACACAGTTTGCGCCGAGAAATTCTGCCAGTTCGGTGAAGGCTTCCTGTGTTGCCGGCTCTGCCCGGTCCCAGAACGGCGTGCGGAGGAAAGCATACCGGGGAGGTGCCGGTGGTTCCGACAGGGTTGTCTTCTGCAATCGCGGCGCAGCTTTCGGTCGGGTATCGGGATCTTCCCGGTCATGGCCGAACAGTACGTCGCCGAGCAGCGCCGCATCTTCGACGGTGCGGGCGAAAGCACCGACATGGTCGAGCTTTTGCGACAGGGGCAGCACACCGGCGCGGGAAATCTGCCCGTGGGTCGGTTTGAAGCCGACGACGCCGCAGAAAGAAGCGGGACGAATCACCGATCCGTTGGTCTGTGACCCGATGGCCAGAGGCACCATACCGGCGGCAACCGCGGCAGCTGATCCGCTGGAGGATCCACCGGGGGTGCGGGTGGCATCATGCGGATTGGTGGTTTTGCCGGGTGAATAGACGGCAAATTCCGTGGTGACGGTCTTGCCCATGATAATGGCGCCGGCGGCTTTCAGCCGGGCGACGACAGTTGCATCGCGGAATGGCCGGTGTCCGGCTTTCAGCACCGTGCCATATTCGGTCGGCAGGTCATCGGTATCGATGATGTCCTTGATGCCAACTGGTACACCATGCAACGGGCCGAGTGCGGCACCGGATGCCCGGACTGCATCCAGCTTTTCTGCCTGCCGACGGGCAAAAACCGGGTCCAGATGTGCCCAGGCACCAACTGTTCCTTCCCTTGCTTCAATGCGGGTCAGACAGTCATTGACGGCGTCGGTTGCCGTGGTTTCCCCGGCCGCTATTTTCTGCGCCAGTTGGGCAGCCGTCAGGTCAGCAAGGCTCATTCAGTCTCTCCGGTCAATCCATCACCAAGGTCGGCGTCGGCAGTTATTTGCGAAATACCGAGCGCCAGTAATCGTAGGCCACCAGCGACAGGATTGGGAGGATGATACACCAGAACGGCAAACCACCCCAGAAACCGGCAAAACCGGTCGAGATGCTCCAGGCCAGTCCGATAACGAACACCGAGACCATCAGGACACCAATGAGACCACCAATTTTTTCAGCCATCAGTTTTCTCCTTCATTCCGCCTAGAGTACAGATCATGGCACATAGGGGCCGAACAGAACGTCCGGCAGCCACAGGGCCAGTTGCGGGAACTGGTACATCATGACCATGCAGAAAATCACGATCCCGAGATAAGGCATCAGCCCCTTGAATATCTGCACCAGCTCGATCGCTTTGCCCAGAACCCCCTTGAGGTAATAGGCCGACATCGCCATGGGCGGTGTCAGGAACGAGGTCTGCAGGTTCAGGGCAACCAGCATGGCGAAGAAGTAGGGGTTAACCCCGAAGGTGTCGAGCATGGGCAGGAAGATCGGCACAAAGATGATCAGAATTTCCGACCATTCCAGCGGCCAGCCCAGAATGAAGATGATGAGCTGAACCAGCACCAGGAACTGCCAGGGGGCCAGATCGAAACCAAGGATGAAATGCTCAATGATCTCATGTCCGCCAAGATAGGAGAAGACGGAGGCAAAGGTCCATGAGCCGACAAACAGCCAGCAGACCATCGCTGTCGCCTTGGCAGTCAGATAGACGGATTCCTTCAGTTTTTCCCAGGTCATCGAGCGATAGACGACGGCGAGGACCATGGCACCAAGCGCGCCCATGGCGGCGGCTTCAGCAGGTGTGGCGAGACCGCCCAGAATGGAACCGAGAACCAGCATGATCAGCAGTGTCAGAGGTACGAACGAGACCAGCAGTTCCAGATAGACCTGAGATGCCGGGGGAACGTCCTCGCGCTTCGGTTTCGGAGCGATGGACGGATTGATCATCACCCGGATAATCACATAGACGATATAACAGCCGGCCAGCATGAAACCGGGAATAACGGCAGCGGCATAGAGACGCAGTGGCGACAGATCACCGATAGCCGCATAGACGATCAGCATGATCGACGGCGGGATCAGGATACCAAGGGTGCCGCCGGCACAGATAACGCCGGATGCAAAGCTCTTGTCATAATTGGCACTGGCCATCGCCGGAAAGGCCAGCAGGCCCATCAGCGTGACAACTGCACCGACGATACCGCTGGCTGTCGAGAAGACGGCGCAGGTAATCAGTGCGGCAATCGCCATCGATCCGGGCAGGTTATGGGCCGCCATCTGGAGCGAGTAAAACAGCCGGTTCACGATATTCGCCCGCTCGACAACATATCCCATGAACAGGAACAGCGGAATGGCAACGAGGATGTCGTTTTCCATCACCGAATAAGTGTTCTGGTTCAGCAGATAAAAGATGTTGTTGGTAAAGGCATCGGACAGGGTTTCGATGCTACCGGCCTGATAATAGGCGTAGTAGCCAAAGCCAACGCCCATCGCGAGAAGGGTAAAGGCAACCGGAAATCCCAGCATCACAAGAATGATGAACAGGGATAGCATAAACAGGGCAACTTCGGGGTTCGTCATGCTCTAACGGGCTCCGTGGTGAAGTACGGCGATATGGCCGGCTTCGTTATCGACTGGACTGCTCGACCAGCAGTTCCTCGGTTTCCTTGGCGTCTTCCATTCGCTTCGGCCACTGGCCCGTCTTCACGGCAATGATGCAGCGCATGCATTCTGAAATGCCCTGAAGGATCAGCAACGCCCCGGCTAGGGGGATCAGTGTCTTGAAGAAATAGATCTGGATGCGTGCGGGGCTGTTCCAGCTGACTTCCTTGTATCGCCATGAATCAGCAGCGATCTCCCAGCCATACCAGAACAGGGCCAGCATGCCGGGGAAGAAAAACAGAAAGTAGAGAACGAAATCGATTCTGCCCTGCCAGCGTACCGGCAGCAGACGATAAACGACGTCCGCGCGGACATGGCTGTCCTGGGCAAGGGCATAGGGGCCAGCCATCAGAAACAGCGCGCCATACATCTGGACCATCATGTCGAAAGCCCAGACAGTCGGGGCGTTCAGCACATAACGGACGAACACCTCATAGGCGACGGACAGGGTCAGAATGAGGATGCACCAGCCGAAAGCACGACCGATCCAGATATTGAGGCTTTCGGTTGCATGAATGAACCGTGTCATTGGGTTCGCTCCCCCGCGAAATATGAATGACAGTGTCGTTATGCCTATTGGAGGGGCAGCCATGACGACTGCCCCTCCGGAGCTCTTGGTTCAGTTGTTACCTGCAGGCGCAGGTATCAGCTTCAACCGAAGTAATGCTTATAGGCCAGGCCGTAATCCGGCTGGTTCTTCAGCAGATAGCCCATGACTTTCTTGGCGTAGACTTTCTGGGAGTCGACAACCTTGGCGAAGAAAGCATCTTCCTTCGCAATGCGATCAACAACCACATCCCATGCCTTGAGCTGTTCGGCCATCACCGAATCCGGGGTACGGAAGACCTGCACGCCGCTCTTTTCCTGCAGAGTGACGAGGTCATCTGCATAGCGGGTCGTGTTGTGCCAGTAGAAGTTCGAGCTTTCTGCTTCCGAAGCATATTTCAGGATCGCCTGATGTTCTGCCGGAAGTGCATTGAACTTCTTCTTGTTGAAGGTGACTTCGAAGGTTTCCTGCGACTGGTGATAACTCGCGAGGTGATAGAACTTCGAGACATCCTGCATACCGAAGTCACGGTCAGATGTCGGGTTGTTGAATTCGGCTGCATCGATCAGGCCGGACTTCATGGCAGGCTGAATTTCGCCGCCCGGAAGCTGCACGACCGACATGCCCATTTCCAGAAGCACGTCTGCGGCAAGACCAACAGTACGATACTTCAGGCCCTTCATCTGAGACGCGTCCTTGATTTCTTCCTTGAACCAGCCAAGCGGCTGAGCCGGCATCGGGCTGTTGAAGAAGGAAACCAGGTTCAGGCCAAGGGAACCCATCAGTTCGTCGAACAGTTCCTGTCCGCCGCCATAATGAATCCAGCCCAGCAGTTCCTGAGCGGACCAGCCGAAGCAGGGGCCGGTACCGAACAGCGAGGCAGCCTTTGACTTGGAATACCAGTATGCGGTCACGTAATGCGCCGCATCGAGCACGCCGCGATGAACAGCATCCTGCATCTGGCTGGTCTTGACGACCGAATCCACGGCAAGCAAATCGATCCGCAGATCCTTGCCGGCCATCGCATGAACGCGATCAACATAGCTTTTTGCATTTTCGAGGAAGATGCCGCCACCCCAGGCAGCCTGCATTTTAAGAACGGTCGGAGCCGCAGTCGCAATATTTGGTGCTGCAACGGTTGCTGCCGCTGCACCGGCGGCAAGTGCGCCACCTCTGAGGAATTTACGCCGACCTACATTTTCATTTTTATCAGCCATGACATTTCTCTCCCATGATCATGTCGTTTGTTATGAAACCGGTATGCCGACCGTTATTTTTTTAATCTGTATCGGCACCGAACAGCTGTTGAAGCTCCCCAAAGGTTTCATGTTGATCTGAGGGCACAAACCCTCACGATAGAATAAGATCATTCGATAGCCTTTGACGATGCGCAAGCGCCGTCATCGCTTCTCAGCAAAAGAATCTGCCCTTATTCCGTCAGATGGAACCGCTCATACCCCAATTAACGTAGACGGGTCCGCTGAATATTACGCGACCCGGTCTCCCGGCTGCTTCCCGGCGAAGTAGGCATCGATATTGTCCAGCGCCCGGAAACCCATTGCGTCACGAGTCTCAAATGTCGCACTACCGATATGAGGCAGCATGAAAATGTTCTCGAGTTCGGCGAAGGCCGGATTACCGCCGGGTTCCTTCGCGAAGACATCCAGACCGGCAGCAGCCAGCTTGCCGGATTTCAGGGCTGCGATCAGTGCGGGTTCATCAATCAGCGCGCCGCGGGCGGTATTCACCACGACCGCGCCATCCGGCATCAGCCAGATCCGTTGAGCGTTTAGCAGGCCCGTTGTCTCCGGTGTGGCGGGGCAATGCAGGGACAGGAAGTTCGAGACAGCGAGAACACTTTCGACCGTATCGTGATAGGTCGCACCCAGTTCCTTTTCGGGGCTGAGGCGGCTGCGATTATAATAATGGATGTCCATGTTGAAGCCACGTGCACAGCGGGCCATGGCCTGACCGACGCGGCCCATGCCGATAATGCCGAGTGTCTTGCCGGTCACATGCGAGCCGACCATGAAAGACGGGCTCCAGTGTTTCCATTCACCATTGCGCATCATCCGGTCGCCTTCGCTGGCGCGTCGCGCTGCACCGAGCAGCAGCAGCATGGCAATCTCAGCGGTTGCATCGGACAGGACATCCGGGGTGTTGGTGACAATGATGCCGCGATCCTTGCAGGCTTTCAGATCACAATGATCGACCCCGACGGAATGATTGGCGATGATTTTCAGCCGGTCCGGCAGCCGGGCCACCATATCAGCCGAAAAATGTTCGGAATGGCAGGGCAGGACCGCATCGACATCCTGACATTTTGCGAGAAGTTCTGCTGGTGTGTAGACCTGATCTTCCAGATTCACGCGCACGTCGTAATCGCGGGCGGCACGTTCCAGTGTTCTGGCAGATAGCTTGCGGGGGATCAGCAATACGGGCTTGTCGCTCATCGGGTCACTCCGGAAAAGGAAAAGGGTCAGCGGATAGGCACGTCCGCTGACCCTTAAACCATTTCACATCTGCCCGTAAACGCTGGAAACGGGCTTTTCCGGATTACAGAAGTCCTTCTTCCTCCAGAACCTTGCGTGCAACACGGAAGCATTCGAGGGATTGCGGCACGCCACAGTAAATGCCGATGACATGAATAATGGCCCGGATTTCCTCTTTGCTGACACCGTTGGTGATCGCGCCGCGGCAATGAATTTCCCATTCATGCATCTTGCCGAGAGCGCCAATCATCGACAGGTTCATCATTGAGCGGGTTTTCATGTCGATGGTTTCATCGCCCCAGCCAAAGCCCCAGCACCATGCGGTCATGGCTTCCTGAAACGGCAGGGTAAAATCGTCGGCGGCTGCGAGGTTCTTCTCGACATATTCTGCGCCCAGAGTTGCCTTGCGCTTGGCCAGGCCGGCTTCGAAAAGCTTGTCGTCCATTGATCGTCTCCTGTTATTGAGATTTCACCGGGCAATAATCGTCTGGTGATTGTGTCTTCATATCCGTGCCGAAGGCTGCGCATTTTCAAGAAAAAAGCAATTGTCCGGATAAAATAATTTTGCAGTGCCGGGGCATTTCACCTCACGTGGAACCTGTGCCGCAGGACATTCCTGATATGTGGATTTTGCAGGTTTCGGACAAACCCGATTTGGTCTAGCGTTCAACAGGATAACAATATTCAGGGAAGAAACAGCGATGACCAGCTTGCAGGAATGGACGGAACGCGCGGGCAGAGTGTTACCGGCGGGCGGGTTCGGCAATTTCGACCCGGGCATCGTTATTCGTGAAGGCCATGGTGCTCATATCTGGGATGAAGACGGCAATAAATATATCGATTATCTGATCGGCTCCGGCCCGATGATTGTTGGTCACAGCCACCCGGAAGTGGTCGAGGTCGTAACCGAGCAGGTGGCAAAGGGCTTTACCTTCTTTGCAAACAACGCCAGCGGAATTGAACTGGCGGAAGAAATCACGGATGCGGTTGCCTGTGCCGATCAGGTCCGTTTTGTCAGCACCGGAAGTGAAGCCGACATGTATGCGATGCGGCTGGCCCGCGCCCATACCCGTCGTGACAAGATCATGAAATTCGAAGGTGGTTATCACGGCATGTCGTCAGAAGGTCTGATGAGCCTTGCGCCGACGAAGCTGGTGAATTTCCCGCAGGCAATGCCGGACTCAGCCGGAATTCCGGCGGCCGTCCGTGACAACATGATCGTTGCGCCTTTCAATGATCTGGAAATGGCCCGGCAGCTGCTGGAGGAATATGCCGATGAGATTGCCTGTGTCATCGTTGAGCCGTTGCAGCGTCTGATTCCGCCAGCCCCCGGTTTCCTCGAAATGCTGCGGGCGGAGACCACGCGCCACGGTATCGTGCTGATTTTCGACGAGGTGGTGACCGGCTTCCGTCTGGCCTATGGCGGTGCCCAGCAGAAATATGGGGTGATCCCTGATCTCTGTACTCTGGGGAAAGCCATAGGCGGCGGGTTTCCGCTGGCGGCGATTGCCGGGAAGGCTGAGATCATGGCGCATTTCGACGTGAAAAAGGCCGGCCCTGATGGTTTTACGACCCAGATCGGTACACTCAGTGGCAATCCGGTTGCCTCGGTGGCGGGGCTGAAGACGCTGGAAATTCTCAACCGACCGGGCTCATACGAGCATATCTATGCCTGCGGCAAAACCATCATGGAGGCACTGGCCACACATCTTGGCGCTGCCGGTATTCCGCACCGTGTTGTCGGTGACCCCGTCATGTTCGATGTGGTGTTTGTGGATCATGATGTGCGTGATTACCGGGGCATCATGAAAGGCAATGCGGCGCGGGCGGCAAAATTCAACAGCCTGATCCGGGACAAGGGAATCCTGAAATCACCATCGAAGCATTATATTTCGCTGGCCCTGTCAGATGAGGATATTGAGCAGACGGTCAGTGCCATCGCAGAATCCGCGAGATTGCTGGATTAAATCCGGCGATCCGGGTTCCGCGGGGCTGGTGGTCAGATCGCGCCGATTTTCTGCAACCGCACCAGAACCAGCTTCATGGTTTCCGCCCGGAAGCTGTGTCCGCCTTTGAAAAGGCAGAAAGACAGGTTCTTTCCTGCTGGTGACTGTTGTTCCTCGCAGGTCATCTGACCGAAGGGGAAGGGGGTCTTGTCGCCGTAATGTCCATAAGCGGCATACATGGACAGGGCATCATGTACGTCACCCTGCTGCGTCTCCCGGATCTTTCGTCCGGTGAGCGGTACGGTCCGGTCGGCGTCGCCGTGAATATGAAGCAGGTGAGCAGGCGGGGTTGTGCAGGTCTGTGGTATCGGACGCCAGAAGGTGCCGGACATGGGGACAAAGGCTGCAAACATCCCGCTGCGATGACAGGCCAGCGTCCAGACCATCATGCCGCCGGCAGAAAACCCGGTGGCGACCAGCCGGTTGCGGTCAATCGGAAACCTTGCGGTCACGTCTTCAATCAGGCGGTCGAAGTATGGCAGTTCATCGACACTGGTTTCTGCATTCCATGAGGGGGCACCGGGCAGTGACCAGCCGGTTCCCGAGGACTTCGTTGCGATCAGGGCAAAGCCCAGGTCTGTGACAATTTTACGCAGGCTTTTGTTTGCCATCACGCCGGCAGCGGTGCCCCGGTGCCCGTGAGAGTAGATGACCGCCCCGACGGGTGTTGCGCCGTCATGGCCCTGTGGCATGTCTATCCGGTAGATGCGGTCGCCTATGACACAGTCACTATCAGGGCCGCAGGCTGTGGCGCCGGATGACACAACGGTCAGGCCAACCAGAATGGCGAGCAGGGCGATGAGGAAATGCATGTGATCCGGTCCTGTTGAAGCTGCCAGTCTGGCCGTTCGGATTTGCCCCCGGCCATGCGTTTAGGCAATGACTGATTGCCGACTTCAAGCACAATTTACCCGGGGCTGACTGCCCGTCGGCATGCGACAATGAAAAACCCTGTTCAGAGGGCTGGTATAGGCCGCGCTGGATAGGTAAATGTACCTGTATTATGACTTTTTGAACTGGACCCGATCATGACTGTGCGTACCTATCCTGTTGAACTGACTGCACCGGATATTGAGCCTTATCGTAAGGGAAATACCGGAATTGAGTTTGTTACGACCTTTGACAGCGGGATCGCTGGTCCGCATGTGATGATCAATGCCGTCACCCACGGTAATGAAATCTGTGGTGCAATTGCCCTCGACAAGCTGTTCAAGGCTGGCGTGAAGCCGCTGCGGGGCAAGCTGACGCTGGGGTTCATCAATCACATGGCCTATCACACCTTTGATGCCGGAAAGCCGGGCGACAGCCGTTTTGTCGATGAAGACTTCAACCGTGTCTGGGTTGAAGAACGTCTCGACGGTACGGAAGATACGGTCGAACTGCGCCGTGCCCGCGAGTTGCGGCCGCTGTTCGATACGGTCGACATGATGCTCGATATTCATTCCATGAGCACCTATTCCAAGCCGCTGATGATCTGCAACGGCCTCGACAAGGAAGTCGCCCTGACGGAGAAGGTGAATTATCCCGGCCATATCATGTGTGGTTCCGGTCATGTTGTCGGCAAACGGCTGATCGAATATACGCCGTTCAATGATACGTCGAACAACAAGGTCGCGATGCTGGTTGAGTGCGGTCAGCACTGGGCTGCGGAAACCGGTCGTATTGCAATGGATACGGCGCTGCATTTCCTGCGTGCCACGGAAACGGTCTCAGCCGACTTCCTGAATGAGCATTTCTCTGACGTTGGCCGCAACCCGGAGAAGGCAGAGATGTGGGAAGTGACCGCAGGTGTCACCGCGAAGACCGACAACTTCAATTTCGTCCAGGAATTCATCGGCATGGAAGTGATCGAGAAGGCGGGCACGGTCATTGCCAATGACGGCGGTGAAGAAGTTGTCACACCTTACGATAACTGCCTGCTGATGATGCCGAACTATACCCCCGGTGCCGGCGCCCGCAGACTGCGCCTGTGCAAGCGGATGAAGTGATCGCCTGAAAACAGCGATCCGCGAACAGAAGGCCCGTCCGCCGTACCCCGGCGGGCGGGCTTTTTTTATTCAACGGGTGCAGAGCGGACTCCCGTCAGTCATCCGAAGAGACTATTTTATCGCCGAAGAAGTTACCGGACAGGTTTGATGACCAGAGCTGGATTGCAGCGGAGATCGCGTTGGATGCTGGCGCTGGCGGCCATCGTTTTTGCCGGGCTTGCGGTCTGGCAGGCGACTTACTGGACACATGCATTCGCACTCGACAATCTGCGCGAACGCAGTGCCGGGGTGTTACGCCTGACGGTCGATAATCTTGGTGTTGAACTGGCGCGGTTCATTTTTCTGCCCCGGGTTCTCTCCACCAATCCGGCTCTGTTGTCGGCGGTTGATACGCGGGCTGACGGGGTTGCTCTCAGCCGGGCAGACCGGACACTCGAACAGATTGAAGGTGTCACCGGGGCGGCAGATATCTTTTTGTATGATGTCAGCGGGACGGTCATCGCCGGACGCTCTGCGAATGGCGGACCCTCGGTCGTAGGTGAGAACCTGACTGGTACGCCCTTCTTCATGGCTGCACTTGAGGGCCGGCTCGGCCGGTTTTTCACGGTTGAGGCAGCAACGCGCGCGCCGATTTATGCCTACTCCCATGCTGTCCGCAGCAGAGGTGTGGTCCGGGGGGTGGTGGTGGTGGTCATTGATCTCGGGCGGGCGCAGGACAAGTTCAAACTACTCTCGGCAGAGCATGAAATCATCGTCAGTGACCGGGAAGATGTCATCTTCCTGTCCAGTAATCCGGACTGGCGTTTGCAAAGCCTGCGCCCGCTGACGACAGCAGACCGCAAGGCAATAGAATTTGACGGACGATATTCCGGTGTGCCTGTCGGGCAGTCATCAATCGGCATTCAGCCGCGGGAGGGGGGGCTGTTGACCTTGTCCACGGGGCTTTCGAATAACCGTCCCGGCCCGGCGGGGCCGGAGTTTCTGCGCCTTGATCGCCCGCTGACCAAGGCAGACTGGCAGGTTGCCATTCTGGTCGATACCTCGCTGGTCCGGCGTCAGACTGCGGTGGCTGGTTTTGCGGCACTGATTGCCGTCATCAGTCTGCTATTGCTGATCGCGGCGGTTTATCAGCGCCGGCGACGGGTCCATGAACGTCTGGCTTTTCAGACGGATGCCAACATCCGGCTGGAGGAACGGGTACATGAACGCACTGCGGAACTGACTGAGACAAACCGGCAACTGCATGCATCGGTTCTGGAACGTCAGAAGGCGGAGGACAATCTTCGGCTGGCACAGGAAGAACTGATCCAGACGTCAAAGCTGGCGGCGCTGGGACAGATGTCAGCCGGGTTGAGCCATGAACTGAACCAGCCCCTGGCGGCGATCCGTTCATACGCCGACAACGCCCGGGCTTATCTGGAGCGCGGACAGACGGGCAAGGTTCTTGATAACCTGTCCGGGATCGGGGAACTGACCGAACGGATGGCACGAATCATCCGGAATTTGCGGACCTATGCCCGGAACGAGAAGACCCCGGTCCGTCCGGTCTTGCTGTCCGATGCGCTTGATCAGGCTGTATCTCTGCTGGAAGCTCCCCTGCGGGATGCGGGAGTTGCTTTGCGCATTGAAAACCCCGATCGCAGGGTGCTGGTCATGGGCGGTGATGTTCGTCTGCAACAGGTATTCATCAACCTTATTTCCAATGCGATTGACGCGGTGACCGGACAGCCTCAACGTGACATTCTGATATCAGTTGCCTGCGAACCGGAGGTTGTTACCTGCACCGTCAGGGACAGCGGAACAGGCATCAGTCCGGATGATCTCGGTCGTGTGTTTGACCCCTTCTTCTCAACGAAAGAAGTGGGGATGGGCACGGGTCTTGGTTTGTCCATTACATATGGAATTGTTCAGTTGTTTGGTGGTCAGATTACAGCCGCGAACCATCCGGATGGCGGTGCCCTGTTTACGCTGCGCCTGAGACGGGTGATGGCAATTCATAATGCCGCGGAGGGAGAGACATGAACGCAGATGTCATGCTGATCGATGACGAAAAGCATCTGCGCACGGCCTGTGAACAGGCGCTGGACCTGGCCGGGCTGACAGTGGAATGCCATGCCCGTGCAACCGAGGTGCTGGCAGCTCTGTCACGCTCCTGGGCGGGGGTTATTGTCAGCGATGTGAAGATGCCGGGTATCGATGGGCTGACCCTGATGAACCGGGTCATGGCACTGGACCCGGAGATACCGGTGATCCTGATGACCGGGCACGGTGATGTGCCGATGGCTGTCGATGCCATGCGGGACGGCGCTTATGACTTCATCGAGAAACCGTTCCCCTCGGAGAAACTGGTCAGTGCGGTCCGGCGGGCGCTGGAGAAACGGCGTCTGGTTATCCAGAACAGGGCTTTGCAGGACGCTCTCGATACGGTCGGTCCTCTGGAACGGCGCATTGTCGGGCAGGACAAGACGATCATTGATCTGCGTCGTCAGGTCGCGGCATTCGGTCCCATCGGCGCTGATGTTCTGATTGTTGGTGAAACCGGCACGGGCAAGGAACTGGTGGCGCGTAGCCTGCATGAGCTTTCATCGCGCGCGGAGGCCCGGTTTGTGCCGATCAACTGCGGTGCCCTGCCGGACAGCCTGATCGAAAGCGAACTGTTCGGGCATGAAGAGGGGGCCTTTACCGGGGCCAGCAAGCAGCGCCTTGGCAAATTCGAATATGCGAATGGCGGGACATTGTTCCTTGATGAGATCGAGAGCATGCCGGTCGAACTGCAACCCAGACTGCTGCGGGTTTTGCAGGACCGGCGGATTGTCCGGCTGGGATCGAACACGGAACGGCCTGTGGATGTACGGGTCATCGCGGCAACGAATGAAGACCTGCTGGTTGCGGCAGGGCGGGGCAGCTTCCGGACTGACCTCTATTACCGGCTGAACGTCTTATCCCTGCCATTGCCCGCGCTGCGGCAACGCCGCTCTGATATTCCGTTGCTGTTTCATCATTTCGTCGGGCTGGCGGCAACCCGCTTCAAATGTACGCCACCTGAAATGTCGCCCTCTCAGTTGCAGCAGTTGCTGACCCATGACTGGCCGGGAAACGTGCGTGAACTTGAGAATGTCGCCATGCGTTTCGCGCTGGGGCTGGGTGTGGGAACCGGTTCGGGAACGATTACCTCTGCTGATGCAGAGGATTTTTCCGGGGGCACACTGACGGAAAAGGTTGCGGGGTATGAGAAACGGTTGATTGAACAGGCCCTTATGGCGAATGACGGCAGCATCAAGGCCACTTATGAACAGCTCGGGCTGGCACGCAAGACGCTGTATGACAAGATGAAGAAATACGGCCTGAATGACCCCGGCAGGGCTGAATAGGCAGAAGATGTCTTTGGCGATATTCCCCACATGCCCTGATAAATATGTGCAGGAAATTACCCATTTCCTGTCCCCGGGATGCCCCCTTCGCATGACCAGATTTTCCGGAAGTGGCCGGTCGTGCGGCTTTGATTTGGCACCGGCAGGCAGAGCTGTTTCTGGCACAGCGGTTGCTATGAAACTGGTGTGATTATCAACGGCCGACAAACGGTCGGCTGAAACAAGCTCTGTAACCCTCCGGGAGGATATCTAATGCGCAAGACAACTGCTGCCATTCTGGCGACTGTCGCTCTTTCCTTCTCTGCTGCACCGGCGCTCGCGAACTGCGATCCCGGCGAAATGGTGATTAAGTTCAGCCATGTTACCAACACCGACAAGCACCCGAAGGGTATTGCCGCGAGTATGGTCGCTGATCGCGTGAACGCCGAAATGAACGGCAAGGCCTGCATGCAGGTTTTCGGTAACTCCAGCCTGTATGATGACGACAAGGTTCTCGAAGCAATGCTTCAGGGCGATGTCCAGCTGGCGGCACCGTCACTGTCGAAATTTGAGACCTTCACCAAGAAATTCCGCGTGTTCGACCTGCCTTTCATATTCAAGGATGTCGATGCGGTTGACCGTTATCAGAATTCCAAGGACGGTCAGGCTCTGCTTGATTCGATGAAGCGCCGCGGCCTGCAGGGTATCGCCTTCTGGCATAACGGCATGAAACAGCTTTCGGCCAGCAAGCCGCTGCTGGTCCCTGCCGATGCGAAGGGCCTGAAATTCCGTATTCAGCCGTCGGACGTGCTGCAGGCACAGTTCGAGGCGCTGGGCGCCAACCCGCAGAAAATGGCCTTCAGCGAAGTTTATGGCGCCTTGCAGACCAAGGTCGTCGACGGTCAGGAAAACACCTGGTCGAACATCTATGGCCAGAAGTTCTTTGAAGTGCAGGACGGCTCCACTGAAACTAACCACGGCATTATTGATTACCTCGTGGTTGCCTCGAACGAATGGTGGGACGGCCTGGCCGGTGATCTGCGCGATCAGCTTGCGACCATCATCAGGGAAGTCACGGAAGAGCGTAACGCAGAATCGACCAAGGTGAACGAAGAAGCCAAGGCTGCGATCATTGCTGCCGGGGGCGTTATCCGCACCCTCGACGACGAACAGCGCGCACTGTGGGTCAAGGCGATGAAACCGGTCTGGGCCAAGTTTGAAGATGGCATCGGCGCTGACGTTATTGCCGCCGCTGTATCCTACAACAGTCCGAACTGACCCCCCTCAAAGATCAGTTAACTGACCAGTATCGTTCAGGCGGCTTCCGGAACCGGGGCCGCCTGAGCTTTATGGCCATCTGGAAAAACAAATCAGCCTCCGGGAGGATGGGATGCCAAAAGGTTCAGGCAGCGGGATCGGACGCCTTATCGACAATCTGGAAGAGGGTCTGATCGCCCTGCTTCTGGGCCTCATGACACTGGTGACTTTCGCCAATGTCATCGTCCGCTATGTGTTCAATTCCAATATTCTGTGGGCGCTGGAAACCACGGTTTTCCTGTTCGCCTGGCTGGTGCTGATCGGCGCATCCTACTGCGTAAAGAAGAACAGCCATCTGGGTGTCGATGTGGTGCTGGGGGCTTTGTCTCCGGCGTTGCGCAGACTCATGGGACTTTTTGCTGTCACGGCCTGCATCGCGTTCTGTCTGCTGCTGCTGTACGGCTCATGGGCCTACTGGCTGCCATTCGCCACGAAGCAGGCCTTCTATGAGGTCAATGACATCCCCATGCCGGGCTATCTCCAGTTCATTGCTGATCTGGTGAATGAGGGTGAAAAATATGAGAAAATCCCGCGCTTCATTCCCTATTTCGCCCTGCCTCTGGGTGTCAGCCTGCTGACCCTGCGGTTTGTGCAGGCTGGCTGGTATATCCTCAAAGGCGACCAGCAGATGGTTATCGCCAGCCACGAAGTCGAGGAACAGCTGGTCGCTGTCTCCTCAGGCCGGGAGGGCTGACCATGACTGTTGTTCTGCTGTTTGGTCTGGTCATTGGCCTGCTGCTGATCGGGGTGCCGATTGCCATCAGCCTTGGTCTGTCCTCGATGATTTTCCTGCTGCTTTATTCAGAGGCGTCACTCGCCTCGATTGCGCAGATGATGTTCAATGCCTTCGCCGGACATTACACGCTGCTGGCGATTCCGTTCTTTATTCTCGCCTCGACCTTCATGTCGACTGGCGGTGTTGCGAACCGGATCATCCGGTTTGCGGTGGCCAGTGTCGGCCATTATCCGGGTGGTCTGGCGATTGCGGGTGTCTTCGCCTGCATGTTGTTTGCCGCCCTCTCCGGGTCTTCCCCGGCAACGGTGGTTGCTATCGGCAGTATCGTGATCGCCGGTATGCGGCAGGTCGGCTACAGCAGGGAATTTGCTGCGGGTGTGATCTGCAATGCCGGTACTCTCGGCATTCTGATACCTCCCTCCATTGTCATGGTGGTCTATGCGGCGTCCGTTGACGTGTCGGTTGGTCGCATGTTCCTGGCGGGGGTTATTCCCGGCCTGATTGCCGGTCTGATGTTGATGGTGGCGATTTATATCTATGCCCGCATCAAGGGGCTGCCGTCAGAACCACGCGCCTCCTGGTCAGAACGGTTTCGGGCCGCGCGTCGTGCGGGCTGGGGGCTGTTCCTGATCGTGATCATTCTGGGCGGTATTTATGGCGGTGTCTTCACACCGACTGAAGCGGCTGCTGTTGCCGCTGTCTATGCCTTTCTGATTGCCAATTTTGTCTATCGGGACATGGGGCCGCTGAAAGGTGCAGATGGTGATAATGCCAGTCTGATGCAGCGTCCGTCGGCTTTGCTGACGGTCTGGACTCATCCGGATACCCGGAAATCCCTGCTGGATGCGGGCAAGCTGACCATCATGCTGATGTTCATCATCGCCAACGCCCTGATCCTCAAGCATGTGCTGACCGAAGAACGGATTCCGCAGGCAATTACGGAAGTCATGCTGGCGGCCGGGTTCGGTCCGGTCATGTTCCTGATCGTCGTCAATATTCTGTTGCTGATCGGCGGTCAGTTCATGGAACCGTCTGGCCTGATTGTTATCGTCGCACCGCTGGTTTTCCCGATTGCCATCCAGCTTGGTGTCGATCCGATCCATCTCGGCATCATCATGGTGGTCAATATGGAGATCGGCATGATTACGCCGCCTGTCGGCCTGAACCTGTTTGTTACTGCCGGTGTGGCGGGAATGTCAGTGATGAATGTGGTCAGGGCAGCAATGCCCTGGGTCGGGGTCATGTTCATTTTCCTGATCATTGTCACCTATGTACCGATTCTGTCGACCTGGCTGCCGACCAGTCTGATGGGGCCGGAAATTATTACGAAGTAAGGAATGTCTGGTCCGGTTCCTGATGTCCGCGCTGCCTGACCTGGCAGGGGCGTCAGGAACCGGGAATCTGGATTTCGGCAGTCAGCGGCAGGTGGTCTGATGCCTGCCGGTATTCCGGATAGGTACGGGCCTGACCGATCATCCCGGCAGGCCGTGACCATATCCGGTCGAGCGGCAGCAGCGGAAACCGGGAGGGGAAGGTTCGCAGTCCGGTACGGTCTGCCATAACCCCGGCAAGTCCGGTCTTGCGACGTTCCATCAGCCAGTTGTTGAAATCACCCATGACGATGAGCGGTAATGACCGGTCGCTGGTGATCAGTCGCCGCAGGATTGCGATCTGGTGCCTGCGCTCCCGTATCTTCAGTCCGAGATGGGTCGCCAGAACCCGCACCCGACTGTTCTTCCCGGACTGGATAACAGCTTCGATAACCCGCCTCGGTTCGTGGTCGTCCAGTGTTATGTCATGGATCTTGCCGGACTGGATAGGGTGGCGACTGGCCAGCATCTGGCCGTAATGGCGGTCAGGTGTGATGATTGACCAGGCATAATGGCCGTGATCGCCAACGGCTTCCCGCAGGCCGTCCGCTGTTTTGCTGCGGCTGGTCTCATCGCCCCGGCATTCAACTTCCTGAAAAGCAGCAATATCCGGGGAAATTTCATTGATGATCCGGTCAACCCGGTCGGGGTCACGCTGGCCGTCGACACCGACAAAGCCGTGAATGTTCCACGATAAAAATCGCATGCTTTGTGACGTCAAGGCTCAGGCCGTACCGGCGTTACGCAGCTTTTCAGCCAGTGCCTGAAGACCAAAGGACAGGGCAAGCCAGCAGGCGATGGCAAGTACGAAAAGGGTGACTGATGTCGGAGTGGGGTCAGACAGAACGGCGCCAATCTGATGGCCAAGCAACGTCATGATGAGGATGCCCGGACCCATTCCGAGCAGGGTGCCGAGGATATAATCGCCAAACCGGATATGGCTGGCACCAGCGACCAGATTTATGACAGTGAAGGGTGCGATTGGCAGCATACGCAGAGCCGCGACACTGAGGACACCGCGTTTTGCGAGTTTGCGACTGAGCTTGTTGATCGTGATGCCCAGCAGATTGCGCATGATATCGCGCCCGGCATAATGTCCCGCACCATATGTAATGACGGCGCTGCTGACAGAGCCCGCCAGGGCAAAGATGAAAGCCTGCACCGGGTCGAGCAACAGGCCGGTGACAGCAATCATGACGGTTACCGGAAACATGATGAAACCGCCCAGCACAAAGCAGAGGGGGATAAGCAGGGGCATCCAGGCACTGCCGGCAAACTGGTTCAGCTGTTCTGCCAGATCTGCCGGGCTGGTCATCTGGGCCAGCGGCGTAAAACGCCAGATCGCAATCAGGACCAGAATGACGGCTGCACCGAACAACGGCTTCACAAGGCGCCGGCGTCCTTGCCTTACAACCTGGCCACTGAACATGTCGCCAACAAAATTTGGCGTATCAATCGGGCGTTCCGGATCGGCTATGCTCTGTACGGTTAGGGAAATCTGATCTTCAGGTGTGTCCGGAATTTCTACCGGTTTGAGACATCTGTCCTGTTCGGAGAAGCGGTCGATGCAGCGGATCAGGCCATCCTCGTCGATGGCCTTACGAATAGTGTCTGTGTCACAGTCCAGATGCTCTGCCAGCAGACGGGCGCGGATACAGGCGATGGTTTCCGACTCTTCATCCGTGCTGGCTTCAATGCTGAGATCACATTCCGTATCCGTTCGCATGGAGCGGTTGTTGATATTCGAGGAGCCGACCCGCAACAGCCGGTTATCAATGATCAGCAGCTTGGCGTGAACCATCACACCCTGACCGGTTGCGTCATCAGGCAGCGCCGGGAAGACCAGTCGCACGCGATCTGCCAGATCATTCTCCGCGATCCGGCGCATGAAGCGGATGCGACCGAGATTCATGCTGCGCTCTTCAAGCCAGCTCTGATGCACATTGGGAGCGACGATCAGAACTTCGAGATCCGGTTTTTCCTTCATGCAGGCAATCAGGCTGTCCGCAACGGCATTTGCGGTCAGGAACTGGTTTTCGATATAGATGCATTTCTCGGCTGCTGCGATGGCCTTCCTGTACAGTGCTTCGACCTCGTAAAAACCGCCTGATCCATATTGCGGGGGCAGGGTGCGGGAGATGCTGATGCTGACCTTCTCGAATTCCGGATCAACGCTGTCGGGCCAGCAGTCGCCGGCCGGGTCAACGGCGGGTGGCTGGGTACAGCTTGCCAGCCGCCAGCGTTCGCGTGCCAGATCGGCCATTGCCCCGGCCGCATCACCATCGACAATCATCTGGATATCGTGGAACGGGCGGTAAGGATTGCCGAGCGGATCAACCCGTGCGTCGTTTGTCAGCGCATGCGACGGGTCATCCCAGCGGTTGACGGCCAGATCAATGCCGCCGCTGAAGGCGACCGTATCGTCAATAACGACAATTTTCTGGTGATGTGAGGAACCAACGGGCAGCACGTCATCCAGACAGACCTTGATCTGTGCCGGGGTCATCCAGTCCAGATGGATCGAGGGCAGGGGCTCGCGTTCCAGGGCGTAAAGCATGGAATAGTCCCAGAGCAGAATATGAATTTTCAGGTCCGGGGTCTTTTCCGCCAGGGCTGTCAGGAAGGGGCCGAGTGTCTCCGGAAAACCATCGTCCGGCGGCCCGTCAGGTCCGTAAAGAGGTGTCCGGCTGTCGACATCCCATCCGGCGATGAAAACCGTCGACCTTGCCTTGATAAGACTTTCCCGCAGGGCAGCATAATAAGGGGCCGCGTCAACCAGCACGGCGGCACGGTTGGCGGTTTCTGTTCGCCAGCAGGTTTCGCCATCGACAAGGATCGGTTGGTCTTTCTGCATCATTCGGATGGTAGCTTTCTGTTCGTTTACAAGGACGTATACGCGATTCAGCGATGAAAGTTCCGGTTGCATCCGGATTGCGTTCTGCTGTCCGGCGGCTAACCTGCTCATTCCCTTATCTGAATGATAGCATCGGGCAGTGTGATGACGACAACCGGTCCAGACTATATTGATTTATGGCCGACCCGCATGTTGCGTTTTACGCTGCCGGGATCTGCCGCTGCTAATCCGTTGCTGGCAGAGCTTATCAGACAGGCGGACAGCGAGAGGTCAGAAATGACCACCAGCTATCTGGAGTCCGACTTTCTGCGTACTGACCATCCGGTTATCGAATGGCTGGGGAACTGTCTCCGGCGGGCCGTGCAGGATTATGCGACCAGTCTGGGCATCGGTTACGAACTTGATTACAGCCTTCAGGGCTGGGCTAATCTCAATCGCTTCGGGGATTATCACAATCTCCACAATCATCCGCATAGCTGGCTGAGCGGCACCTACTATGTGCAGGTGCCGGATCAGGATGACGGTCTGCCGGGCCGTGATGACCGAAATCCCGGTGCGATCAGCTTTTTCGACCCGCGGGGGCAGGCGAATATGAATGCCATTAAGGGGGACGGGCAGGTCGATCCTGAATATCGGGTTACGCCGGCCGCCGGCGACCTGCTGCTCTGGCCGGCCTTTCTGCATCATCTGGTTCACCCAAATCTGAGCCAGGAGCAGCGGCTGTCAGTTTCCTTCAATGTGGTGCTGAAATGGCGGGACAGTTATCTGCCGTGAACCCATCCCGGACAGCGGGTGAGATATCTCCGGATTGACTTAACTGATCCGGGAATATCAGATGCAGCCCAAGAATAAAAAGCCTGCAACAACCCGTATTCTGCGGGTTATGAGCCTAACAACCATCATCTCGGGGAGAGAACAGATGAACCTGATTAAATCTATCGGTCTGGCCGGTCTCGGACTGGCTGTCAGCCTTGGTGCCGCGCAGGCAGAAACCCGCGTGGTCTATAAATCCGCGAAAAGCTCGTCATCCTATTATCAGATGGGCGTTGAAATTGCCGAAGCGATGAAGGCCGGCACGAACGGTGATGTTATCGTCACGGTCGAGGAAAGCCAGGGCTCCGTCCAGAACGTCATGGAAGCGGCTCAGCGTCAGGGCAATTTCGTGTTCACCACGCCGCCGGCTCTGGTCAATCTTGCGCAGGGCGCGAAGGCCATGTTCAAGGACAAGGGCAATCCGAAATATGATGATATCCGGGCACTGTTCCCGATCCCGTCCCTGACCATGCATTTCGTCGTCAGCGAGAAAAGCGGCATCAAGTCCTTCGCCGATATGGAAGGCAAGACCATCCTGATCGGAAAAGGCAGCTTTGGGGCCACAGAAGGGGCGAAATATCTCAAGCTGTTCGGCCTTGAAGACAAGGTGACGCTGGCCGACGTGGAATTGTCGAATGCGGTTCCGGCACTGAAGAACGGTCAGATCGACGGCTTCGTCACTGCCGGTTCATTCCCGGCGCCGAATGTGATCGAAGCTGCTGCCGGCAGTGGTGTCAGCGTTCTGTCACTCAGTGATGAGCAGATCGCGATGACAAAGCGCACCCGGCTGGTCATTCCGGCAGGTACCTATGCCGGTCAGGATGCAGACATCGTGACGACATCCCTGCCTGTGGTTGCCTACACCACAACCGGTATGGATGACGCTACGGCCTATGAGATGGTCAAGACCTTCTGGGGCCAGCGTGAGAAAATGGCTGCAGGCGCTGCCTGGTGGAAAGGCGTCAATCCGGAGATGCTGGAGAATATCACCAGCAAGATTCACCCCGGCGCGATCAAATTCTACAAGGAAAAGGGCTTCGCCCTGACCGACGCGCATATGTAAGACAAACCGGGCGGTGGATTACTGAACCGCCCCGGGTTTTGCGGTCCTTCGAGACGCAACTGCGTCGCTCCTCAGGATAAGGTGATTTATCTGTTCCTTATCCTGAGGAGGCGCAAAGCGCCGTCTCGAAGGACCGTTTTAAACTCCCGGCACCAGTCAAGCGGAGAACCATCATGCCGACAAAAGTCCGCCTGTTCTGGGGCCTTCTTGGTTTCATTTCCATCGCCTTTCATCTGGGACTGATCTTCTCTGGTCTGGTCCCGAATCTGATCAGCCGTCCGCTGCATATGGCGCTCGCACTGCCCTGGGCGCTGGTGTTCATCGCGAGAACTCCGTTGCAGCGGGTGAGCGGTATTCTCCTGACGCTGGCTGGTGGGGCGGCGACGGTCTGGGTTGCTTTCAATCAGTCCGCGTTATCGGATCAGTACGGTTTTCTGTCCGGTGATTTTCAGCTGGTTCTGGCCATCACATTGCTGGTGACCGTGCTGGAAATGGCGCGCCGGTCAATCGGCTGGCCGCTGCCGGTGGTGGCTGCGCTGGCTTTGGCCTATGGCCTGTTTGGTCAGCATATACCCGGTGAGTTCGGCCATCCCGGCACACCTCTCAACAGCTTTCTGGGAACGCTGACCATAGCCGAAGGTGGCCTCTGGGGCAGCCTGACAGCGGTTTCGGTAAACATCGTTGCGATCTTCGTGATCTTCGGGGCAGTGCTGAACGCGGGAGAAGCCGGGCAGGGCTTCATGAATGTGGCCGCTGCCGCCGCCGGGCGGCTGAAAGGCGGGGCTGCGAAAGTATCGGTCATTGCATCCGCGCTATTCGGTTCAATCTCCGGCTCGGCCTCGGCCAATGTTGCCTCCACCGGCGCGATTACCCTGCCGACCATGACCCGGCTTGGTTATCCGAAAGCACTGGCCGGTGCTGTTGAGGCGGTGGCGTCATCCGGTGGGCAGATCATGCCGCCGCTGATGGGGGCTGGAGCCTTTGTCATGGTGGAACTGACCGGCACTCCCTATACCGGCATCATGGCGGCGGCGCTGTTGCCTGCATTGCTGTATTTCATTGCGGTCTGGATCGGTATCGACGGCTTTTCCACCCGCTATGAACTGCGCGGACTGAGTGCAGAGGAACGCCCTTCGGCACAGGATGTCCTGATTACCTCGGCTTTCTTCATGGTGCCGTTTTCGGTTCTGCTGTGGGGGATTTTCATTGGCGATTTCACACCGCAATATGCCGCCTGTCTGGCAATTCTGGCAGGTGTCCTGCTGTTGCCCTTCGATGCCCGGCTGAATCTGGATGTCAGACGCACGGCGGAGCGGGTATTGGATGCCAGTATCAGTGCGGGCAGCCAGGTCGCCATGATCGGTGCGATCATTCTCTGCGCGTCGATTGTCATCGGTGTGCTCGGGATTACCGGGCTGGGTGTGAAGATCACCTCGGTCATTCTGTCGGGTTCCGGCGGGATGCTGTGGCCTGCACTTTTGCTGACGGCACTGGCCTGTCTTATCCTCGGCATGGAAGTACCGACAACGGCAGCCTATGTGATCTGTGTTTCTGTCGCCGGGCCGGCCCTGATTTCGCTGGGGCTTGAGCCGCTGCTGGCGCATCTCTTTGTCTTCTGGTTTGCGCTGCTGTCGACCATCACGCCGCCAGTTTGTGGGGCTGTGTTCATTGCCGCCGGCATTGTCGGGGAGAACTGGCTGAAAGTTGCCATCTTCGCGATGGCGCTGGGTCTTGGTCTTTACCTCATCCCGCTGGGAATGGTGGCCAACCGGGATCTTGTTGCACTGGCGGATGCACCGCTGTCTGCCTTGTTCGCGATGCTGAAGGTGGGCGTCGGGATTGCGCTGATTTCAAACGGGGTGATTACGCCGAAAGTCTGGTTCCTGCGTGCAGGGCTTGTTGTGGCGGGCGGGGTGGTTGTGTTCGCGCCGGTCAGTATCTGACGAAATACCCGGATACTGCGACTTTCCAAAACGCCGAAAATCCCTATATATCCTCCCATCCCGTCCCATTGCCGGAGGTTGCGACATGCGCACCTATCTTCATTTCGATCTGCCGACCCGTACCGTTGAACGTGAAACCCGGTCCGGTGAGCAACTGGCCTATGCCGGACGGTATTATATTGCCAGGACGCTGGTGGAACGGGATGTCGCGACGGTGGACCCGCTGTCCGCTGACAATCCGCTGATCTTCTCGGTCGGGCCGTTTGCCGGGACCAACTTTTCAAATGCGAACCGCATCAGCGTCGGCTGCAAAAGCCCGCTGACCGGCGGGATCAAGGAATCCAATGCGGGCGGCACTTTCGGCTTTGCCCTCGGCCAGATGGAAATCTGCGGGTTTACCCTGAACGGCGTGTCTGATGACTGGGTGGTTATCCGGATCACCAAGGACGGCGAGATCACTTACGATGATGCCACGCCTTACATGGGCAAGGGCAATATCGAGGCGGCTGAACTGCTGCATGAGAAATATGGCGAGAAGGTCAGTCTGGCGCTCTGCGGTCCGGTTGGTGAATATCAGGGACTGGTCGCCGGTATCGCCTTCTCTGACCCGGAAAACCGGCCGGTACGGATCGCGGCCCGTGGTGGCGTCGGCGCGGTGATGGGGTCGAAGAAAGTTAAAGCCATCGTTGCCGACAAGGTGAAGATGCCGACCTTCTCTGATCGCAAGAAGGTCATGATGGGTGTGCGTGACTATGGCCAGAAGCTGAATGCGGATGCCGCCATTCAGGCGCTGAACAGCCGTGGTACCGCGATGGTGGCTGACATCATCAATCACATGGGCGGCCTGCCGGTGCGCAACTTCTCCTCCGGTCAGCTGGTCGACCGTGAGAAAGAGACCCTGAAAATGGGTGGTGAGTTCATTCGTGAGCAGAACCTGCAGCGGGGCGGCACCCCCACCCATGCCTGCATGCCGGGCTGTCTGATTCAGTGCTCGAACATATATGCCGACAAGGATGGCAAGGAGATGGTCTCGCCGCTGGAATATGAAACCATCGGCCTGCTGGGCACCAACTGCGGTCTGTCCGACCCGGATGACGTGGCCCTGTTGAACCAGATCGCCAATGACCTGGGTATCGACACCATCGAAATCGGTGCGACGCTGGGTGTGCTCATGGAAGCCGGTCAGGCAACCTTCGGCGATCATGTGTTCATGGCGGCGGCACTGGAAGATGTGCGCAAGGGTAATGAGCGTGGACGCCTGCTGGCGCAGGGTACGCATCGTGTTGGTGAGCATTTCAATGTGAAGCGTGTACCGGTCATCAAGAAACAGGCCATCAGTGCCTATGACCCCCGGGTTATCGAAGTGACGGGAATCAGCATGATGGTCACGGCGCAGGGTGCGGACCATACAACCGGTAACCTGCCGACCTTTGACTGCAAGGACAAGACGACCGAGGAACTGGCGGAAGCCAGCCTTGATGTACAGGCGCTGTGCGCTGCTGCGGATTCCGTTGGTCTCTGCGTTTTTGGCCGGTCGGTGACGAACATCAATTTTGAACTCATCATGGACTCGATCAACGGCGCGCTCGGCACCGAACTGCCGATCGATTTCATCCCGACCATGGGCCGTGAGGCGCTGGTGATGGAAATGCAGTTCAACGAGAAGGCGGGCTTTACGGTCGCCGATGACGAACTGCCAGCCTTCTTCTATGACGAGAAGCTGCAGCCGACCAACAAGTCGGCCCGCCATCACGCGCAGGCGGTCAACGATTACCGTCTGGAATGGCTGTCCAAACACAATGTCACAGTGAACGCTCTGCCGAGCGACAGCCCGTATTAAGCCGCAGAGTACACCCAGAAACATGTCATCCCGGCGAAAGCCGGGACCCAGCCGTTAATCCTCAGGCCGCGATGGCTGGATCCCGTCCTGCGACGGGATGACATTAACTTTGTTGTGTGTTCTGGCTCCGCACGGGATTGCCCTGTGCCCGGAGCCAATCAATTACCCCATGATCTCGCGGCAATGTTATTGTACCGGACCGGTGACATTCGGTAACTGCTGACCGGGTTAATAATCATGTGGGGCTATCGGCGATGTTCAGGACATTCTTATCACTGCTGCTGTCAGGCTTTCTGTTGCAGTCGGCTGTGGCGGCCGATCCGGATCCGAAGAACTGGGACAAGGTTGTCGCAGCAGCAAAGGGGCAGACCGTTTACTGGAATGCCTGGGCGGGTGAGCCACGGATCAATGATTATATCGCCTGGGCCGGTCGTCAGGTTGAAGAACGCTACGGCGTGAAGGTCGTTCATGTGAAGCTGAGCGATACGGCGGAAGCGGTCTCCCGCGTTGTTGCGGAGAAATCTGCGGGCAGGCTGGAGGGTGGCGCCGTCGACCTTATCTGGATAAATGGCGAGAACTTCGCCTCGATGAAACGCAATGGCCTGCTGTTTGGTCCCTGGTCGGAAGATATTCCGAATTTCACCCTGACCAATCCGGCTGAGAATCCGGGCGTTCGTGAGGACTTCACCGTACCGGTTGAAGGTTATGAAGCACCCTGGGGCAAGGCGCAGATTGTGTTCTATCACGATAGCGAAACCCTGCCGGAGCCACCGCGCAGCATGGCGGCCCTGCTGGACTGGGCAAAAGCCAATCCCGGTCAGATATCCTATCCTCTGCCGCCGAACTTCCTGGGCTCGACCTTCATAAAACAGGCACTGATGAAACTGGCATCTGACAGTGCGCCGCTTTATGCCCCGGTCGATCAGGCGGATTTCGCCACGGTCAGCGCGCCGCTCTGGGCTTATCTTGATCAGCTTCACCCGCATATGCTGCGTCAGGGCCGGTCTTTCCCGGCTAACGGAACGGAACTGCGTAATCTGGTTGCCGATGGTGAACTGGCTATCGGGTTTACCTTCGACCCGGCAGACCCTTCCTCCGCCGTTGCCAATGGCGAATTGCCGGACACAACCCGGACCTTCGTGCTTGATGGCGGCACGATTGGGAATGTCAGTTTTCTGGCGGTTCCGTTTAATGCTGCACATAAAGCCGGGGCCATGGTGCTGGCCAATTTCCTGCTGTCACCGGAAGCGCAGGCCCGCAAGCAGGACCCGGCCGTCTGGGGTTCGGCGACGGTACTGGCGGTTGACCTGCTGCCGGCCGCAGAGAAAGCCCGGTTTGACAGCCTGGATCTTGGTGTTGCCACCCTGAAGCCGGAACAACTGGGCCGTATCCTGCCAGAGCCGCATCCCAGCTGGATGGAACAGATCGAAGCGGAGTGGGCGAAGCGTTACACAACGCAATGATCCGGCTGGTTCCGGCTGTTGCGATCACCTTCCTGACAGCGCCGGTTCTGTTCGGACTGGTTGGTGTCGTTCTGCCCGCATTCGGCTGGTTGCCGGTTCTGGGCGGCGACAGCCTTTCACTGGAGCCATGGCGTCAGCTGGCGGCACAGCCGGGTATCGGAATGTCGGTGGCCGTCAGCCTTCTGGCAGGTCTTGCCACGACGGCCATTGCCCTGACGGTGGTGATGCTGTTTCTCGCCGGTGCGGGGAACGGGCGGGTCTATCAATGGGTACGACGCGCCGTCTCGCCACTGCTCTCCATGCCGCATGCGGCGGCGGCTTTCGGAATTGCCTTCCTGATTGCGCCTTCCGGCCTGATTGCCCGTTTTCTGTCGCCCTGGGCGACCGGGTGGGAGCGACCGGCTGACCTGCTGATCGTCCATGACACGCTCGGGCTGTCGATGATGCTGGGGCTGGTGGTCAAGGAGATCCCGTTTCTGCTGCTGATGAGTCTGGCGGCCCTGCCGCAGATTGATCCTGCACGACGGGTCGCGGTGGCGAGGTCGCTGGGCTATCGTCCGGTCACCGCCTGGCTGAAATCAGTCGCCCCCAGCCTCTACCCGCTGATCCGTTTGCCGGTCTATGCGGTCATAGCCTTCTCGTCATCAGTGGTTGATGTCTCGCTGATACTGGGGCCGACAAACCCGCCGACGCTGGCTGTCTCGATCATCCGCTGGTTCCATGATCCGATGCTGGAAACGCGCTTTCTGGCCTCTGCCGGGGCGGTCCTCCAGCTTGGGGTGACCGGCCTTGCCATGGGCCTCTGGTGGCTTGCGGAGCGGGTCGTCAGCTATTGTGTGCGCTGCTGGATCGAACGGGGGGCAAGGGCATTTTGTGACTCGCTGCTCCGCTTCCTTGGTATCACCCTGATCTGTCTCGCGGTGATA
>TARA_R110000787_G_scaffold44164_1_pt1 | contig 42746 bp, 31 predicted proteins | sample TARA_R110000787 | Tara Oceans TARA_R110000787 (sample SAMEA4397920) | marine metagenome | biome: Polar Biome; feature: [DCM] deep chlorophyll maximum layer (ENVO:01000326); material: water (ENVO:00002006), including particulate matter (ENVO:01000060) such as... | depth 35 m | reverse complement strand
AAATAGGCGCGGATCTCGGCCTGCTCTTCCAGCGATTCGAAATGGATCGCGCAATAGAGGAGCAGCGCGTCGAGGCCGGTCAGGGTCTCGAGGTCGGCCTCATGGCGGACTTCCTCCATGGAATCATGGAGATGCGTGATGACCGCATCGAGAAGGCCGCTCTTGGAGCCGAACTTGTGGAAGGCCAGGTTGCGGCTATAGCCGGCTTTCAGGCCGATATTGTCGAAGGTCAGCGCCGAGACGCCCTCTTCGGCGGCCAGTTCGAGATAGGCATTGATCAGCTTGTCCGACGACTGCTTGCGCCGCTCCGATTGTTTCATTGTTCCCCCTCCTGGCACGACCCTGTGCGCCGTGTCCTTATGCCTGCATCAGGGCGCGAGGCCCCTTTGCGATTGCTGGCCGGTCGAGCGGCCGAATTGGATTCCTGCGCGTCGCAAGGCTCGCGACGGGCAAATCCCGGGAGGAAGGGTCAGACTGTCAAAGTCTGGTGAGATTGTACAGCCTGTTGCACGTGCGACCGGAAACGCCCTTTTGGGCGCCCGGCAAAAGGGTCTGATTGTGCGGAGGAGTCAGCCCGAGCTTTCCCAGCTTTTGAAGGCATCGCGGAGGAGTTCCGGCAGCGCTGTCGCGATGGCGCCCAGTTCGGGCGGCAGGCGGTGGGTGCGGGTCATGGGCAGGGCCATCGGTGCGGCCTCACCGGCCTTGCGCTGACGTTCCAGCGTGCGGGCGAGGCGTCTGGCATGGGCTTCGGGGGCCGCGAGCAGTTCCTGCAAAGCCGCGAGGCGGGCGATGATCGGCGCAGCTTGAACGGGGCCGCAAGCACGAGCCGTTGGTGCAAGTCCGGCCCGGTCCATGTCGGGCCCCAGGAGGCGGGGCGACAGGCCGGTGAGGCCGGTCGATGCTTTTGTCTCGACGCGCCCGGTGCACGGAGGATGCACGGAAAATGCACGGACAGAGACCGGAGGCAGCACGAGTCCGAGCGCCATGAGCGTGAGCAGGCGCCGGATGATGATTTCGAGCCGGGCGAGTTCGGCCCGGGCGCGTTGGGCGAGGGTGCGTTTCAATGTGGAGGGGTTGAGATGCGCATTCGTCATCGCGGCGACGCTCTCCAGCGCGCGTTGCGCGTGAGCAATGCCGTGAGTGACGAAGGCGGACGAATTGGTCATGGCGGCCAGTATAGGCCGGACGGGATTAGGGTTGGATAAGGTGTAAAAAAAGGGAATCCCGCCAAAATTAAATCAAACTTGACCCTATGTAGATTTAGGTCTAAGCTATGTAGAAATAGAACACGCAAAGTGCAAAAACTATCAACCCGACGACGAAAGAGCCCGCACATGACGACCAATGAGACGTTACCCTAAACACAGAAGATGACCGCCGCCTCCGATGGACGCTTAGGTTTTTGGAAAGCCAATGAATCGACCTGCGAAACATTTAAGCACAGAGCCCGCACCTCATCGGATAACTCGGACATTCGGAACACTTGCGTTTCGAAAATTAGGGAGTGGACCGACACTTGATCTCCAAGAAATCAAGGTTGGCATTTCAGATGGATATGAACCAGGAAATCAGGACAACAGGAACACTTTTAAAGGTTTTGGCAGAAGCAGAAGCGCGTCTTCCAAATCCGTTCTGCGGAGCAGATGTCATGAACTCACGGAGGGTACTCTCAGGCAGCTTGTACCCACTATTAGATCGGCTTGTGAATGCAGGCTGGTTTGATGTCCGGTGGGAAGATATCGACCCCGTTACTGAAGGACGACCGCGAAAGCGGCTATACACTTTCACTAACCTCGGACGGCAACAGGCTCGCCGAAGATTAAGTGAAGTACAGATCGATCCACGACGAGGGCCGGACCCAGTTCCGGCTTAGTCACTACTTAAGAGGCCAAAATGTTCAGCACCTGTCTCGCTTTGCTAGCAATTTTGCTGGCGCTTCTAATACCGTTAGCAAGTGAAAATAGCAAAGCGATCACAGAGCAGATCATTAAGTGCTGGCTTCACTTTTATACTGAAGATGAGCGCGCAGAGCGATTTGAACAGCTCTGCGCGGACTTCATTGACCCTCAGCGACCATTCACGAGCTTGTTCCGTGCACTGTGTTTCGGGGTCGCAGCAGTGCCGAACGGGTTTCACTCCATAAAGGTACTGGTTAAGCCCCACTCATTTCTCAAATTGATTGCAGTCATTCACACAGTATCAGGAGCAACGCTAATAGGCATTATGTTGGTCGTATCCTATGGCGCAGTTTTGATTGCGTTAGAACCTGACGCCAAATTGATTTTGAAAATTTTGAGCGCGACGGGAGTGTTTTTCCTGTGGTTAAAAACCATCCAAGCTTTGAAAGCTTGGTGGGCAACCAGACAGGAACTGCGACAGTATTTCGCAGACTACCGGAAATCGTTAGTTGCAGGAAAATCCGACGCAAAATGATGAGCAAGCGTAGGGTGCATTAAGGCCGGAGGCTGCAATGCACCGCCTTTGTGGCAGATGCCGAATGGTGCATTACGCTGCGCTTAATGCACCCTACGGGACCTTCATCAATTGCCTGAAGTCCCTGCTTTCGCCGAGACTGTGGATGTGGGGTGGGGTGTGTGGGGCGCGCCCCCTTCTCCCCTGGGAGAAGGGTTGGGGATGAGGGGCGATGGCGTCGCTGCGGGCGCTGTGTTTGTGGCACGTCCTGTTGCCCCTCACACGCGGCCTTTGCTCGGGCTATCGCAATGCGATTGCTGATCCTCGCAAGCCCAGGTGAGAGGGGGAATTTTTGCGGTGGCCAAATGCGCGGTTGCCTGAGAATGTGCCACATGCCGCGAACGCCTGATACTTTCCGCGCACGGCGCCTGAGGCAGGATGCCAATCGCCCCGAGCAGATTGCGTGGCAGGCGCTGCGCGGTTTGCGGCGGCTAGGCTTTCCAGTGCGCCGACAGCATCCGATTGGTGGCTATATCGTCGACTTTGCCATCCTGAATGCGCGGCTTGTCATCGAAATTGACGGATCGGTGCATGACGGCGAAGCGGCGCGTGTTGCCGACGCCGGGCGACAGGCAGAGATAGAGCGGCTGGGGTGGCGGGTGGTACGTATTGATGCGCAGGCGGCGCTGAGCGGCGACCATGTGTTTGCCGTCGTATCCGAGGCCTTGGGCTTGTGAGGCAAGTCCTGTTGCCCCTCACCCCCGGCCCCTCTCCCAAGGGAGAGGGGGGAAGGGTTCAGTTCCCCTCAGCGATCCGCACGAGCGCTGCATCCATCATCGGCGTCGCGGATGGGACGGCGAGCGGGCGTTCGTTGGCTATGATGGCAAAGGTGAGGGTTTGGCCGCTGGCGGTGGTCATGTAGCCGGAGAGAGCGTTGGTGCCTTTGAGGGTGCCGGTCTTGGCGAAGATCTTGCCTTCGAGGATGGTGCCGCGGAAGCGGCGCTGCAATGAGCCGTCGACGCCACCTATGGGGAATGTGTCTTTCCATGCGCTGCCCCAGTCCTGCGCGGCGGCGTAGGTGAGCAGCGTGACGATGGTCCGTGGACTGACACGGTTGTAGACCGACATGCCGGAGCCGTCGAAGAGGTCGTGGCCGTTCGGGGCGGCGCCGGCCTCTTCCAGCAGGGCGTCGACGCGGGCGAGACCGGCCTCGGCGGCGCCGTCTTCATCAATGTGGCCGAGATGGCGCAGCATGAGTTCAGCATAGAGATTCTGGCTGTCCTTGGAAATGTCGGTCAGCGCCTCGTGAAAGGCGGGCGGGGCCAGCGCGGCGAGCGGCGGGTCGCCATCGTCAAGGCCGGTGAAGGCGGCATCAAACGGCGTGCCGGGCGGGCGGTGGCGGGCCATGGGCGGGCCTTCGACTGTGACGCCGCGTGCCTGCAGCAGGGCGGTAAGGCGCGTGGCGGCGGTAAGCGCCGGATCGTCGAGGCCGAGGTGGAAAGCGCGCGGGGCGCTGCCGGGCGGGACGTGACCGGCAACGTGCACGATGGCGGTGCCGGGCAGATGGGAGACGATGAGATCGTCTTCGGGCGCCGCGTCGCCCTGCCCCGGCCATTCCGCCGTGACGGTGTCGTTGACGATTGTGTAGGCGGCGTCGCCGGGAGCCCATGTGACATCTGCCGGAGCGCCTTCGCTGGCGGGGGCGACGGTGAGCGTGGCCGTGTTGTCATTGATCGTGAGGGCGGATGTGGCGGTGCCGTAGGAGGTTTGCATGTCGTCCCAGCTCCAGCCGGGGCTCCAGCGCTCATCCGGGAACCATGTGTCGTCGCCGACGACATGGGTGATGCTGGTGAGGCCGATGGCGGCGACGGCGTCGGCCAGCGTGGCGAGGCAGCGGGTTTCGCAGTCTGGCGTGTCGGTGAGGTGGGGGTCGCCGCGTCCGTGGAGGACGAGCGTGGGGGCGCCGGTCTCGCCGACATCCTCGAGGGCGACGAAGGTGGCGAGGCGCGGGAGCATGGCGGCGAGGTCTTCCTGCCAGCGGAAGGCGGCGGCGGTGGTGAAGAGCTTGGTGTTGGAGGCCGGGAGGAAGCGCTGGTCGGGATTGATGGCGGCGATCTCGTGGCCTTGCGCGTCCGTGACGAGGAGGCCCCAGCGGACGCCTGCGGTCTCGGCTGGGTTGAGCGTGGTGTCGAGGTCGCGCTGCAGGGGCGTGACGCAGGCGGTGAGCATGAGGCAGGCCAGGAGCAGCAGGCTGCGGCAGCGGTATGGCATCAATGTCCCCCGGTCGGTTTTCCTCAGCGGAGGTTAGCGCATGGGCGCGGGGCGCGTGAAGCGAAATGCGCTTGCGGGTGGTGGCGAGGCGCGGGGCGCCCGGAAAGCGGGCTCAGGCGCCGCGGCTTGCGGCCTGCTTCTGGCTGGGAGCGGGAGCGTCTTCGTGGTGCAGCAGGGCTTCGAGCGTGGCGATGCGCTCATCGAGGATGGCAACGCCCTTGCCCGTCGCCGCACCGCGCAGGACGACGGCATAGCCGAGGGCGCCAGCGGCCTGCAGGTCGCGCGTCTCGAGCGTGCCGAGGACCCAGGAGAGCATGACGCCATTGGCGAAATAGGAGAGCGAGCGCTCAAGCGCCTCGGACGCGAAACGGGCATTGATGAGGCCTTCGGCCTGCGCCGCCTCGATCAGCGCGCGCCAGGCGGCGCTGTTGCGCTCAAGGCGCTCGGGCGTGGCGAGGCCGGTGTCGTTCGGGCTGCGCGTGTCGAGCAGGGCTTTCCAGATGGTCTGGTAGAAGTCCGGATCGTCGGTGAAATAGCTGGAGGCAAGGGCCTGCGCCGCGAACAGGCGGTCGATGGCATTGGCCGCCTTGATCTTGCTGAAGCGGACGGCGAAGTCGCGCTCATCCTCGAAGACGGCAAGCACGACGGCACGCTTGGAGCCGAACAGGTTGTAGGGCGTCGCGAGGCTGACATCGGCGCGCTTGGCGATCATGCGCATGGACAGGTTGGTGTCGCCTGTCTCGCGGATGAGATCGCGGGCGGCCTGGACGATGCGGGATCGCCGCTCGGCCTTGGCCTGCTCGCGTTTGCCGGTCTCTTCGGTCACTGCCTCTCCCATCGGGCTCAGGCCCCTTGTGCGATGCGGTCGATATCAGCCTGATAGTCGAGGGACAATGCCTTGATCATCTCGTTGCGCTCCGGGCCAGCCTTGGGAGGATAGGCCGCCGCGTTGCGCTTGGGACCGCGTGCCCAATAGTACAGGACCTTGGCGAGATTGGCGGGCTTGCCGAGCCATTTGTTGGGATGCTCGAGCATGTGGAAACCGCGCATGGCATCGCGCAGGAGGCCTGTGTCATAGCGCAGGGCGATGCGGACGCCATCGTCGAAGAAGCCCTGCATGAGGCGGGCGCGCAGGCCGGGCTTGTAGTCAGGCGTGAGGGCCTGGCGGGCGCGCTTGATGGCGGCGCGGTCCTGGGCGCGCTGGTTGAGGTAGTAGGGCTTCAGCTCAGTGAGGAGGCGCTGGTGGAAGGCGATGGAACGGGCATCGGGGTCTGACGTCTCATCCAGTGTCTCGCGCAGCATCTGACCACCGACAGCGGCGAAGGAGCAGCCGCGGCCATAGAGCGGATTGGTGCGGATCAGCGTGTCGCCGAGAGCGAAATAGTGACGCGTGAGCGGCTTGCCATCGACCACGAGATCGCGCCAGCGGCTGATCAGGTCACCCATGCCGTGGACGCGGCCGACCGGGTCGGACCGTTCGGAGTCCGTCCATGGGGCAAGGCCGGGGAGCAGCAGGGTCATTGCGTGGAACACGTCGGGGTTCAGGATGGCCTTGCGCAATTCCATCTCGACTTCGGGCACCGCCATCGTGATCGAGAAGCAGCCATTGTCACCCGGAAAGACGCCGAACTTGAGGAAGCCGAGATCGCCGCTGGGGGGCGGGTTTTCGGTACGGGACGGCTCGTCCTTGCCTGGCTTCAGGCGGTAGTGGCGCGTGAAGTAGAGGATGCCGGCGGATTCGGCCTCTTCCGGGAAGTCGGCGCCGTCGGCCTTCAGCTGGTCGATCGTGAAGCCGTTCTTGCCTGACGCGTCGACGATGATGTCGGCCGTGACCGACGCCTCTGCGCCGTCGCTGTCGCCGATAATGCCGCGCACGTTGAGGACGCCGTCTTCGCCCTTATCGGTGATAAGACGCCGCACGAGGAAGCCGGAACGGATGGTGACGTTGTCGAGGCTGCCGACATAGCGGCGCATCGCCAGCTCAAGCGTCGTGCGGCGGCTGGTGATGATGGTGAGTTCGGCATCGCTCGGTTCCGGACTGTAATCATCTCGCTGCAGGTCGCTCAGCATGGCGTCGAAGGTGAGTTCGCGCACGCCCAGATCGAGCAATTCCTGCATCAGTCGCGGATGGTCCCGCTTGATGATCGACCTGAGGCGCGCAAGGAAGGCGTGGCTCTGGCGCAGGTGGCCAACGCCCGTGTGCTTCCACTCATGGAACACGGTGTCCGGATCATCGCCGGGCGGCGGCGCATCGCGCTCAATGAGCGTGACCTCCCGGCCCGTTGGCGCGAGGGCCAGCGCTGTGCACAGCCCACCAATGCCAGCGCCGATGATGAGAACGGATTCGGTCATGCATCCAGTTCCTTGAGGAAGGCAAGAATGGTTTCGTTGACGGCTTCTGGCGCTTCCTGCTGGGTCCAGTGGCCGGCACCGGGGATCAGCTTGTTGATGCGCAGATCGGTCACGAACATGGGCATGATCTTGAGGGCTTCTTCCGCCATCATGATGACGCCGTCATTGGCACCCGCGACGAAGAAGGCGGGTTGCGAGATGGTGGTCGGCGCGCCTTCGGTCATTTTCCAGGTGAGATCATGGTTGCGATAATAGTTGAGCGGGCCACGCATGCCGGAACGCTTGAACTCGGCCTCATAGAAATCGAGATCCTCTTCGCTGATCCAGTCCGGAAGGGCTTCCGGATATGGCAGGCTGGAGAACATGTCATCGTCTTCGGCCTTGGGCGGCAGGGCGGCGAGGTCTGTCTCTCCGCCGGCCATGACAAGGAACTTGCGCAAGGCAGTGCGGATGTCTGCCTCGAATTCGGCCTCTGCAACACCCGGCTCATAGAAATAGAGCTGGTAGAAAAACTGACCTTTGTACATTGCCCGGAGCATTTCCATGGGCGGGACTGGCGAACGCGGCAGGAAAGGCACGGACATGGCACCGACCGCCCGGACCTTGTCCGGATGGTGGAGCGCCGTGGCCCAGGCTGTTGGCGCGCCCCAGTCATGCCCGATCACGACGGCTGTTTCGTACCCGAGTGCAGGAATGAGGCCGACAATGTCGTTGACCACTTCGACCTGGTTATAGGCCTCGATGGCTTCAGGCTTGTCGCTCTTGCCATAGCCGCGCATGTCTGGCGCGACGACGTGATAGCCTGCATCGGCCAAGGGCTTGAACTGATGCCGCCAGGAATACCAGGATTCCGGGAAGCCATGGACGAGGAGCACCAATGGCCCCTCGCCGGCTTCGGCAATGTTCAGTTCAATTCCGTTGGTGGCAATGCGACGCTGCGTGACACCCGGCCAGCTCATGCGGCAACCCTTTCGCGCACGCCCGGAAGCACTTCGCCGCGCACGTCCTGATAACCCTTGGCCTCAGACCATGCGATGCCACCGCCGACGATGACCGTATCGACACCATGGGAGTCACGGACATAGCGATGTCCGTCGCCCGGAACGTCATTGACGAACTTCTCTTCGCCCCGCGCGATGGTGGAGAGGTCGAAGACCGCAATGTCGGCAATCATGCCTTCCTTCAGCATTCCGCGTTCCGGGATGCCCCAGATAGCGGCCGTGTCGGACGTGATTTTCTTCACGGCGGATTCGACTGTCATCAGGTTCAGATCGCGCACAAAGTGCGAGAACAGGTAGCCGGTGTCGCCATAGGTGGAGAAGGACAGGATGTGCGCGCCGCCATCGCTGGCGCCGATATGGACGCGCGGATGATTGAGCAGGCCGCCGACCTTTTCGTCATCATTGTGGCCCATGCCGGCCGACAGGAAGTGGGCTTCGAGGCCTTCTTCGATCGACAGGTCCATCATGGCTTCAACTGGCGTTGTGCTGCGCAGTTCGGCGATCTCCTTGAGTGTCTTGCCGACGTATTTCTGGTTCGCATCGGTCTCGACGTGACGCAGGACCAGCGTTGGCCAGAGGCCTTCCAGAGGCGCGGCTTCTGCAATCAGTTTCGTGCGATTTTCGCTGTCACTGAAGAATGCACTGATCTCATCCGGCGTGCCGAAACGCATGATCTTGTACCAGGTGGGGAAGCGCATGAAGAGGAGGCTCGGCACCGAGAAGCTGAAGCTGATATCGATGGGGCGGGTCTGAACCTGTGGCCAGACGCGGGCGCCGCGGGCGAACTGTTCATCGACACGCGCCATGACGCGGTTCACGGCGTCGACATTGTCGGCGTTCATGAAGAGCGGCGAGAACGTGGTCGGGATATTGTACTTGAGCGACAGCTCGGCGAGCTGGTCGAGGCGGGCGATGGTGAGATCGGAATCGTAGAATTCCGGCACGATCTGCAGGACGCGGCCATATTCGCCCAGCACGCTGGCGAGCGCATCGACTTCGCGGGCATCGGCATAACGGCTCGGCACGGGCTGGAGTTTTTCGTCCATGTCGACATAGCTGGTCGACAGGCCGGCGGCACCGGCATCAAGGCATTCGCGCAGGACACTCTGCATCTCGGCGATCTCGGCATCGGTTGCCGTGCGCTCAGTCGCAGCATCGTTCATGACCCAGAGACGGATGACCGAATGGCCGACGAGCGGCGCCACATTGATGGCGAGGCCCTTGCGGATGCGCGTGATGTATTCGGAGAAGGTTTCCCAGTCCCAGACGACGCCTTCCTTGAAGGCCTTGAGGGGCATCTCTTCGATCTGGTTGAACATGCCGACCAGTCTCATACGGTGCTTTGCCTTGAGCGGCGCGAGCGAGAGCGAGCAGTTGCCGGGCACGATGGTCGTGACGCCATGCGCGAGGGCCGGCTTGGCGCAGCCATCCCACAGCAGCTGGGCATCGAAGTGCGTATGGGGATCAATGAAGCCCGGGGCGACAACTTTGCCGGACGCGTCGATTTCCTCGCGTGCAGCTTCAGGCACCTGGCCGATCTTGACGATGCGATTGCCCATGACGGCCACGTCGGCCTTGAAAGCCGGCAGGCCTGAGCCGTCGACCACTTTTCCGTTCCTGATGACAAGATCATACATGTCGATGTCCCTCCTTTATTATTGTTGTGTTGAATTCGAATTCACAAATCTGTTCGACGCGGCCTCAAGGGCATCGCGCACATGATGCCAGCCCTGCCCGATCAGATCGTCCGGCGTGGTGGCGCCGCAGCTGTCCATCAGGACACGCACGGCATATTCATCGAGGGCGACAAGTGTCTGGCCGCCATTCTCGTATTGCAGGGTCACATTCAGCTCGGCATCCCCGTCATGGGCTGCGGCGAGTTCGACCCGGCTGATAACCGCGCCGCTCATTCGTGGACGAGCGGCGGCTCAACGAAAATCACATCGCTTGGGAGGATGTTGTTGCTGCCCGTGCCCATGCGGGCCGCAGCGCGCATGTAGACATGGAGGTTCCAGCTTTGCAGGCTGGCAATGGCGTCTTTTTCGGAAAGATCCGGCAATTCGCGGCTGGCGATATGGCTCCAGTCGTCGCCGACTTGGGGCAGGATGGATTTGCGAACGCGCGAGAGCTGTTCAACCGGCATGTGTCTTCCTCCGTCATTTTCCATAATTAGAACGCGTTCTAATTATTTGACAAGCTATGACGCAGAGGAAGGGAATGGGCGGGGTTAGAGGCGGCGTACGGAGATGGTGACTGCGAGGTTGAAGGTTTCGCCGGGCTGCAGGATTTTCAGGCCCGCGTCGCAGATGTCGTCCGCCTCGAAGGCGCCCGTGCAATGGGTGACGGGTTCGAAGCAGAAATAGCGTTCGGTGGCGGGTGTATAGACGACGCAATAGGCGGCTTCGCCTGTAGCCTGGATGGTCAGGTCAAGGCCGGTATCGGCCTGTGTAATGCGGGCGGTTCCGGGCCAGCCGTCGAAGCAGTGATCAAGCACGCAGTCCGAAACCGGGCGGAGCGTGGCGAAGCTGTTGGTGCTGTCCGGCACCTGCGGCGTGGGAGCCGTGTCGCCGAGGGGCGGCCAGATGCGTTTGGCGTCGAACTGGAGACGCGTGGACGCTGTGCGCGGAAAATAGGGATGAAAGCCGAGGCCTGCGGGCATGGGCGTTTGGCCCGTGTTCCGGAGTGCGAGCGAGAGGCCCATTCCCGCCTTGCTGACGGTTATTTCCTGCAGGCATTCATAGGGCCAGGGCCATCCCTCGGCGCCGGTGAGGCGAAGCACTGCGCGGGATGCGCCCTGCTCCACGATGTCCCAAGCGCGCTGCCAGCCTTCGCCATGGATGACATGCGCGTCGCCATCCCAGTTGGGCGCGAGCTTGTGGGTCTCGCCGGCGAAGGTGAATTGCCCGCAGCGGATCCGGTTTGAATAGGGCACGAGCGGGAAGCAGGCGGACTCCAGCGCGCTGGAGGCACCTGTTGTCATGTCTCGCCGCAGCACGTCGACGCCTTCAAACGTGGCTGAGACGATGCGACCGCCGCGGTCCGCGTCGATTCCGACTTCATATCCATGGGCGGCAATGCGCACGACGGCCGGAGCGCTGGCCGGCGTGCGCGTAAGATCGGTATTACTCACTCAGACACGTTTCCTGCGCATCCTCGTCCTCGGTGAAATGGACGTCCGTCACGGCGACCGTGCCTGCGCCATCTACCTTGAGGCTGAAGGGGGATGTCACGGCTTTCATGTCCATCGCGGTGAGGCAGCTGAGCGAGAGACGGATTTCGGTCCATTCATTCGCGTTGGCGATTTCGGCCGGGAGCGTGTCATAGCCAGCGCAGTCATCGCCTTCGCATTGCATGCCGATCTCGACCTTGCCGGCAGTGCTGGACTTCAGCATCAGCGTCAGCTCCATGTCGCCATTGGTCTCACGCAGGAAATCGCGGGATTTACCATCCTTGAAGGCCACGCTGCCCCCTGCCCCGCCGAAGGTGTACAGGAGCGCATCTTCCTGCGCGTTGTGGTCTACGCGCGTTTGCGTGACATCGCCGGCAAGCTCTGGCGCCCAATCGGAGACGAAGCTGCCATTCTCGAAGAAGACGCTGTTGGCGCGGGCCGATACGAGATCGGCACTGACCGTTTCGTCTAGGTCTGACGGCACCGCGCCCGGCGCGGCATAGGAGAGGCCATAGCCATAGGCAAAGAGCGGATCGTAGACGGCGTCGCCGACGTTCAGCGGCTGCTGGTCCGCGGTGCGCGGCCAGGAGAATGAAAGCTTGCCGGTGAAGTCATTGCGCGGCTGGCCATCAGCATCGGCGATCAGAAGGTCGGCAATGCCGGCGCCCTCGCTACCCGGCCACCATGCGGCGACAAAGGCATCAGAGGCGTTGAGCTCCGGGTTCACCCACATCGGACGGCCCGAGAGGAAGACGGTTACCACGGGAATGCCGTCTGCCTTCAGCTTCTGGAGCAGTTTGCGCTCTTTCGTGCCGTCAATGTCATAGGCGAGATGATCCACGTCGCCGCGGAATTCCGCATACGGCTCTTCACCGAAGACGATGATGGCAACGTCAGGCTTGGCCGTGTAGCTGCCATCGGCGCTATAGGTGACATTGGTAGCGGCGCCCTGGAGGCCGTCCAGAATGGAATCGGCATTCGGGAAGAGGTCGTTCGACATGCCCCCGCCCTGCCATGTGAGGGTCCAGCCGCCAGCCTGTTTGGAAATATTGTCGGCGCCATTACCGGCCACAAGAATCTTCGCATCCGGCCTTATGGGAAGGACAGAGCCCTCATTCTTGAGCAGGACGAGCGACTCCCTGACGGCCTGACGGGCGATGGCGCGATGTTCGGGTGAACCGAGAAGGTCAGTCCGGCCGGACAGTGGCCGTTCGGCAGGCCGGGCCTGTTCGAAGACTTTGTAATAGAACTTGGCGCGCAGGATGCGGCGGACCGCATCATCGAGTCGCTCCATGGGAATCTCGCCGGATTTCACTTCGGCCAGCGTGTTCTTGTAGAGGCCCTTCCAGCTGTCGGGTGCCATGTACATGTCCAGACCTGCGAGCAGGGCTGCTGGACAGTCTTCCGTTGTGCAGCCTTCCAGCTGGCCATGCGCGTTCCAGTCGCCCACGACAAAGCCGTTGAACCCCATGCGGCCTTTCAGAACATCGGTGAGCAGGTAATGGTCGCCATGGATCTTGGAGCCGTTCCAGCTTGAAAAAGACGCCATGACCGACAGGACACCGGCTTCAATAGCGGGCGGATAACCAGCTGCATGCAGGCGCACAAGGTCGGCCTCCGGCAGGATGGCGTCACCCTGGTCCTTGCCCCCATCTGTTCCGCCATCGCCAAGGAAGTGCTTGGCGGTGGAGATGATATGCGCGTCGTTCAGGAAGTCGTCGGAGCCGAACACACCCTGCAGGCCTTCGACGATGCGGGGTGAATAGGCCGCGACGATTTCCGGGTCTTCGCCGAATCCCTCATAGGAACGCCCCCAGCGACTGTCGCGCGGGACTGCGACCGTAGGCGCGAATGTCCAGTCATGGCCGGTTACGCGCAGCTCAGTTGCCGTGACACGCGCAATCTCGCCCATCAGGTCCGCATCACGCATGGCGCCGAGGGCGATATTGTGCGGAAAGAGCGTTCCGCCGATCACATTGTTATGGCCGTGGACAGCATCAATGCCCCAGATGATCGGGATGGCGACTTCAACGCCTTCAGGGTCAACGGATGCCATGTAGTAGGCGTCGACCGCCGCGAGCCATTCTTCGACAGTGCCGTACTGCTTGCCATTCGGACCGGAATTGCCGCCGCTCAGGATAGAGCCGAGCCGGTATTCCTTGACCTCTTCGGGCGTGATCGAACCGTTGTCGGCCTGAATGACCTGGCCGACTTTCTGCTCAAGGGTCATTTTTGACATCAGGTCGTCGATGCGCGCTTCGATGGCTGGATCGATGAGGTTGCTCTCAACAGCTGGCCAGAGATTTACGTCGCCTTCCGGTGCGGCCTGCGCCTCCGGAGCGGGTTGCTGTGTCTCGGCGCTTTCGAGATTTGCGGGTGCCGCCGTATTGCAGGCCGCCAGCAGCAAGGCTGATAAGCCGAGCAGTGCCCCTTTTTGCGAGTCCATTGCCATTCCTGTTCCTCCCGGGATGATTTGCCCTTTTCGGGCATTATGGGTCGCCGTCCATTTTGCAGCGCCTTCGGAAGAAGGGTTGCGTCGAAAAATGATGGCGTTAACATTTTAGCTAAATGAAAATGTGCCCCGGTTCAACGGGAAACGAACTCAGGGGAGAAAACAACATGCTTCATCGGGCGCGCCGACCCTTCATGCCGCGTATTCCTGCGGCGCTTTTCGCCCTGTTTTTCTGCATGATTCCGTCTGCCTGCGCGCAGGTCGCTCCTCCCGCCGCGCAGATTTCCCCGATTGCGCCTGCGGGGCAGATTTCCACAGAACAGGTCGCGCAGGGCTTTCCGCTTTTCGAGGAGGGAGTCGCAACGACCATCCTTGTCGACCCGGACGAGGATACGGGCATTCTGCGCGCCGTGCGGAACCTGCAAGCCGACCTCGAAGCCCGCGGATCGGTTCGCCCTGAGATCAATACGGCCATCCCCAAGCATGCCAAAAACCTGATCATTGTCGGCTCGCTCGCCAAGTCGCGCTGGATCGCGGAACTGATGGCCAGCGGGCATGTGACGGACACTGGCCTGAGCGGCGAATGGGAGGCGTTCGCGCAGGAAGTGGTGGACCGGCCTTTCGACGGTGTGGAGCGGGCCCTGGTGATTACCGGTTCGGATAAGCGCGGGACGATCTTTGGAGTCTATGACCTGCTCGATCGGGCCGGTGTGTCGCCGTGGAACTGGTGGGCGGATGTGCCGATTGCGCCGGTCAGCGCGCTCTACGTTGCGCCCGGTCGGCGCGTCGAGAAGCCGGAGGTCCAATATCGCGGCATCTTCCTGAACGATGAAAACCCTGCCCTGCTCGACTGGGTGAATGAAAAGTTCGGCGGCTTCAATCACGCCTTCTATGAACGCGTGTTCGAACTGCTGCTGCGCCAGAAGGCGAACTACCTGTGGCCCGCCATGTGGGGCAAGGCGTTCTATGACGACGACCCGATGAACGCAGTGCTGGCCGATGAGTATGGCATTGTCATCGGCACCTCGCATCACGAGCCGCTGGGCCGCGCGCATGTGGAATGGGAGCGCTATGGCGAGGGCGACTGGAACTATGCCACCAACAAGGACACGCTGCAGGACTTCTGGCGCTATGGAGTCGACCGGATTGGCAAGCACGAGGCGATCGTGACGATCGGCATGCGCGGCGATGGCGATGAGGCGATGGCGGAAGGCACGGCGATTGACCTGCTCGAAGAGATTGTCACCGACCAGCGCAAGATCATTGAAGACGTGACCGGTGCACCTGCGGAGGAGACGCCGCAACTTTGGGCGCTCTACAAGGAAGTGCAGGACTATTACGACAAGGGCATGGACGCGCCCGGCGATGTCACCCTGCTGTTTGCGGATGATAATTGGGGCAATATCCGGCGCCTGCCTGAGCTGGGAAGTGAACGGCCGGGCGGCTATGGCGTCTACTACCACTTCGATTATGTGGGTGACCCGCGGAACTATAAATGGATCAACACGACGCAGATCGAGCGCGTGTGGGAGCAGATGAATCTCGCCGATGCCTATGGCGCCAAGCAGATATGGATCGTCAATGTCGGCGACCTGAAGCCGATGGAGTTCCCGATCAGCTTCTTCATGGACATGGCGTGGGACCCGTCTGACTGGCCGCTTGAGCGGCTGGAAGATTATCCGGAGACATGGGCAGAAGAGCAGTTCGGGCCGGAGCATGCGGCAGAGATCGGCGAGATGCTGACGGCTTATACGCGCTTCAATGCCCGCCGGAAGCCGGAGCTGCTGGAACCGGGCACGTATAGCCTGATCAATTACGATGAAGCTGACCGGATTGTCGCCGACTATGAGGCGCTGGCGGACCGCGCAACATCTGTCGAAGAGCAGCTGCCGGAAGCCTATCAGGACGCCTACAAGCAGTTGGTCTGGTTCCCGATCCATGCGGCGGCCAACCTGAACGCGCTCTATGTGGCGGCGGCGAAGAACCAGCTCTATGCCAAGCAGGGCCGGGCAGAGACGAATGCGATGGCAGACAGGGTCGATACGCTGTTCGAGAAGGATGATGAACTGACGCGCTTTTATCACGAGGACATCGCGGACGGGAAATGGAACCACACGATGGCCCAGACCCATATCGGCTACACGTATTGGCAGCAACCGGAGCAGAACAACAAGCCGGAAACGGTGCGCGTTGATGTGCCGGAAGCAGCGGGACCGGGCGTATCCGTTCCGGGCACGGAGTCCATTTCGACGGGTAGCGACACCAAGCTCACGATGCCTGTGTTCGAACCTTATGGGCGATCAGTTCAGACGTTCAATGTGTTCAATCGCGGACAGGCGCCATTTGTGTTTGAGGTCACGTCGGATGCCGACTGGGTCGAGGTTTCGACATCTGGCGATGAGGTGACGACACAGCAACGCGTGACGGTAACGATCGACTGGAACCGCGCGCCTGAGGGGCGGGCCGACGCGACGGTGTGGGTGACAAGCAGTTCTGTGCGTATCCCGGTGGGCGTGGCGACGCACAAGTTCAGTGTGCCATCGAGCAGTGATTCTTTTGTCGAGACGGACGGCATTGTCAGCTTTGCGGCCAGCGCCGCGCAGATTGTTCAGGATGGCGGGGACGTGAGCTGGAAGATGATCCCGAACCTTGGACGGACAGATGACAGTATCACTGTCTTTCCGGTGACGGCGGATAGCCAGGTGCCGGGGACGGCAGGCTCGCCGAGCCTGTCATACGATATCCATGTCACCGAACCCGGAGATTACACGGTCTATACGACGCTGGCGCCCAGCCTCGACTTTCGCGGCAAGGGTGGGCTGAAATATGCCGTGTCCGTGAATGACGAGGCGCCGCAGGTGGTCAACATTAATGCGGACACATCGCAGACGGCGTGGGAGAAGACCGTTGCTGACTATGCGAACGTACAAGAGACAACGCACAGGGTAGAGGCGGCAGGCTTGCAGCGCGTTACGCTCTGGGCCGTTGATCCCGGCGTTGTATTCCAGCATGTCACGGTCACGCGACGGCCACTGCCCGCGTCCTATCTGGGACCACCGCCGAGCGTTCAGGCTGGCGAATAGAGGCTCACGGATTGGCATCCGGTGACTGCGCATAGAGACCGAAGACAGCGCCGACAAAGCCACCCGCTTCATGCGTGCTGAGGATCTTGCCATCAAGGCCCTCGGCTAGCGTGATCCAGTCACTGTCTCCATCGAGGCGATAGGCGAAATCATAGACATCGCCGCGCGCCGTGATGCGCAGCTGTATGGGTGTGCCAGGTAATGGCTCAACCCCCTGCACCGCGACTTCCTCACCGCCGAGGGCGGCTTCAGGGCCAGCCTTGCGGCGCAGTATGACGGAGACATTGCCTGCCTCATCCCGGGTAATTCCCAGAGCATAGAAATAGTCATCGTTCTGGAGCACGGCGAGACCGGCTTCCTCGCCAGCTGTTTCGGGCGTGAAGATGAGGGAGGTTTCAGCGCTGGCGTTCTGGTGCTGCTGGCGCCTGCCCCAGAAAGATGGCTGCGCGCCAGCGCCAAGGTTGACGGGACGCGGTTCCAGTCTCAGCTCGCCATCTTGCAGCGTCCACCATTGCGAGGACGGAACACGCAGCGTCATCCAGGTAAACGGCAGATGGTCCGCATCAAATTCCTCTACATATTCAAAGTTCCCGGTGAGCGGAACCGGCGGTGCCTCTGCTGGTGCCGCAGACGGCCTCTGAGGAACGAAGTGGGGCACAAGCTCGCCCTTGGGCAGGATCACGGGCCAACCTGATGACCAGTCGACAGGCAGCAGGAAAGTCTCGCGGCCGGTATTGTAATAATCATCCTCATAAGGCCGCACGCCGAGGAATGTAGCCCACCATTGCCCTGCCCCATCCTGCACAAGATCGGCATGGCCGACCGACGTGATGGGATTCGGCCGGTCTTCCGGCTGGTCGCGCTGCGTAAGGATCGGGTTACCCTCATACGCGACATACGGGCCAGTCACCGTCTTCGACCGGAGAACGACCTGGGAATGGTCCACCGCTGTACCGCCCTCAGCCGCGCTCAGGTAGTACCAGTCACCAATGCGGTAGATGTGCGGACCTTCGATCCAGATTGGCTTGTCTTCCGGCTTCACACCGCCATCGATCAGGACCACGGGTTCGGAGATGGACTGGAATGTTTTCGGATCGACCTCGCGAATCCAGATGGCGCGGTGGCCTTCATAGCGGGCCTCTTCGGGCGGGGCATCATTGTTGATGACATAGACCTTGCCGTCCTTATCGAAGAAGACGGACGGATCGATGCCACCAACCTCGGGCAGCCAGATCGGGTCGGACCAAGGGCCAGCAGGGTCCTTGCTGGTGACGAAGAAATTGCCGCCACAGTCTACGCAAGTATTGCCGACATAGAATGTGCGGTCATGGAATTCGATTGTCGGCGCAAAAACGCCGCGCGACAGGCCGAGGCCGTCAAAGTCCAGCATGCCCGGGCGGTCGATGACATTACCCACCTGCTCCCAGTTGACGAGGTCGCGGCTGCGCATGACGGGGATCCCGGGGAAATAGCCGAAGGTTGATGTGACGAGATAATATTCGTCGCCTGCGCGTGTGACGCTGGGGTCCGGATAGAAGCCCGCGAGAACTGGATTGAGATAGCCTGTCGCCAGGTCTCCCGATGTTTCGAAGGCCGGATCATTCCCGGCATACTTAAACCATTCAAAGCGTGCTACCGAGATTGGGGCATCGGGGGCCGGAGCTGCTTCTTGCGCCGCGCCTTTATGCGCGCTGTCACAGCCAGCCAGCAACAGCAGCGCCAGAGCGCACCCCGCATACACTATGGATTTTGCCAGAACCATGCGCCCATTTCCTCCACTATCTTTTTTTGTTTTCGCCCCCGTCGCCTATGGACGTATCGATCCGGGGAATGATAGCGTTACCATAATAAGTGGACAGGCACGGCGTCAACTCGGTCTGTCTCGAGAAAAAATCATGGGAGGACCAGCATGTCCAAAATCTCTCGACGGGAGTGGCTTGCATTGGCAGGCGCTTCATCCGCCTTCGGATTGAGTGCTTGCGCATCGACGAACAGCGCGGCCGCTGAAACACAGCCGCTTCAAACGCTCGCCGCCGCAAAGGGTATGCGGTTTGGTTCCGCTATGGGCGCTGGCCAGTTGAACGATGCCCGCTATCGGGAAATCATGTTGCGTGAGTGCTCCACGATGGTCGCGGAGAACGAGTTCAAATGGTATTCTGTCTACCCCGCACCGGACGTCGTGAATTTTGAGCCCGCTGACCGTCTCTTTGCCTTTGCGGGCGAAAATGGACTTACGATGCGAGGCCACACCCTTCTCTGGCACCGAGAGCAATATTCGCCGCAATGGGTCAACGATCTGGAATTCTCGAACGCCTCGGAAACAGCTGACTTTGTCGAAGAGAAGATCGCCCGCATCGTTGATCGCTATGCTCCCGGCATTTATGCCTGGGATGTCGTCAACGAGGCGATTGATGACCAGACAGGCGATTTTCGCGAGACGTCGCTCAGCGCCAAGATGGGCGAAGAGCTGATCGACCACGCCTTCCACGTTGCCAAGGCCCACGTGCCAAACGCGCGGCTAGTCTACAATGACTTCATGAGCTGGGAGACGACAAGCACCGCCCACCGCGCAGGTGTCTTGCGGTTTCTTGAGCGCCTCAAGTCTCGCGATGTCCCGATCGACGGCCTCGGAATCCAGAGCCATTCAAATTACGAGATGCCGGATGAGTACACGACAGCCAAGCAACGCGAATGGGTTGCCTTCTGCGACGAAGTCGCAGGCATGGGGTTGGAAATGTACATCACGGAATTCGACGTGAACGATACGGGACTGAAGCCCGATATTGCCTATCGTGATGCGCTGATCGCTACCTATACGCGCGACTATTTCGATCTGATGCTGGCCTATCCGCAGGTGAAGGAAGTGCTCGCCTGGGGGATGGTGGACGACCAGAACTGGCTTCAGGGTTTCCTTCCGCGCGCCGACGGTGTGCTCAAACGACCGACGCTATATGACAAGGACTACAAGCCGAAAGCTATCCGGGAGGCTTTGGCTGCAGCTCTTAAGGCTGCGCCATACAGGCAGCCGATATAGATCGCATCCTTGGAAACATAGGCATAATCTTGCGCTTTTTGAGGATTTGGCATGCAAAAGTTCATCAATTGCGAGGAGAATAACCTTGCCAACTCAGTCTTCGGATAGTTAGAGGCTGAAGCCCCCATAATGGCACAGTGGATGGATAGTATCGCAGTGAACAAACCTCAACCGATCACGATCAAGGAAGTTGCCGAGGAAGCCGGCGTCTCGCAAATGACGGTTTCGCGCGTCCTCAACAAGCAAAAACTGGTCAAGGAATCGACCCGTTTGAAGGTTGAAGCCGCCATCGCCGCCTTGAATTACCGCCCGAATTTGATGGCTCGAAGCCTCGCAGGCGGCAAATCAAAACTGATCGGTCTCGCCTATTACAACCCGAGCCCCAGCTATCTCAGCGCCCTCCTGGTCAGCGCCCTGAAGCGATGCCGCGACCTCGGCCACCACCTTGTCATCGAAGACCTGTCCGACATCGAGGGCGACCTCGACACATCGCTCATTGTGAAGCGCCTGAGCTCGATCCGTCTCAACGGACTGATCCTGGCGCCGCCGCTGAGCAATAATCTCACACTGCTCGGCCTGTTGAAGGATATGGGCATTCCAGTCGTGGCGCTCAGCTTCCGGGATGAGGAATCGGTCCATTCCAGTGTCGCCTTTGACGATGTCGCTGCAGCATTCGAGATGACGGAACTACTCATCACCAAAGGCCACCGCCGTATCGGCTTCATTCGCGGCCCCGTTGAGCATCCTTCGAGCCTCCAGCGCCAGGCCGGCTTCGAGAAGGCGTTGGAAAAACATGGCATCCCGGTCGATCCGAACCTGATGTTTCAGGGGGACTTCACGTTCGTGTCGGGCCTTGAGCTGGCTAGCAAGATGCTGGACACCGCTTCGCCGCCAACAGCCGTGTTCGCAAGTAACGATGACATGGCGGCAGGCATCAGTGCAGGCGCGCAACGCCGTGGCCTGAAAATCCCGTCGGAACTGTCGATTGTCGGCTTCGATGATACCGCAATCGCGGCCGCGATCTGGCCGCGCTTGACCACTGTGCGCCAGCCCATCGCGGAAATGGCGCAGAACGCGGTTGATATCATTTCGGAAATCACCAGCCGGACATGGAATGGTGAGCAATTGCACGTTACGATTGATGCGATCGAGATTGTTGAGCGAGAAAGCCTGACAGTGCCGAAATAGCAGCATTTGCCCTGAGCGAATGCGCTGACTTCCCCCAGACATGCAAAAGGCAGGCGAGCCTGAACTCGCCTGCCTTTCATGAATACTGCAGCGCTGGCTAGCTCTGCATGTCTTCCAGTTCCTTGCCCTTGGTTTCACGAACCGCCCAGACAACGAAGCCGATCGAGATGAAGGCGAAGATGGCGTAGACGCCGTAGGCACCTGTCAGACCAATGGCGGCGCTTCCGAGCATCATCGGGAAGGTCCAGGTGATCAGGAAGTTTGCGACCCATTGGAAGAAGCCCGCAACCGCGAGGCCGGAGCCGCGGATCTGGTTGGGGAACATTTCCCCCAGCGACACCCACATGACGGGGCCCCATGAGCCATTGAAGAAAGCCACATAGGCATTCGCTGCGAGCAGCGCGATCAGGCCGATACTGCCGGGCAGACTAACCTGGCCATCCACCAGCCGCGCCTGCGAGAAGCAGAAGACGAGGATGGATAGTGAGATCGCCATGCCGATCGATCCGACGAAGAGCAGCGGCTTGCGGCCAACCCTGTCGATCAGCGCCAAGGCGACAATGACGGCAAGGATGGAGACGGCGCCGGAGATGACGTTGATGAGAAGCGCGTCGCCTTCCGAGAAACCGACAGCCTGCCACAGAACAGCGCCATAGTAGAAGACGACGTTGATGCCAACGAGTTGCTGGAATGTGGCGAGGCCAATGCCGATCCACACGATGGGGCGCAGGAATGTACCTTTTGCCAATAAGTCAGACATCCGCGGCTTGTGATCATCAAGCGCGAGCGAACGCTCGATCTCGCTGACCTTGTGCGGTGCGCGGCGAGCCCCGCCAATGCGCGCGAGTACGCTCTCTGCTTTCGCCGAACTGCCTTTGACCACGAGGAATCGAGGACTTTCCGGAATGAAAAGGAGTGCGACGAGAAAGAAGGTCGCCGGCAGGAGTTCAACCCAGAACATCCAGCGCCAGGCTTCAAAACCAAAAAGCCATTCGTTGAGGGACGAACCGGCCGAACCGGCAATCAGGTAATTGCTGAGAAAAGCCACAAACAGGCCGCTGATGATGGCGACCTGCTGGATGGATGAAAGACGTCCGCGGAACCTGGCCGGCGCGATCTCTGAAATATAGGCGGGCGACATGACACTGGCCGCACCGACAGCGAGCCCGCCGATGATGCGGTAGATGACGAATTCGAACGAACTGTGCGCGACGCCTGAGCCCCATGCGCTGACGATGAAGAAGATCGACGCAACGATCATCATCGTCCGGCGACCAAATGTGTCAGACAGACGACCGGCGAGAGCGGCACCGGCAGCGCAACCGAGCAGCATGGATGCCACATTGAACCCTGTACCGACTTCCTCGGAGTCGAATGCGGAACGCAGGCCATCCACGGTGCCGTTGATAACGCCGCTATCAAACCCGAACAGGAACCCCCCGATCGTTGCCACGCAACTGATCAGCAGGACAAACGCGAAGTCACCCTCGAATTTGCCCGTTGTCATTGTCGTATCAGTCATTTTGCCTCCCTTGGCGTTCCGCGGAATCAGGTCCGTCTTATCGTCTTGATGAATCAAAGCCCCGCAATGTTAGGGCTACCATTACCAAAGCTAACTCAGGCTGCGCAATCCGCAAAGCGATTTAAAAAAGCCCTCGCCTGTCGTGTTTCCAACGGCGTGTAGACGCCGAAGCTTTACCGGAGCCTCCCCCTACGGACGACCAGAATTACCCCGAACTGTCATTTTGTCATCTGATTATGGAAAAAAATGCTGACCCGTCTTGTCGGGCGCGACCTCTGATGTTAGCGGTATCATATAATCATAAAATACACCTGACCGCACAGACGGACGGTGAGAGGGAACGACATTCGTGTATTTGGGAATTGATATCGGCACATCGAGCGTAAAGGCGCTCTTGCTTAACGATGCGGGAAACGTCGTTGATACGAGCAGCGCTGAGATTCCGATTTCCCGCCCTCGTCCCCTCTGGTCAGAACAGAAACCATCCGACTGGTGGACGGCGACCAACATGGCCGTCGCCGGGCTTGATGTGAACAAGCGGCACAAGGTGCGCGCGGTTGGCCTGTCCGGTCAGATGCATGGCGCAACCCTGCTCGACAAGTCGCTGACGCCCCTGAGGCCCGCCATTCTCTGGAATGACGGGCGCAGCATTCAGGAAAGTGAGGACCTGCAGGCGCGAGAGCCGGACTTCATTGCCAAGGGTGGCAATATCGTCATGCCCGGATTTACCGCGCCCAAGCTCGAATGGGTGCGCCGACATGAACCGGAGATCTTTGCGCGTATCCATAAGGTCCTGCTGCCCAAGGATTATGTCCGTCTGCGCATGACGGGCGAGATTGCCTCTGACATGTCGGATTCGGCTGGCACACTCTGGATGGATGTCGCCCAGCGTCGCTGGCATGCACCATTGCTGGCGGCGTGCGGACTGTCCGAAGACCAGATGCCAACGCTGTATGAAGGCCCCGAGGAAACCGGCATCCTTCGACAGGAGGCCGCTGAAGCCTGGGGCATGGACCGCGTGCCCGTTGTGGCCGGCGGTGGCGACAATGCAGCCGGCGCCGTCGGCGTCGGCGTCGTGGACGAAGGCGATGCGCTTCTCTCGCTCGGCACGTCGGGCGTGATCTTCGTCGCCGGCAACAAATTCCGTTCAAATCCGGGCTCTGCCGCACACGCGTTTTGTCATGCCCTGCCCGATCGCTGGCATCTTATGTCGGTGATGCTCAGCGCAGCCAGCTGTCTCGACTGGGCATGCCGCGCAACGGGCACAAAGAATGCTGAAACACTCATCGAAAAGGCCGAACGGGACGGCACGATCGCCGGACAGGAGGTTTTCCTCCCCTACCTGTCAGGTGAACGCACCCCGCATAACAATCCTTATGCGAGCGGCGTCCTGTTCGGTCTCACGCATGACACCGACACGGCCCAGATTGCCCAGGCTGTGCTGGAGGGTGTGGCTTTTGGTATGGCCGATGGTCTGGATGCCTTGCTGGCATGCGGGATCGATATCAAGTCCATCTCCGTTATCGGTGGCGGCTCGCAATCGGCTTATTGGGGGCGCATTCTCGCAGCCGTTCTGAAACGGCCTCTCTTCTACCGCGACGGCGCATCCAGCGGCCCCGCGCTCGGTGCAGCCCGGCTTGCCCGGTACTCCCAAAATCCGATGCCTTACGAGGATGCGTTCGGCGCGCCCGCAACGACCAATGTCATCGAACCACACGACGCCGACATGGATCGGCTCGAAACCAAGCGCAACAAATTTACGCGCCTTTATGGGGCGCTCTCAGATGAATTTACAGGAGCTTCGAATGGCTGACACAGATAGAATGACGCTTAAGGATCCGGTCTTCGGTGACATCGCCCCCATCAAGTTTGAGGGCCCCGACAGCGAGAACCCGCTGGCCTATCGCTATTACAACAAAGACCAAATGGTGCTTGGAAAGCGGATGGAAGACCACCTGCGCATGGCAGTGTGCTATTGGCACAGCTTCTGCTGGGACGGCTTCGACATTTTCGGCGCGGGCACGTTTGATCGCCCGTGGCAGAACCCTGCCAATGACCGCAGCGCTGCTGATGCGAAGATGGCAGCGGCTTTCGAATTCTTCACGAAACTGGGGCTTCCCTATTACTGCTTCCACGATGTGGACGTCACCGAGGCCTCCGCCACGCCGGACGAACTCTCGAACAATTTCAAGCGGGCAAGCGACCGACTTGGCACTTACCAGGAAGAGACCGGCGTCAAACTGCTCTGGGGCACCGCGAACCTCTTCAGCCATCCGCGCTATGCCGCCGGCGGCCTGACCAATCCTGATCCGGAGGTGGCGGCCTGCGCCGTGCGCCAGATCCGTGATTGCCTTGAGACAACGAATCGTCTTGGCGGCGAGAATTACGTGCTCTGGGGCGGACGCGAAGGCTATGACACGCTTCTGAATACAGACCTTACGCGTGAGCTGGAGAATTTCGGCCGCTTCCTCTCGATGGTTGTCGAGCACAAGCACAAGATCGGTTTCAAGGGCAAAATCCTGATCGAGCCGAAACCGCATGAGCCGATGTACCACCAGTATGACTTCGACACGGCAACGATTTACGGGTTCCTGTCGCGCTTCGGCCTGCTCGGCGAGGTGCACGTCAATATCGAACCAAACCACGCCACACTGTCCGGCCACAGCTTCGCGCATGAAGTGGCCACGGCTGTCTCGCTCGACATGATGGGCTCCATCGACATCAATAGCGGCAACTACCAGAATGGATGGGATACGGACCAGTTCAATCTGGACGTCCGCGATATCACGCTGGCGCTGGTGGAACTCCTGCCATCAGGTGGTCTCGATACGGGCGGCTTCAATTTTGACGCCAAGGTACGCCGCCAGAGCAGCGATCTTACCGATCTGTTCCACGGTCACATCGGGGGCGCAGATGCCCTCGCCCGCGCCCTGCTGGCGGCTGCCGATCTGATCGAGCGCGGCGAAATCAAGGATTTGAAAGCAAAGCGCTACAGCGGCTGGAATGGTTCACTCGGCAAGAAGATGCTCGCCGAGGGTGCTTCGCTGGCCTCCATTGCGGATCAGGCCGCGTCCGATAGCCTGAACGGCAAGCATAGCTCAGGCCGCCAAGAGCACCTTGAGAATCTCGTCGCGCGTAGCATCAAGTAGGATTGATTCATGCAATTTTTTGTCGATACCGCCGACCTTGATGCCATCGCCGAACTGAACGCGCTTGGCCTCGTTGATGGAGTCACCACCAATCCCAGCCTGATCAAGAAGTCAGGCCGCGACTTCAAGGAAACAATCGCCGAAATTTGCGGCATTGTCTCCGGTCCCGTCAGCGCTGAAGTGATTGCAGTCGACGCGCAAGGCATGTTGCAGCAGGGACGAAAGCTGGCAGCGATCGCGCACAATGTGGTTGTTAAACTGCCATTGACCCTGGCCGGGTTGCAGGTTTGCAAGACTCTGTCCGATGAGGGCACACAAACCAATGTGACGCTTTGCTTCTCAGCTAACCAGGCCCTGCTCGCGGCCAAGGCCGGAGCAACCTATATCTCACCTTTCATCGGACGGCTCGACGATATTCACGTCGACGGACTGGACCTTATTCGGGAAATCCGCACGATCTATGACAATTACATGTTCAACACGCAGATCCTTGCCGCGTCGATCCGTGGTCCGCTGCATGTAAAGGAATGCGCCTTGATTGGCGCGGATGTCATGACAGCGCCGCCCAATGTCATCAGCGCGCTGGCCGATCATGTACTGACAGCTAAAGGCCTGGAAGCATTCCTGGCCGACGCAAAGACTGCAGGGATCACGATTTAGAAAAATCGGCGCCATGGCCTGAAGCAACGGAGAGAGCACAACATGACCGTCAAATCCCGAATTATTGGCGTTTTGTTGGGCTCTGCGGCGATCCTGCCATGGCTCCAACTGCCAGCATTTTCTGAGCCTGTGCTCGCTGGCCCGGTCATGAACGCGGCCGTCATCCAGCGGGAAAGCCCTATCGCCCTTCATGGGTCAGCCATGCCGGGCGCAGAGGTTTCCATCGATATCGCTGGCATCGCCGCATCGACCCGCGCAGATTCAACTGGTGCCTGGCACGCCACTTTGCCAGCCATCCCAGCGGGCGGCCCCTATACGCTGTCGGTAAAGGACTCGTCTGGCATATCCACATATGAGGACATTCTGATTGGCGATGTCATCCTATGCTCTGGCCAATCCAATATGGAATTTCCGGTGTATCGGGCGCTCAATCCAGATCGTGTGATCGAGGCGGCCACGAACCCGAAACTCCGGCTCATGACTGTCCCGCAGGTGACCAGCATCACGCCTCTCAAGACCTTGCCAGAAGGCACAGTATGGGAAGGCGCCACGCCGGAGACCGTCAGGGATTTTTCCGCTGTCTGCTACCTGTCGGGCAAGGCCTTGCAAGAAGATCGCGATGTCCCGGTCGGTCTGATTGATGCCTCCTGGGGCGGCTCGCAGATTGAGGCATGGCTCTCAGCCGATGATCTCGAACACGTGGGCGGCTTCTCGGCGCAGCTCCACCAATTGTCCCTGTACGCAAGCGACAAGCACGCGGCGATGATAGCCTATGGCGAAGAATGGGAACGCTGGTGGCGCGCCGCTTATGAGGGCGACACGACATGGACAGGTTCCGGCGAAGGCGCGGGATGGAAAGCGGCGCCCGCTGAAATGGGCGACTGGCAAACATATGACGACCCGGACATGAAGGACCACCTTGGCCGCGTCTGGTTTTCCAGGTCCTTCACACTTTCAAAGACTCAGGCGCGCAAGGAGGGGGCCTTGTCCCTCGGCCTCTTCGACGACACGGATGCGACCTGGATCAATGGGCACTTTCTCGGTTCGACTTCCAGCTGGACGGACAACAGAACCTATGACGTGCCCGCCTCATTCCTGAAGGCAGGCAAGAACACGATCATCGTAAACGTGCGCAATACCTATGGCCCAGGTGGCATGATGGGGCCAGCCGACGTGGTGAACCTGCAACTGGGGTCCGGTGACGTCCTCCCACTGGGCACGGACTGGTCATACAGGGTGGTCAGCGAGGACAAGCCCGGGGGTCCTCAGCCCCCTTGGGAATCGGTGAGTGGCTATACGACAACCCACAATGCCATGACGGCGCCACTGGCTGGCTACCCGCTGGCTGGCGCGATCTGGTACCAGGGTGAAAGCAATACGGACCGGAGTGGGCAGTATCAGGCCCTGCTCACGCAACTGATTGCGCGCTGGCGGCAAGACTTTGGGGCTGAACTGCCCGTCGTGGTCGTGCAGTTACCTGGCTATGGCGACATGCCGGACAAGGCAGGGCCGTCGGGATGGTCCGATGTACGCGAGGCGGAGCGCCAGGTAGCGCTGGACGATGCCCTGACAGGATTGGCCGTCACCATTGATGCCGGAGACAGGACGGATATACACCCCCCCAACAAGCAGCTCGTAGCGGAACGGGTGACAGCTGTTTTCAATGTGCTCAGCGGCCAGCAGCAGGGGTTCGCAGATGGTATCGCGCCCTCCCGCGCGACACGTGGAGAGGGCACGATCACGCTGGAAATGCCAACTAGTGAATTGAAGGTGATCGGGTCTGACCAGCCGATCGCCTTCCAGACTTGCGATGCCTCCGGTGATTGCGAATGGGCCGAAGCGAATCTGAATGGCAAGACAATCAGTGTCGCCATTCCAGCCAATATGGAGCCTGCTGAAGTGCGTTATTGTTGGGGCGATGCACCTTTATGCAACCTCTTCTCCGACACGGACGTCCCTGTCGCGCCTTTCAGTTTGGATGTGGATTAGACAGAGTGTCTCCCGCCCCCCACCGGGGAGCGGGAGCGCCCCATACGCCCGCACTATTCCTTGGCGAAGCTAAGCTTGGTCGAGACGGCGCCATCCTCTGTCACATAGCCTGGTTGCCCACCGCCGACCGACAGTGTCGCCGACATGCCAGCTGGCGCGACAAGTTTGCCGGCATCATCAAAATAGCCCAGCCGCTCCGGCGAGAGGTCGAAGGCAACACGCTTGCTCTCGCCCGGCGCCAAATCGACAACGTCGAAGGCAACCAGCTCGACACGCGGCGTGGAAGCATTGGGACGACTATCGAGCTGGATATAAGCCTGGACAACTTCACGCCCCGCCCGGTCACCCGTATTCGTGACCATGACGGACACAGGCATGGCATCCGCACCGTCTGGATTCTCGGGCACCGACATGTCGGAATACTTGAACGTCGTATAGCTTAATCCGTAACCAAACGGGTAGAGTGGCTCGCCCTCGTAATATTTGTAAGTCCGGTTCTTCATCGAATAGTCGTCAAAGGCTGGCAGACCGTCGAGAGACTTGTAGAACGTAACGGGCAACCGGCCCGACGGGCTGTACTCGCCCCACAGCAGGTCAGCGATGGCAGTGCCTGCCTTTTCGCCGGGATAGAAGGCCTGGACAATCGCTGGCAGGTTTTCGTCTTCCCAGTTGAGCGCGATGGCGCTGCCGGAGAAATTGACCAGCACGACTGGTTTTCCTGTAGCGTGGAGCTTCTTCAGCAGGTCTTCCTGAACCTTCGGAAGTTTCAAGTCGGTCCGGTCGCCGCCGAGGAAGCCATCGATCTTGACGCTCATCTCCTCGCCCTCGAGATCGGCATCGATCCCGCCGAAGAACAGCACGACATCGGCATCCTTGGACACCTCCAGCGCTTCCCCGGCCCAGTCGCGGGAAGTATTTACCCATGATAGTTTTGCGGTAGGTTCGATCGTATTAACCGGCCAGTCCCGCACGGCATTGAGTGTATATTCGACCGGGTAGGCCTCGCCAGCCTTCATCTCGATGGGGCCATCGGTGATGTTCTTGCCGTCAACCGTAGCCTCGGACATTCTCGGCACACCAAAGCTGTAGGCACCATCGGTTTCCGGAACAATGAAGCCTGTCCAGACAATCACAAATTCGTCGGCCACCTCGCCATTGATCGGCGAGGTTTTCCAGTGATGGTCGATCTGTGAGTCGACCGTGACGGACACCGGTTCACCTTCACCCGTACGGTTATGCCAGCTCGTCATCGTCAAGCCGGGCTGCAAGTCGCCGTTCTCGTCGGCATGCTTGAAAACGCTCGCTTCGACTGGCTTCTGATTCCCGAAGACGTTGCCCGCCAGCGCCGAGCCGGCTGCATAGACGACATTTTCGGCGCCAGCCTTGGCGATCACACCCTCAAGGGCCGTGACAGGCGCGGTCGGATAACCGAAATAGTTTGCGACCAATGTCAGCTCATTGTCAGCATTAGGGCCGATCACGGCGACTTTTGTACCCTCCTTGAGCGGCAGCACGCCGTCATTTTTGAGGAGCACAAGCGAATCACGTGCCGCTTCTGCTGATAAGGACAGGTTCTTTTCGCTCGCAACAACGCTGAAGGGAATCTTGGAATACGGAACGTCCTTGTCGAACTCGCCAAGGCGGAATCGCGCCGTGAAGAGCCGTGTGACGGCCTTGTCGATTGTCGCCTCATCAATCAGGCCAAGCGCAACGGCTTCCGGAAGCGCATCCATCTTGTTGCCTTCGCCGTCACCGCAATTGAGATCGGTGCCCATTTTGACTGCGAGCGCCGCAGCTTCGGCCCGCGTCGCCACATAATGATGAGCATAGTCATAGTAAAAGTCGCCGATCGCGCCACAATCGGAGACGACATAGCCGTCGAAGCCGAGCTCTCCTCGGAGAATTTCGACCATCAATTCTTCGCTGCTGCAGGCGGGTGCGCCGCGGAAGGCGTTATAGGCGCACATGACGGATGCAACCTGGGTATTGTCGAATGCGGCTTTAAACGCGCCAAGATAGGTTTCGTGGAGGTCTGCCTCTGTCGGATTGTAGTCGTCGGAGTGACGGGTTGTTTCGGGGCCAGAGTGCACGGCGAAGTGCTTTACCGTTGCGACGGCTTTGAGGTATTTCTCGTCATCACCCTGAATGCCATTGACGAAATTGGTCGCCATCCGCCCGGTAAGGAAAGGGTCCTCACCATAGGTTTCCTGTCCCCGACCCCAGCGCGGATCACGAAATATATTTATGTTCGGGGACCAGAAGGTCAGGTCCGTATACATCTCGTACACGCCCTGACTGGCAAAATTATTGTGTTTCGCACGGCCTTCATCCGAGATGGCCGTCGCGACATTGAGCATGAGATCTTCGTCCCATGTCGCCGCCAGACCAATTGCTTGCGGGAAAACCGTCGCCTCGCCTGCCCGCGCAACTCCGTGCAGCGCTTCATTCCACCAGTTGTGCCGGCGAATGCCGAGACGCTCGATCGGTGTAGCCTTGTCGTACATCTGCTCAGATTTTTCCTCGAGAGTCAGTCGACCCACGAGGTCAGCAGCGCGTGCTTCGGCGCTCAGGGACGGATCCTGAAAAGGATACTCATAAACGGGTGTCGCAGGTGTGCTATCGCTGAGCTCTGTCGTCTCGACATCAGCATTTACAGCTTCCTCGGACACACCTGCGCAAGCGGCCACTCCTGCAATAAGAGCAACGAGTGCCACCGTTTCCCGAAACCGAATACTCTTTGCTCTGACTGCTGTGCGCATATGTGCTCCTCCGCATCTGGGAGATGTCGCGTCGTGCGCATCTCCACTTGTATGGGCTTCTTTGTTGCACGCTAACATATCGTTCGCCAAGTCTTTTCAAACGCGAAAGAGGCTTGAATGGAACTGCCAATCCCGCAACTCATGATTTTCGCCCTTAGCGGGAGGTGTTGCCAATACAACACACTTTCATGGCATCGCTAACATTTTTGTTGTGGGCTATTGATAGCGCAAACATTTCGTGGTCGCATCATATCAGGCATGCGAACCGGCTATCGGCCATGACCAGATGAAAACTAGTTCGGCGCATCGTGGGATGACGTCGACGCTCAGAGGGAGGAAGTCTATGACCTTTACCAAGGAACAAGTTGCTGTGCGCAGTAAGCGCACCCCCAAGTGGACCGCCCTGCTCTGCGGCGTTTCCGCTGTGTCGCTCATCAGCGCCATGCCGGCATCGGCGCAGGAAGCAGTTGATGAAGAGTCCCGCCAGGAAGTTGTGGTGGTTCAAGGTATTCGTGGCTCGCTAGAGCGCGCGATGGATCTCAAGCGTGAATCAAATGGCGTTCTCGATGCCATTTCGGCCGAGGACATCGGCAAGTTCCCTGATACCAACCTCGCTGAATCACTTCAGCGCATCACCGGCGTTTCGATTGACCGGTCGAACGGTGAGGGCTCCAAGATCACGGTCCGCGGCTTCGGTCCGGACTTCAACCTCGTAACGCTGAATGGTCGCACACTGCCCACGGCCGACATTGGCGTGATTGGAGAGCGCGGCAACTACGGCGCCGGCGGCGACCGTTCATTCGACTTCTCCAACCTGGCCTCTGAAGGCGTGAGTGCTTTGGAAGTCTACAAGACCGGTCAGGCCATCCTGCCATCGGGCGGCATCGGCGCAACGATCAATATCCGGACGCGTCGTCCACTTGACACGCCAGGCTTCCAGGCATCCGCCGGCGCCAAGGTGATGAATGATACAAGCAATGAAGGCGGCGATGACTACACGCCTGAGCTGACAGGCCTCGCGAGCTGGACAGACAATAGCGAACGTTTCGGTGTTGGCGTTTTCGGATCCTACTCCAAGCGCGATTCCGGCGCTCCAACACAGCAGGTCAATGACTGGCTCGTATTTGACCCGCTTGTGGATGGCGAGTTCGGAGAGAGCAGCTATGTCCGTGGCGACGGGTCTACAGTCGTCACCAACGCACCAAAAGACGGCCAGCTCTATGCCATCCCACAGGACAGCCGTTACGATTTCTCGGATATCTCGCGGGAGCGGATCAATGGCCAATTGGTCCTTCAATTCCGCCCGATGGATAACCTGACCCTGACAGGCGACGTCACCTACGCCCAGAACGAGTCGGAAGAAGATCGCTACGAGCAGACCAACTGGTTTGCGACACCTTTCGACCAGATAACATTCGACAATGATGGCCCCGTGGCAACGGCTGTTTTCCTCCAGGAAAACAATAACGGCACGAAGGACATTGGTTTCGAACAAACCAATCGCGCAACGAAGGACGAAATGAAATCGTTTGGCTTCAATGCTGAATGGGAGTTCAACGACCGCGCTCGCTTCATACTCGACGCACATAGTTCGGAAGCGACTTCAGGCGGTAATAACCCGCTTGGTCAGTCCGCTACATTTGTGGCGATTGGCGCTCCCGTGATTCTGCAACACTCAGTGGACTACAGAGGCGGCTATCCCATCCAGTCGTACACCATCGATGACAGTGCAGCAGGCAACAACAATGGCATCCTGGACGTGGGCGACCTTGCCACTCAGGTTGCCCGGTCGGCCGCCTCGAACATGAAGCATGAGGTTGATGAAATCGACATGCGTTTCGTCTGGGACTTTGATTCCAGCAGCCTGACCGTCGGCGGGAACTACCGTGATACGGAAATGAACCGCAGCACCCGTACGACCCAACAGGATCTCGGAAGCTGGGGCTTCAGCAATCCGCGGGATGTGGAACAATTCGCTCCCGGCATCATGGAGGCCTATTGCCTGGGATGCCTCTTTGATGACCTGCCGGTTGGCAAGGCGGATACGGCCTTCAGAGGAAGCGCAACGGATCTGTTTACAGCCCTTTCGGCGGCATATCCTGGCAACGCCGTGAACATTTCTGAAACTGCCGACAAGGTGACAGAAGAAATCACTTCACTTTTCGCTCAGTTCGATATGGAAGCCGAATTGCTGAATCGGCCTGCTCGGGTGAGCGCAGGCATTCGCTACGAAGACACGAAAGTGAAATCAACAACACTGCAGTCAGTTCCTTCGGGAATTTTATGGCAGTCTGATAACGACTTCCTCGTACAACAGTCCGGCGCCAAGCAGGACCTCTCCGGGGAAGGCAGCTATGACCACATTCTGCCTAATGTGGACTTCCAGCTTGATGTCACTGACGATATCGTGGCCCGCGCGTCTTATTCGAAGACGATTGGCCGTGTGGCTTACAGCAACCTGTTCGCATCAACTACCGCCAACGCACCAAACCGTCCTACAGCCCTTGGTGGGCAGGTCACAGGCGAGTCACAGAACCCTGCCCTTCTGCCACTGGAATCAGACAACTTTGATGTGTCGCTCGAGTGGTACTACGGGGATACGAGCTACGTATCGATTGGCTATTTCGACAAGCGCGTGAAAAACTTCATCGGCAATGGTGTCGTTCAGCGCAATCTGTTCGGTCTTCGCGATCCTGCGTCGGGCCAGGCCGGAACACGCTCGGGTGATGCCTTGGGTGTTATCAATACACTTGGCGTCGACCAATCCGAAGCCAACCTCTTCACCATGGTCGCGCTGATCGACGCAAATGGTGGTGACGTGGCTGCTGCGCAGGCAGAGTTCCAGTCCAACCTGGTTGGTGGTGCCCTGCCACAGGCCTACGTGGACTCCATCCTTGGCCAGTACGACGTGACTTCGGATGCCAATGATCCCCTGCTGACTTTTGCAGTGTCACAGCCGATCAACAACAAGGAAGGGAATATCGACGGCATTGAGTTTGCCTGGCAGCACTTCTTTGGTGACACCGGATTTGGCTTCGCGACGAACTACACGATGGTCAACGGTGACGTCGAGCTTGATCCGACTGCCTCTCCCTACGAGAACCAGTTCGCGCTGGTTGGTCTTTCGGACTCTGCCAACTTCACGGCTATCTACGAGAAGTACGGATTGTCCGCACGTCTGGCCTATAACTGGCGGGATACTTTCCTCCAGGCCACGAACCAGGGCGGCGACCGTAGCGGTATCTATGTGGAAGACTTCGGTCAGTTCGACCTGAATGTCAGCTATGACATCAACGAACATGTCGCTGTATCCTTCGAGGCGATCAACATCACCGGAGAAGACCAGCGGGTTTACCACCGTGTTCCGGAGCAGTTCTACTACTCCTACGAACTGTCTCCGCGTTATCTGCTGGGCGCCCGCTACAAGTTCTAGCGGTCGACAGACAGACACTGTTCGGGATAAATTGGAAAAGGCCGCTCTTTGCAGCGGCCTTTTTTGCCCGACCGGACCACAGACCAAGAGGCGCAGCATGACCAACATGGCTTTGCTCAACAATGTAGAGCACCACGACCTGAAAGTGATCGCAGACCACGGCCCCGAGTATGGCGACAGTATCAACCTGACGACTGTGTTTCCAACCGAGTTCGCGGAGACCCAGCGAGACTATCCGATATTGTTCCGCAAGGATGAGAACGATCAATACAGCGCGGTTGCTTTACTCGGGCTGGACAAGGGCGAAAACCTTTTCCTGTCGGATGAAGGCTGGCAGGGCCGTTATGTTCCCGCCATCCATCAACGTGGCCCGTTCGTAATTGGTCGACAGAACCAGCTCATTGATGGCGAAACGCGGCAGGAAGCCGTGATCTTCGTTAATCTCGAGGACAGCCGCGTGAACCGATCCGAGGGCCATCCGCTCTTTCTCAAACATGGCGGCAATTCACCCTATCTGCAGCATGTCAGCCATGTACTGAGAGTCATCAACAAAGGGGCAGAAATCGCCCGTCCCATGTTTGCGGCATTCGAGGCCGCAGACCTCATCGAGCCAGCTTCCCTTGAAATCCGGATAGACGAGCACACCGTGTACCACTTGCCGGATATGTATTCCATCAACGAACAAAAGCTCGCAGCTCTTAACGGCCCGGCGCTGGAGAACCTGCACAAATCCGGCTTTCTCCGTGCTGCTTACCTTGTTCTCGCATCGCTTCCTAATGTCAGTAGACTGATCGCACTTAAGAATGCAAAGCGCTCTGAGAATGCTTGAGATTTCGCGGAAACACAGTGGCCAGCCATGGTCGAGATAGAGCGCAAGACACGCGTCCTGGAAGGTATCTCAGCGGATGCCATTCCATATGAAAAGCTCATGCGTGAGGAGCGGCCTACAGTCCTGAAAGGCGTGGCCAAAGACTGGCCGCTGACCCACAAAGGCATTGAATCGCCTGAAGCAGCCATGAACTATATTTCAGGGTTCTATCAAGGTCGGCCGGTTGTCGGATATACGTGCGCTCCCGACCTTAACGGGCGGTATTTTTATAATGACGATATTTCCGGATTGAACTTCCAGCGGGAACGCGTTCCGCTGGGCGACTTCCTTGACCGTATGCGAAATACATTGGGGCAACCTGGTTCACCCTCTTATTATATCGGATCAACGGATGCCGACCTGTATTTTCCCGGGTTTCGTGACGATAATGATCTGATCCTTAATGACTCCATGTTTGAACGCAATTCGCCCATCGTGAGTCTCTGGATAGGCAATCGCACGACCGCAACAGCGCACTATGACATGTCCAACAATATCGCCTGCTGTATCGTGGGCCACAGGCGGTTTACGCTGTTCCCGCCGGAACAGGTAGCGAATCTCTATCCAGGGCCATTGGAACCCACACCTGGCGGACAGGTGGTCAGCATGGTTGATTTCCAGAATCCCGATCTTGAACAACATCCGCGATTCAAAGATGCCTTGGCGGCCGCCGAGGTTGCCGAACTTGAGCCAGGTGATGCGCTCTTCTACCCTGCCCTCTGGTGGCACCACGTCGAGGCATTGAGTGACTTCAACACACTGGTGAATTACTGGTGGAATACTTCACCTGGATATATCGATACGCCCCAGAACACCCTTCTCCACGGCATGCTCAGTTTACGGGACCGTCCCGAACAGGAGAAGCGTGCATGGAAGGCACTCTTTGACTACTACGTGTTCGGCCCCGCTGAGCTTCCAGGAGGCCATCTACCAGAGCATGCCAAGGGTGACCTGGCGCCCATGGATGAAGTCCGTGCGCGCCGGCTCCGGGCGAAATTGCTTCAACGCCTGAACCGTTGACCAGATCTGACAGGGAGACATACGTGGACGGGCAGACTGTAAAGAAAGTTGTTATCGCAGGCGGTGGTACCGCAGGCTGGATCGTGGCCGCAGCCCTTTCACGCCAGCTTGGCCCTCTGGTCGACATCACGCTTGTGGAATCTGACGAGATAGGAACCGTCGGTGTCGGTGAGGCGACAATCCCCACACACCGCATATTTCACCATCTTCTTGGCGTGGACGAGCGGGCCTTCATGCGCGCCACGAAAGCGACCTTCAAGCTCGGCATCGCTTTCGAAAACTGGGGCCAGATTGGCGACCGCTATATCCACTCGTTCGGCGTGGTCGGCAAATCGACATGGATGGCTGATTTCCATCACATATGGATGCAGGCGCGCGAGATGGGTCTGGCAAGCGATCTTGGCGACTATTGTTTCGAACTTAAAGCGGCCGAGGCCAACAAGTTCGCGACTTCCGACACATCGCAGATCAATTATGCCTATCATCTTGATGCGAGCCTCTATGCAGGCTTTCTTCGTCAGTTCGCTGAATCTTTCGGCGCTCGCCGCATCGAGGGCCTGATTGAAGACGTAGAGCAGAACCCGGAAACAGGTTTCATCACAAGGCTCGTACTCAAATCCGGTGAGCGCGTTGAAGGCGACTTGTTTATCGACTGCACGGGTTTCCGAGGTCTTTTGATAGATAAAACCTTGAAGACCGGTTTCACGGACTGGTCTCGCTGGCTCCCGACAGACCGTGCGATCGCCGTGCAGACCAAGGCGACTGGACCGGCATTACCGTACACGCGTGCCATCGCGCACGACGCCGGCTGGCGTTGGAAAATCCCGCTTCAGCACCGCGTTGGAAATGGTCTCGTGTATTCGAGCGCGCACCTTTCGGATGATGAGGCGCGCTCACGCCTTCTTGCAGAGATTGAGGGAGAGCCGCTCACTGACCCCCGCATTATCCGGTACCGAACTGGCCGCCGCGAAAAAGTATGGGTAAAGAACTGCATATCGATCGGCCTATCCAGCGGCTTCGTAGAACCGTTGGAGTCGACATCGATTCATCTTATCCAGATTTATGCCTCACGACTGGTTCAGATGTTCCCATTCAGCGGCTTTAGCGACGCATTGGCGAACCGGTTCAATGATCTTGCACGGATAGAACTCGAGCGGATACGCGACTTCATTGTCCTGCACTACAAGCTGACCGAGCGCACCGACAGTGATTTCTGGAGAAGGATGGGGGCAATGGATATCCCCGAATCGCTACAGAACCGTATCGACCTCTTCCGTGACACCGGACTGGCCTATCAAGAGAAGGCCGAGCTGTTCCAGGTCGATTCCTGGCTGCAGGTCATGATGGGTCAGCGACTGCAACCGCAGGGTCGCCACCATCTTGGGCGGCTCATGTCAGAAGAGCAGATAAAGATGGCCCTCAATGGTCTGCGCACGAAGATAGCCGATGCCGTTGCGCGTTTGCCAGAACATCAGGATTTCCTCGACCAGTATATTCGAGAACCGGAACTGACGGCAAAACTGTAAGCATACAGCTGCGCGACACATACGCTCTCTCCAGATATATGGCTCCAACACTAGATCTGTATCGCGCAGGACGTCCCCATTCCCTCCCCGTCAAGACGAAGGATACTTTGCATAAAAAAGCCGGGCCGCAAAGAATTGCGGCCCGGCATAGTTGAACATATCAAACTGGCTTAGAAATTGTGCCAGATGCGGAAATTGACGCGCGAAGGCTGGCCAGGGAAGAGCACGATAAAGTTGGCCGTGATCGTTTCCTGATCAGTGATGTTCGTGCCCTGGATTTCTGCACCCCAGTCACCGCTCTCGTGTTCGTATCCGATCGTCAGGTCGACGAAGTCTTCACGGGGCGCCCGTGCCGTATTCAGCGTGGCGACATAGTAAGGCTCGTTGTGACGATAGGCGAGGCTTGCGCGAAGCGAACCGAAAAGCTCTTCGACCGGCACTTCATACGTTACACCACCCGCGAACTGATAGTCAGGAACGCGCACGGGCTTCGTGGAGTCCGAAACTTGAGCACTATCAGGCACTGCATCGTTATGAAGGATGTCCTTGTACTCACCGTGGTTGATTGAGCCATTGAGGAACATGCTTAGATGCTCGTCGAAGACATAGGCAGTTTCAAATTCGAGACCATAGACTTCAAGTGTGCCCGCGTTTTGAGCAAGGCTGACAACTGTTGTCTCGCCAGGCAGACGGACGCCAGACGTGATTTGAAGGTCTTCAGTTTCGGAATAGAAGAGGTTGGCATTCAAACGAAGAGAGCGGTTGAGCAGCTCTGACTTCACACCTGTTTCATACGACCACGTAATCTCAGGATCGAAGGGAAGAACCCGGTTGGCCCGTGGGGCGTTGCCATTCCAACCGCCCGACTTGAAGCCATTCGTTGCCGAGGCAAAGAGCATGACGTTATCAGAGGGTTCGTAAGTCAGTGCGATACGCGGCGTAAAACGATACTTGGTCAACTCAAGTGGCAGACCAGCATTCAGCACGTCCTGGCTTGTGAAGCCCAGAGCGGGATAGCGCGCGAGAGGCGCAAACGAAAGATCCTTGCTTTCGTAGGTATAACGACCGCCGAGTGTGAGTGTCAGTTTCTCTGTGAGGTCATAATCACCTTGCAGATACACAGCCAAGGATTCAGCACCGGTTTCCATGCGCTTCGAGTTATTGACCTCAAAGCTCGTTGGGTTTGGTACAGTGCTAACAAAGTCAACAGAGTCATATTGCGTCGACTCGTCAAGGTAGAAGAGGCCCGTCACGTAGTGGAGGCGACCATCAAGAAGTTCGCTGTCCCACTTGAGTTCAAACGTGGTTTGATCATTCTCGGTGGCGTCGGCAAGCGTGAAACCTTCGAACCTGTTCGTTGAATTACCCGAGTAATTGTTGATGTAGGCTTGGTCAAACGTCCGGTATCCGGCAATGGCCTCAAGCGTGCCGGCTCCGAATTCATACTTTGCATTACCAGTGAAGCCGACATTCTCGGTACGGGCGCAACTACCTTTCTCCTGGTTCAGCAGAATGGAAACGGGATCGCCGTCACAATCGGTTTGCTGAAGCCCTTGGCTGACTTCGTAAAAGACAGGGGTGGTTGACGTTTTGAACACTGACGATGGCGTCGGCAGCCCCACAACGCCCATATAGGTGCCGTTGTTCTGCATGTATTCAGCCGAGAGGTCGATTGTCAGTTTTTCAGAAGGGAGGAAACGAACGTCGCCGCGGTAACCGAAGTTTTCTTCGCCGTTGAGCTTCTCGCCTGTTGCCTTGTTCTTCAGGTAGCCGTCATCGGTGACGTAATAACCAGACAGCTTGATAAGGACCTTATCGGACAGCGGGATGTCGACGGTGCCCTTGGTGGTGAAGCGGCCATAAGATCCAGCTGTTGCCTCGACCTTGCCCCCAAACTCATCGCCCGGCTTGCGCATGATAACGCTGATCGCGCCGCCCGTCGTGTTGCGGCCAAAAAGTGTGCCCTGCGGGCCACGAAGAACCTCGACACGCTCGGTATCGAAGAAGGCGTAATTGTTGGCGTTCTGACGCGCGATATACACGTCATCAACGTACGTTCCAACCGGCGGGTCAAACGTCGCAACGGACTGAGAGTTGCCGAGCCCCCGCAGCCAGTAGGAGTTTGCGGATGCCAGACCGGCATTGTGGCCTGAAACCATTGAGGGGACGAATTTCGAAAGGGTCAGCGTGTCATTGAGCTGAAGATCTTCGATGACCTTTCCGCTGAACGCTGTAACAGGGACGGGAACGTCCTGCATGCTTTCTTCACGGCGCTGGGCTGTGATAACAACCGTGTCCAGTGTGGCTTGCGCATCTTCAGCTTCTTCCTGTGCGGTCGCCAGTCCGAAAGTCGAGACGGCGACGACACTTGTCGCCGCCAGAAGCATATATTTACTGAGGCTCGAAATCTTACTCATTATGTAGTACCCCTCTGCAGTTGCTGTATGTCTCGAGCAGATCAGGAGCGCGCCCGGACACGGATGACCCATTTGTCATATATGCATAACAATATTGTCATGGCGCGGTGTCAATAACTGTTTGAGCGCAAGACGCCAAAAAGCCCTATTTTGACCTATGTGTATAACAATTAAGCAACAGGTTACTCTTCGCTGTCCGAACTTTGGGCGCGTTTTCCATACTTCGTGAGGTCCGGATACGGACCGAGAATCAGTAGCAGAGCGCCTCCAACGACCAGAAGCGCCCCACCCGCTACCAGAGCAAAGATGTAGTTTCCAAGTGTATCGAAAGCCAATCCGTATACGACTGGCCCGAGACCACCGCCAAACGCAACAACGGTGAAGAAGCATCCATAAATGAGCCCATAGTTGCGCTGTCCAAAATAGCGGCTGATTAAATAGGCTAACAGGTCGAACTCGAACCCTGCTCCCAGCCCCAGCGCGATCACCGCAAACAAAACAATAGGGGCAGTCAGTTCAGGCTGCGTCAAAAGCACAGATCCGACAGCCGGCACCAATAGAATACTAAATGCACACAAGGGCGCCCAGATTCGATCAAGCAGCCATCCGCCGATCAATCTCCCCACAATGACCGCCAAACCAAAACTGGATGTTATGGAGCCGATCTCCGCCAGACTGAAACCGCGAAGCTTGAGGATGTTCTCCAGATTTGGTGTTGGCGCAGTAAGAGCGAATGCGATCAAGATAAATGCCAAGGCCATAAGCCAGAAGTTCTTTTGATATAGAGCCTCTTTAAGCGTCATACCTGTAATTTCAGCTTCGCAGTCAGCCTCAACATCGCCCGCCTTAGTGACGGATGGCGCAGCTGTGGACACAAACCTGCGCTCCCTGAAAAACAAGAGGATAGTTGGCAACCCCACTACGATCGGGAGAAGACCGACAGCGACGAAGGCCATCCGCCAACCAAAATCAATAATCAGCCAGGCCACAAAAGGCTTGATAAGGAAGCCGGTAATACCGGAACCCGCACTCGCAAGCCCAAGCGCAAGCCCTTTGTGCCGGTCGAACCAGCCATTCACAACTTGCGTCCATGTGGCCGAGAGCGTGCCCGCCCCCAATACGGCCATGACAATCCATTGCGAATAGAAGACAGCCAGCGAGCCATTATTCAGCGCAAGGCTCATGAAGCACAAACCGAAGAAGGTCAGCGAAATCATGGCTACAGGCCGCGCACCGAAGCGATCCACAGCGTATCCCGCCAACGGGCTAACAAGCATGACGACGGCCGACTGCACGGCAATGCTGCCCATTAGTGCGGCAAAGCTCCAGCCAAACTCAGCAGAGAGCTCAGGCGCGAACATTCCGATTGTGTAGAATGGCAAGGGGCCCAAACCTACCGAAACACCCACCATCGCTGCCAATACGACCAACCAGGCACGTACGCTTTTAAGATCAAATGCGGATGAGACAGCGAGACTTTTAAAAATGACGACACCATTCAGACTAGACAAGCGGGAAGCGATACCGCACCAATAGTCATATTAGTATATCATTTATCCAGAGCAAAGCTTCTTCTTACAAAGCGTGGGACATTGACCATGGGTGTTCGGACTTTCAGCGGAGATGCTCACATTCGCGCCGCCCAGCGTCGCTTTGTGAGCGTGGATGGGCAATGCATTCACTATCGCATCCAAGGCAACGGTCCCGCCATTGTCATGCTGCATGACTCGCCGCGATCATCACGCCTTCATTTGCCAACAATGGCAAATCTATCCGACAAATTTACGATCGTGGCGCTCGACACACCAGGCTATGGCAACTCCGATCCACTCCAAGTCACTGATCCAGAGATATCCGACTTCGCTGAGGCCCTCCACAAGACATTAGAAGCGCTCCGCCTTACTACCGCGCCTCTCTATGCGACCCACACAAGCGCAAAAATCGCTCTGGAATATGCGGCGCGATACCCGCTCGCATCCGTCCTGATCCTGGATGGCATATCCATACCTGAAACGCTTCCCCCGCAGCAGTTCATCGAATCCTATATGCGTCCCTTTACGCTAGACGCTGATGGTGGATTCCTGTCACGGGAGTGGACACGTATCCGTGACATGATCCGCTGGTTTCCCTGGTTCAACAGATCTGTTCAAACACGCATTCCTCTGGAAGTCACACCCGCCTGGCTACAGGATTACTCACTGGATCTGTTTTCAGCCGGCCCCCATTATTCGGGCGCTTACTCAGCCGCAATGAGATACGCGCCGTTGCCAACGCTTCGCCGCGTCTGCGTTCCGACCATCGTGACCGCCCGTGAGGACGACGTCCTTTACAAGTTTCTCGGTCAGGTACCTTTGAACGAGAATGAAAACCTGAAAACCCATCCGCTACCAGCGGACTGGCCTGCCCCACAGGGGTGATCCACCAGATTTATTAGCCCGGCG
>TARA_R110000787_G_scaffold16622_15_pt1 | contig 43621 bp, 41 predicted proteins | sample TARA_R110000787 | Tara Oceans TARA_R110000787 (sample SAMEA4397920) | marine metagenome | biome: Polar Biome; feature: [DCM] deep chlorophyll maximum layer (ENVO:01000326); material: water (ENVO:00002006), including particulate matter (ENVO:01000060) such as... | depth 35 m | reverse complement strand
GGGGGGGGGCTCTGTGACGAGGTGAAGGCTCTCCGGCGGTTTCACCTTCAGAAAAACACTAAAAAGCCGGAATATTTGATTCTCATCTTCTTTTAAGTCGAGATTGATAACACTATCTGTTAGTCTGGTGTTCATTATCCTGTTGCAATGATTGAGGGTATCCGGGGTGTCCCTCTTTCCGGCCTGCCGGGTTTCGCCTGCGCGTAACCTTCAGGCTCAGTGTGACCAGATTCTGCGGCTTCCAGGCTGTTATATTGTCGGTGTTATTGTGCTCGTGAAAGAATTAATCCAGATATGAATCATTTTTACTGTACCCCCGAATTTTTACTTTCTTCTGATGTCCGGGTGCTGTGATGGAATTTGACCCCAGCCGCCTGATTGCGACCTTCATCAGTTTCTTCGCGGTGGTCGACCCGATCGGGACGGTGCCGGTTTTCATCGCTTTCACCACAACGCTGAACGAGGCTCAAAAACGGAGAGTGGCTGTAAAGGCTACAATCATCGCAGCCATCGTCCTCTGTTTTTTCGTGCTGGGCGGTGAGGTCATTCTGGATGCGATGCAGATACCGCTGGCGGCGTTTCAGATTTCCGGCGGGATCATCCTGTTCCTGTTCGCAATGACGATGATTTTTGGTGACAGCAAACCCGATGAAGAAATGAAGATCGGGCAGAAAGCAAAAAGTGTGGCTGTCTATCCTCTGGCCATCCCGTCGATTGCCAGTCCCGGCGCCATGCTGGCGGCCGTTTTGCTGACAGAGAATGATCGGTACAATGTTGTCCAGCAGGCAGTGACTACCGGATTGATGCTCAGCGTGCTGCTGATCACATTTCTTCTGATGCTCGTTTCCAGCTATGCACACCGGCTGATCGGCAATAATGGCGCCAGCGTTATCAGCCGGGTTATGGGCATTATCCTGGCGGCAGTTGCCATGCAGAATTGTCTGGCAGGTATCCGGGAATATTTTCAGTTCTGAGACACCGCCCCGGGCTGAGCCCGGAGGCAGTGCCGTTTGTTTCAGGTCAGGTTTCCGGGATCTCCGGCGATCAGTCGTCCGACAAGATCAGAAAGCTGGGTCACTTCCTCTTCGGACCAGCGGTCACGAAATATGGCGTCGGCCTTTTTCGACAGGGTCGCCCGGGTCTCAGTGATCCGTTCCTTGCCGGTCGGAGTCAGTACGACAAAGGCCAGACGCGCATCCCGTTCATTGGATTCCCGTGCAACCAGGCCGATTTTTTCCATTGGTGCGGCCATACGGGTGACCGTTGAGGCGCTGACATGCAGTCGTTTGGCCAGTTCGACACGAGGCAGCCGGTTGAGAGGGGCCTGTTCAAGCTGCATGAGAAGGAAGACTTCCTTCACGGCCAGACCATGAACAGAGGAGATTTCACCCGCCAGGCGCGCTTCAAGTAAAGCGTTGGTTTGCAGCAGGCGAAGGATCGCGGTGAGGTTTGTATCAGTCATGGCCGTGTATATTCCAATATAGTTGCATATGCAAGCATATGGGAATTAATATGTCGGTGTCTGTCTGGTGATATGCTGGCGCTGGTATGACTTGCAGTGATTATGCTAAAGGAAAATCTGCATCAATGATCGGGGTACAGTTATGAAATTTTTGGACGGGTTTCAGGAATATGCCTACGCCCTGTTGAGAATTGTCAGCGGGCTTCTGTTCTTATTCCACGGCACTCAGAAGCTGTTCAGCTTCCCGATTGAATTTCCCTACGGTCCGCTGAGCCCGATGATTACCGCAGCCAGTATCATCGAAGTTGTGGGCGGTGCACTGATCATTGTCGGATTTCTGACCCGCCCCGCCGCGTTCATCTGTAGTGGCATGGCAGCCGTCGCCTACTGGATGGCGCACGGCACCAAAGATCTGTTTCCCATTGCAAATGGCGGCGAGCTTATCGCCCTGTACTGCTTCATCTTCCTGTTCATCGCGACCCGTGGCGCTGGTGTCTGGAGCGTGGACCGGTTGCGCGGATGAGCAGGTTCTGAGCGGAATTCTGTGACCTGATCTGTCTGGCCGGAATTGTCACAGGCAGGATGCGGGGCTTTAGGCACCAACCTGCATCAGAATTTGGATTGGTGCCGAAGCCAGGCCGGGGATTTGCCGATTTTCTCTGACAGGAAGTCGATGAACACTCTCACCCTCGCCGTCAGGACATTCGATTTCGGATAGACGAGCCATAATGCAGCCTGATCGTCGATGTTGAATTCGGGAAGGACATGAACAAGCGATCCATTTGCAATCTCGCGATGCACGCTCCAAAGCGAATTCATTGAAATTCCAGCCCCCGCAATAGTCGCGATTTTCTGGCAGGCACCATCGTCGACGATTATGCGACAGTTGGATCTGTGCGGGTCAAACTCTCCCGAGGCACCGTTACGGCCAACAAGTTGTTTCGGTGACTGGTTCCTGAATGCAATCAGGTTATGTGCTGAGAGGTCTTCAGGACTTTCAGGGGTTCCGGATCGATTCAGGTAGTCGGGAGAAGCACAGAGAATCCGGACGTCGTCTGCAAGTTTGCGTGCTTTGAGACTGCTGTCGGCGAGTGTCGCGTTTCGCAGGGCGAGATCGAAACTGCCTTCAATCAGGTCGAACTGTGTGTCGGTCAGTCTCAGATCGAGATTGAGGCCAGGTTGCAGATCAAGAAATTCAGGCAGGAGTGGTATGATGTGCAGCTGGGCAAATGTACTCGGTGCGGCGAACCGCAGCGTACCTGTCGCTGTTGCGCTTCCCAACCCGAGCGCCGCGCGTGCGCCGTCTTCCTGAGCCAGCATTTCCCTTGCGTAAGGCAGAAAATCGGCTCCTTCCAGCGACAGGGCGACCTTGCGGGTCGAACGATGAAGCAGGTCAGCCCCGAGTGCATTCTCCAGCTTTGCCAGCCTTGTGCTTGCAACCGCCGGGGCCATCCCGAGATCCCGCCCGGCTGCACTGATATTGAGTTTTTCTGCGGCAAGAACGAACAGGCGTACACTTTCGGTGTCCATCTAGTTATATCCAATTTGTATATTATGAATTCATATAATCAGCATTTATATAAATTCTGAAAGGAATATGTTGGCGGAACATCGTCAAGGACGCGGCAGTGCAGCACGACAGGATTGCCAGGTTTAACCCGATTTTGAGGGAGTGATGGCCCGGGTCCTGTCCGAGTGCCTGCCGATGTTGACTGACCCTGACATACCGACCGGGAAACCGGCATCAAACAGAGAGTAGTGAAATGAAAGCAATGACCCTGAACGAGTACGGTGCTGATGCCAGGTTCCGGATGACTCAGATAGAAGCGCCGGTTGTCAAAGCCGGCCACGTTATTGTGCGTGTCGCGGCCACCAGCGTTAATACCATTGATACGATGATCCGGGCCATGGGCAAGGATCTGCCTTTGTCGCCGGATCTTCCGGCTGTTCTTGGAATGGATTTCGCGGGAACTGTTGAAGCAGTTGGTGAAGGCGTTAGCGATTTTGCGCCCGGTGACGAAGTCTATGGCTGCGCCGGAGGGCTCGCTGATCTTCAGGGGGCGCTGGCAGAACTGATGCTCGCTGATGCCAGATTGATCGCCCATAAACCGAAATCGCTATCGATGCGCGAAGCGGCTGCGCTGCCGCTGGTTGGCATTACTGCCTACGAAGGTCTGCAAAGGGCAGGCATTCATGCAGGCCAAAAAGTTCTTGTACATGGTGGTTCCGGCGGGGTCGGGCATGTTGCCGTGCAACTGGCCAAACATTTCGGTTCTGCCGTGTACGCGACATGCGCCGGGGGCAAGCAAACCGGGATTATTGAAGGGTATGGTGCAAAGGCGATTAACTACCTGACTGAAGATGTTGCAGACTATGTCGCGCAACATACCGGCGGCGCAGGTTTCGATATTGTCTACGATACTGTTGGCGGTGCGAACATCATGAAGTCGTTTGAGGCAGCGGCCTTGAACGGAAATATCGCAACAACGGTCGCGATGGTCGAACTGGACATGACGCTGGCGCATTTCAAGGGATTGTCGATGCATGTGGTCTTCATGCTGATTCCCATGCTGCATGACCACAAGCGCAGAGAACACGGTGCCATCCTCGCAAGACTTGCCGAGATTGTTGAAGCCGGTGCGCTGAAACCTCTGCTGGATGAATCTGAGTTTGGTTTGAATGAAGTCGACCAGGCCTATGCGCGTCTGACCAGTGGAGAAGCGGTAGGAAAAGTCGTGATCACAGTCTGAGGTGCCAGGAATGACTATGCTCCAGAAGACAGGCCATTCCGGGTTCAGTCCGGTTAATCGCGGCTATAACGCCATTTTCCGTCCTGATCGGCTCAGTATCGGGCTGGTGATGCCACTCGAATCCTGTGGGAATGGCCGCGAACCGCAAATGCACCGGCACCTTGAACGTGTCCGGTTGGCTGAAGAGTTGGGGTTTTCCGCAATATGGTTACGTGACGTTCCGTTCAATGTGCCGTCGTTCGGGGACGCGGGACAGGTTTTTGATCCGTTCGTTTATCTTGGTCTTCTCGCTGGCGGGACCAGGCGCATCGCGCTTGGTGTCGCCAGTATCATTCTTCCGTTGCGTCATCCGGCTCATGTCGCAAAAGCCGCTGCAAGCGTGGATACGTTATCGGGCGGACGGTTTATTCTCGGCGTTGCGTCGGGTGACCGGCCGGAAGAATATCCCGCGATGGGAATTCCGTTTCATGACCGGGGCGAACTGTTCCGGGAAAGTTACGACTATATAAGGCAGATGGGCGAGAATACCCCTGAGTTCGGGAACTATTACGGTAATCTCGGTGGTGGTATTGATATGATACCCAAACCGGCTGCTGGCCGGATACCGATGCTGATTACCGGTAGCAGCCGGCAGGACCAGACCTGGATTGCACGGAACGGCGACGGATGGATGCTGTATCCGCGCGAGATGAAAACCCAGGCCGCCATCATCGGAGACTGGCGCGCGGTGCGGCTGAGGGCAAACCGGACCGTCCCGTGATGGAGCCGCTCTACATTGACCTTGCGGATGATGCAGATACGCCGCCCCGGCCGATACATCTGGGATTCCACCTCGGGGCTCGTCATCTCAAATCCTATCTGCGGTCGCGGCAGGATATCGGCGTGAACCATGTGGCTCTGAACCTGCGCTTCAACGGCGCAGATATCGAGAAAACGCTTAAACGACTGGCGGATGATGTTCTGCCAGATTTTCCAGCCTGAGGAGAATGCAGATGGAAAAGATCATTCTTATTACTGGCGCGACTGATGGGATTGGCCTGGAAACAGCAAAATTGCTGGCGTCAAAAGGGCAGCGCCTTTTGCTCCATGGTCGTAACGCGAAGAAACTGAACGAGGTGCAGAAGGTAATATCCGGGATTTCAGGGGCTGCAACACCGGAGGTCTTTCAGGCAGACCTGTCGAATCTGGCCGAGGTGTCTGCCTTGGCGGATTCTGTCTGCGCGAAGCATGCGAAACTCGACATATTGATTAACAATGCCGGTGTTCACGGACCCGGCCTGGTGACGGCAGACGGGATCGACATCCGGTTCGCAGTAAATACAGTCGCACCTTACTTGCTGACGAAGCGACTGCTGCAGCTGTTTGATCCTTCCGGGCGGATCGTAAACCTTTCCTCAGCCGCACAGGCTCCGGTCAGCCCCGATGTTCTCGCGGAAGGGCGCTGTCTTCCGGATAACGTTGCCTACGCGCAAAGCAAGCTGGCGCTCACCATGTGGTCGAGGAGCCTTGCTTTATCACTGGGCGAAGGCGGACCGGTTGTTGTCGCCGTTAATCCCGGCTCGCTGCTCGGCAGCAAGATGGTTAAGGAAGCCTATGGCATGGACGGCAAGGATATCGGCATTGGTGCAGACATCCTGTCCCGCGCGGCACTGGCGGATGAATTCTCCGATGCGACAGGCAAGTATTTCGATAATGACAGCGGTCGTTTTGCGTCCCCGCATCCGGATGCACTGAATCAGGAAAAATGTGATGCCATTGTCCATGCAATCGAAGGCGTCATAGCTGAAACCGCGTAACAGTGCCGAAGCAAAATCACGCCGGTAACCGGTCTGTAGATTGTAAGAAAAAATGGTGGGCACGGCTGGGATTGAACCAGCGACCCCTCGCGTGTGAAGCGAGTGCTCTCCCGCTGAGCTACGCGCCCTCTTTTCGGAGGAAGCGGGTGTATATGGTGCGGCCTCTTGGCTGTCAAGCTGGTGCGCGGCTTACAGCTTTGTGAGGGCGGCACCCAGATCGGCGAAATCGTCGAACACCAGATCAGCGCCGAGGTCATCAACCGGCACGCTGGTATAGCCGTGGCGATAGGCAGCGACCGGGATGCCGGCAGCGCGTGCGGCACCGACATCTGCCGGTGAATCGCCGATCATCACAGCGTCTTCGGCGGGGATATCCATCTGCCTGAGGGCCAGGCGGACGGGGGCGGGATCGGGTTTTTTGGTGGACGCACTGTCGCCGCCGACGAGGGCTGTCAGCAGCGGGGTGAAGCCATTGGCATCCAGAATCACCTTGCTCGGGATCACCGGCTTGTTGGTCACGACAGCCAGCTTGACCCCGCGGGCCTGCTCTGCGGTGCAGAAGGCAATCGTATTCGGATTGGGGTGGGTGCGGACTGTGGAGTTGGCGGTGTAGTCAGACATGAAGGCAGCCAGCAGTTCATCATAGCGGACCTGCTCGGGGATACCGCCGGTCGCGGCAAATCCCCGCTCAATGAGTTTGGCCAGTCCGTCGCCGATCATTGAGCGGACTTCGGCCTCGCTGAGAGCGCGCCGGTCGACCGAGCGGAGAATCCGGTTCAGGGAGTCCCCGAGGTCGGGTGCAGTCTCCAGCAAGGTTCCGTCGAGATCGATAAGAATGGCCCTGAAACGATGTGGTCGCATATCTGACATATTCCGAAACAAACTTTGATTTTGCCGCGAGGCGGTGCACGTGGCATTTTCCGCTGCGTCGCAGGTTGCGGCAACCCTGTTCAACAATTCCCCCAGAGGTCATGGCAGCTACAGATATCGCCGTCATCGTGCTGGCCGCCGGTCACGGCACCCGCATGAAGTCCCGCAAACCGAAAGTCCTGCATTCGATTGCCGGTCGTCCGATGCTGCAACATGTCATCGCAACGGCAGAAGCACTGGACCCCAGCGACATCGTGGTCGTCGTCGGCCCGGATATGTGGGAGGTCGAGGTTGCCAGTGAACCGCACAAGACGGTCGAGCAGTCCGAGCGGCTCGGAACCGGTCATGCGGCATTGCAGGCAAAGCGCAAGCTGGGTGGGTTTGATGGCGATGTGCTGATCATGTTCGGCGACTCGCCGCTGATTTCGCCGGAAACATTGCAGGATATGATTGATCTGCGCCGCAGTGAAGAAAGTCCGGTAGTGGTTGTTCTGGGCTTTCGTCCCGAAGATCCCGGCCCCTATGGCCGTCTGATTCTGGATGAGGATGGAGGTCTGGAGCGCATTGTCGAGGCAAAGGATGCGACCCCGGAAGAACTGATGACGGACCTCTGCAATTCCGGTGTGATGTGTGTCGAAGGCTCTGTCCTGTTCGATATGCTGGGAGCCATCGGCAAGGATAACGCACAGGGTGAATATTACCTCACGGACATCGTTCGGATTGCCCGCGAGGCTGGCGGCGACTGTGCGGTTGTTGAAGGTGACGAGGAAGAAATGCTCGGCGTCAATAACCGGGTACATCTGGCGCAGGCAGAAGCAGCCGTTCAGTACCGTATGCGGATTGCCGCGATGGAAGCGGGGGCCACCCTGCAGGACCCGGACAGCGTCCATTTCAGCTGGGATACGAAACTGGGCCGCGATGTAACGGTTGGACCACATGTGGTATTCGGTCCGGGTGTACGTGTGCGACATAATGCCGAGATCCGGGCCTTTTCCCATCTTGAAGGTGTCACCATTGATGAATGGGCACAGGTCGGCCCGTTCGCCCGGTTGCGTCCGGGGGCGAGGATTGGAAAGGCGGCCAGGGTTGGAAATTTCGTCGAGGTCAAGAATGCCGTGGTTGAGGAAGGGGCAAAGATCAATCACCTCTCCTATATCGGTGATGCCCGTGTTGGTGAGGGCGCCAATATCGGTGCAGGTACGATCACCTGTAATTATGACGGCTATCTGAAATCCCATACGGATATCGGTGCGGGTGCTTTCATCGGTTCCAATTCGGCGCTGGTTGCCCCGGTCAGTATCGGCGCGGGTGCCATCATTGGCGCGGGCAGCACGATTACCAAGGATGTCGAGGCAGATGCCATCGCGGTGGAACGTGCGCCCCAGAAGTCTCTGGCCGGTGCCGCGCTGAAATTCCGGGACCGGAAATCGGCTGAGAAAGCGGCGCAGATTGCAGCCCGGAACAAGCAGGAAGGTTTCTGATCATGTGTGGGATCGTTGGTATTCTGGGCAAGAAAGACGTGGCCCCCCTGCTGGTCGATGGTCTGCGGCGGCTTGAATATCGCGGTTATGACTCCGCCGGTATCGCAACCCTCGTCAATGGCCATATCGACCGTCGCCGTGCCGAAGGGAAGCTGAAGAATCTCGCCGAACTGGTAGAACGTCACCCGCTGAAGGGAACGGTCGGTATCGGCCATACCCGCTGGGCGACCCATGGCGTGCCCAACGAAATCAACGCCCATCCCCACGCGACGGACCGGGTTGCTGTCGTGCATAACGGGATCATTGAGAATTTTCAGGAATTGCGGGCAGAACTTTCCGCGGCCGGCATCACTTTCGAGACCGATACGGATACGGAAACTGTTGCACAGCTTCTGACCCATTACATGAACAGGGATGGTGATGACCCTGTACGTGCGACATCACGTACGCTTCGCAAACTGGAGGGTGCGTTTGCACTGGGGATCATCTTTACCGGTGAGCATGACCTGATGATCGGCGCCCGTCGCGGCAGCCCGCTGGCCGTCGGTTATGGCGATGGCGAGATGTATCTCGGCTCTGATGCCCTGGCACTGGCGCCGCTGACCCAGCAGATCAGCTACCTGGAAGAAGGCGATTGGGTGGTTCTGCGCGCCGGGGCGGCATCGGTTTTTGATGAGAACGACCAGCCGGTTGAACGCAAGATTCAGCTGACAGCCATGTCCGGTGCGATGATCGGCAAGGGCAACTTCCATCACTATATGCAGAAGGAAATCTATGAGCAGCCGCAGGTTATCGGCGATACGCTGCACAGCTATCTGAACCCGGCTGAGCGCACGATCTCGCTGCCGGACCTCGGTGTTGATTTTGCGACAATCCCGAAAATTACCCTGCTGGCCTGTGGCACCTCTTTCTATGCCGCACAGGTGGCAAAATACTGGTTCGAACAGATTGCCCGGATTCCGACCGAAGTCGATATCGCCTCGGAATTCCGCTATCGGGAAGCGCCGATGCCTGCCGGTGGCGTGACGATCTGTATTTCCCAGTCCGGTGAAACGGTCGATACACTGGCGGCGCTGCGCTATGCAAAACAGGAAGGGCAGCGGCTGATCGCGCTGGTCAACCAGCCGGAGAGTGCGATCGCCCGCGAAAGCGATGCCGTCCTGCAAACCCTTGCCGGACCGGAAATCGGCGTTGCCTCGACCAAGGCCTTTACCACCCAGCTGACCGTTCTGGCCTGTCTTGCGATTGTCGCAGCAAAGGCGCGGGGGGAAATCGACCATCAACGGGAAGCGGAAATGGCCACCGCGCTGACGGAAGTGCCGGCGCTGGTGACAGAGGTGCTGAAGCATGATGACGCGATCAAGGAACTTGCCCGCACGATCATGGATGCCCGCGATGTGCTGTATCTCGGGCGCGGAACCTCCTTCCCGATTGCCATGGAAGGGGCGCTGAAACTCAAGGAAGTTTCCTACATTCATGCGGAAGGTTATGCCGCCGGTGAAATGAAGCATGGCCCGATTGCGCTGATCGACGAGGCGGTACCGGTAATTGCCATCGCACCGGGCGACCGCTGGTTCGGCAAGACCGTCTCGAATCTTCAGGAGGCCGCAGCCCGTGGTGGCCGTGTGATCTTCCTCACAGATGCGGACGGCGCCGAAAAAGTGGCTGATATGTCGCGCAGCACCCTGATCCTGCCGGACGCGGATCCCTTTGTCCTGCCAATCCTCTATTCCATCCCGGTGCAGTTACTGGCCTATCATGTCGCCGTGCTGAAAGGCACTGACGTGGATCAGCCGCGCAATCTGGCGAAGTCTGTGACGGTGGAGTGACGGGGGCTTTTATTGTTCCCGTGACAATACTCTGCTTTTCGCCGGCATGTTGCTGGTTCAGGGTCTGGCTACGGAAGTCCGGTAGCGGGCTGCCGTGATGATGGAGGCTGACCCGAATGTCTGACGCGCTGATTCCCCTGATTGTTTTTGTTTCCCTGATGGTGGGAACGCCAGGTCCGGCGAATCTGCTGATCATGACAGGTGGGGCGACCTATGGTGTGCGGGCCTGCATGCCGTTCAATCTCGGGCTGATCTGCGGCAAGGTTGCTCTCAATGTGGCGGTGGGGCTCGGGTTGGGTGTGCTGATCACCCGTTATCCGCTGTTGCAGACGGCGCTCAAATTCATCTCCGGCGGATATATGATCTGGCTGGCCATGCAGTCATGGAATTCGGTCGCAGAGGTCGAGGCAGCGCGGTCTGCCTACAGCTTCCGCAAAGGGCTGATTGTCCATCCGCTGAATCCGAAAGCCTGGGTGATGACATTACTGGCCTGGTCAGATTTCGCCCCGGCCTTCGGTGATCTGCCGACGCAGATGCTGGTTATCGTCACCTGTTTTGCGGTGGCACAGGCAATTTTCCATACCGGCTGGTGTATTGCCGGTGGGCTTCTGGGACATGCCTTTCACGGCTCCCTCATCCTGTCGCGTACACTGATCGTGATTACCGTCACGGTGGTGGTCGGTGTGCTGCTGTCCTGATCGGGGGCCTCAGCAGCCCATCGCGTCGGCGATATCTTCCATGCTCTCGCCGATGACATCCCAGTCACCGGTTGCCTTGAAGTCCTTCACCTGCAGCGGGCCATATTCGGTCGGACGGTTGATATAGCCGGTGCGCAGGCCATGGCTGGCGGCGGCCTGAAGATCGTAATTATGGGCAGCAACCATCATGACCTCACCGGGTTTCATGCCCAGAAGTTCGACGGCGCCCAGATAGGTTTCCGGATCCGGTTTGTAATGTTTGAAAATATCGCTGGCGAAGATGCAGTCCCAGGGCAGGCCGGCACGTTTTGCCATGTTCGCCAACAGGGTGACATTGCCATTCGACAGCGGGGCCAGCAGATAGCGTTGTGCGAGACGACGCAGGCCCGGCACGGTATCAGGCCAGGGGTCGAGGCGGTGCCAGACACGGCACAGCCAGTCCCGGTCTTCCTCGGACAGGCTTTCCAGCCCGAATTTCGGGATCAGTTCTTCCAGCCTTTGCCGGTGCAGTTTGTCGAGAGGTGTCCATTCCTGCTCGCCACGTCGGACCCGGTCCATTGAGGGGGCATAGCCGGCCCGCCACTGATCCGCCAGTCCGGTCCAGTCGATACCGGTCAGATTCCGGTCCCGGCCAAATATTTCACCCTGCCGGATGATCGAACTGCGCCAGTCGACAACCGTACCGAACGTATCAAAAACCAATGCCTTAACTTCAGGAATTGCCACCGGGTATCCTCCAGAACTGTTTCGGGGAAGGTAGGCTGACATCACGGCTGGTGCAATCCGCCGGGTGCCCGGTCAAGGGTTCAGGTTGCAAGGTGCCGGGACTGCTTTCACAGTGATGGCATGTCAGTTCTTCTCATTGGCGGCGCACCCCGTACCGGCACCTCCCTGCTGAACGCAATTCTGTGCAGCGATCCGGCGGTTCATCCGATGATGCCGGAAGCAACCTATCTGCGGTATCTGATGCGCGCCTATCGATACGGACAGGATGCATTCGAGGCGGAAGTGAAAGAGTATTTCGCGCATCCCGAGGGTTTGAATGCCTTTACCGCGTCACAGGTAGAAGCCCTGTGCGATGCACTGGAACTGCGGTTCCCGACGACCCGGCATCAGGTGTTTCGCAGCCCCCGTCTGACTCCGGTACTGGCTGACCTGCTGAATATTCTGCCAGATGCACGGGGGATGGTGATGGTTCGCGATCCGCGTGATGTTGTGGCCTCACTGTTCTGTCTGCATGACCGGCAAATCCGCGCCGGACAGCAAAGCTGGCTGACCCGTGCCGGCCGGTCGGCCGATTATCTCGCGAAAGCCTATAACGGGTTTTATGCCCCGGTCTCCAACCTGCCGGACAAGTCGCTCTATAAGCGTCTTCTCACCGTTCGTTATGAAGATCTGGTGCAGTTGCCGGATGAGAATATTGAACGCATTGCCAGTTACAGCGGGCTGGCTCTGTCAGGCTTTGCCGGACAAACCGGATGGCGGTCGGAACTGATTGATGAAACGGTACCGGATATCCGGCCCGGTCCGGACGATTTGTGGGGTAAACCGATCTCTGACCGGCAGGTCGGGGCCTTTCACAAGGTTTTGAATGAGGCCGAAACTGACGTTGTTCAGGAAATCTGCAGTGCCTATATGGCCGGGTTCGGGTATCAGCCTGTTTGAAACGGGGATGACCTGACGTATTTAAAGAGTGCGCTGCAATCCTGCGGCTGATCTGCGGAGACTGAATATGGCTGAATATGACTATGATCTGTTTGTAATCGGGGCAGGGTCCGGTGGTGTCCGGGCGAGCCGTATATCAGCCAGCTATGGCGCCAGGGTGGCCGTGGCCGAGGAACGGTTTCTGGGTGGTACCTGCGTCAATGTCGGCTGCGTGCCGAAGAAGCTGCTGGTCTATGCCTCGCACTATGCCGAGCATTTTGAGGATTCTGAAGGTTTTGGCTGGAGCCTTTCCGGTCAGAAGTTTGACTGGACGAAGCTGATCGACCGCAAGAATGCCGAAATCAGCCGTCTGAACGGAATTTACCGTCGCCTGCTGGCCAATGCCGGGGTCGACCTGATCGAGGCACGGGCAACGATTGTCGATCCGCATACGGTTGACGTTGACGGACGCAAAATCACGGCGAAGTACATTCTGGTCGGCGTCGGTGGCTGGCCTTATGTGCCGGATATACCCGGTCGCGAACATGTCATCACCTCGAATGAAGCCTTCTATCTGCCGGAACTGCCGAAGCGGATCACGGTTGTCGGCGGCGGCTATATCGCAGTGGAATTTGCCGGTATCTTCAACGGTATGGGTGCAGAGGTTAAGCAGCTCTATCGCGGGCCATTGTTCCTGCGCGGCTTTGATGCGGATGTCCGGGGCGCGCTGCTGGAGGAAATGCGCAAGAAGGGCGTTGATCTGAAAATGAACGCGGATATCGCCGAGATCATCAGGAATGATGACGACTACACCGTGGTGCTGCGTGATGGCGAGACCTTCGAGACGGACCTGGTGATGTATGCCACCGGACGCTTCCCGAATACGAAAAATCTCGGACTGGAAGCCGCTGGGGTTGAACTGGCAAAGAACGGCAGCATCAAGGTTGACGACTATTTCCAGACCAGTGTGCCATCGATCTATGCGCTGGGTGATGTGATTGACCGGGTGCCGCTGACGCCGGTCGCGATCGGTGAAGGCATGGTTATTGCCTCGAACCTGTTCCGGGGTACGAAGCAGGTGATGAATTATGACACCATCCCGACGGCTGTCTTCAGCCAGCCAAATATCGGCACGGTGGGACTGACCGAGGAGAAAGCCCGCGAACAGTTTGGCGAGATTGATGTCTATGCGACATCCTTCCGTCACATGAAGCACACGCTGTCAGGCCGCGAAGAGAAGACCTTCATGAAGCTGATCGTCAATCCTGCGGACGACAAGGTGCTGGGTGCGCATATGGTCGGTGATGAAGCGGGTGAGATCATGCAGGGGCTGGGTGTTGCCCTGAAAGCCGGTGCGACAAAGGCAGACTTTGATGCGACGGTCGGTATTCATCCGACGGCGGCTGAGGAATTCGTCACCATGCGCGAGAAACGTCCGGAGCCGGAAGAGCAGAAAGCAGCGGAATAAACCGGAGCTGTTTCATCCCGTCATTTCGCTTTGTAACGGACGGGATGACGGGCAGGGCCTGTTGGGGTGCCGGATGGTGCGGCATCCCAATTGTTGTGGCTTTGGCCGGTAGATCGCGCTTTCCTGTGGATAACCTTTGGGAAACGGCGTATATCCGGAACCCTTTTTAATGAAATACATCTGATGGAGAGTGTTATGGCCACGAACTGGACCCCGGCAAGCTGGAGGGAAAAACCCATCCTGCAGGTGCCGGAATATCCGGCAGAGGCCGATCTTCATGCTGTCGAAGATGACCTGCGCAAATTACCGCCGCTGGTCTTCGCCGGTGAAGCCCGCCGCCTGAAAAAGAGCCTGGCGAAAGTCGCCAATGGTGAGGCTTTCCTGCTGCAGGGCGGGGATTGTGCCGAAAGCTTTGCGGAATTCGACACCAATGGCATTCGCGATACCTTCAAGGTATTGCTGCAGATGGCTGTGGTTCTGACCTTCGGGGCGTCCTGTCCGGTGGTGAAGGTGGGTCGTATGGCTGGCCAGTTCGCCAAGCCGCGTTCTTCCGACATCGAGAAAAAGGGCGACGTGACCCTGCCGAGCTACAGGGGTGACATCATCAACGGTATCGAGTTCACCGAAGAAGCCCGGATTCCGGATCCGCAGCGGATGCTGCGGGCTTACAATCAGGCATCGGCAACGCTGAACCTGCTGCGCGCCTTTGCGCAGGGTGGTTTCGCTGACCTGCATCAGGTTCATGGCTGGAACCTCGACTTCGTCAAGGGCAGCCCGCAGAGCGAACGTTACAACCAGATCGCCGACCGGCTGGATGAAACCCTGAATTTCATGACCGCCTGTGGCGTGACGGCAGAAAACGTGCCGCAGCTTCGTGAGACCGATTTCTACACCTCGCATGAGGCGCTGCTGCCCTGGTACGAGGAAGCCCTGACCCGTCAGGACAGCCTGACCGGTGACTGGTATGACTGTTCGGCGCATTTCCTGTGGATCGGTGACCGTACCCGCCAGCCGGACCATGCGCATGTGGAGTTTCTGCGTGGTGTGAAAAACCCGATCGGGATGAAGGTTGGTCCGACAACGGACCCGGATGACCTGATCCGCAACATCGATATCCTGAACCCGGCAAACGAGCCGGGCCGCCTGACACTGATCACCCGTTTCGGTGCCGATAAGGTGGAAAAGGGCCTGCCGCCGCTGATCCGCCGGGTCCGTGATGAAGGCCGTTCCGTTGTCTGGTCCTGTGACCCGATGCATGGCAACACGATTTCGGCTGAATCCGGTTACAAGACCCGTCCGGTCAATCAGATCCTGTCGGAGGTGAAGAGCGTATTTTCAGTTCACCGTGCCGAAGGCACGCATGCCGGTGGTATCCATTTCGAGATGACCGGCAAGGATGTGACGGAATGCCTTGGCGGCGCACAGGAAATTACCTCGTCTGATCTGTCGAGCCGTTATCACACCCATTGTGACCCGCGGCTGAATGCCAGTCAGTCGCTGGAGCTTGCTTTCCTGATTGCAGAAGAGCTGAAAGCTCATCGTGATCTTGATGCGGCGAAAGTTGCTCTGGCAGGGTAATTATCTGAGTCATGACCTTTGATCCGACCCATGACGGCAGTCACCGGCCGCTGGAAACCGATGTCGCGAGCCTGACCGACAAGTATTTCAGCCGAACGCGGGATGCTGTCGCGAAGTTTGGCGATGTTTCGGCAACCTATGCCATCTTCATGCGGCGTCCGGTGATCTTTACCCCCCGTCTGGCTGTCGGCTGGCTTGAAGACATGTCGAAGGCGCGGGGAGCGGCTTTCGACATCAAGCAGAATTATCAGGAAGGTGACTGGGTCGGTGCGGGTGAACCCCTGCTTTATCTGACCGGTTCGCTGCATAGTCTGGTCGATCTGGAAACGATCCTGCTGCAAAAGCTGGGGGCGACCTGTATCGCTGCCTATAACGCCTATCAGATGTGCGCTGATATGCCGAACGCCGCTTTTCTGGCAATGGATGCCCGGCATTGTGCCGGTCATGATATGGCCGACATGATGGCCTATGCCGCATCGGTCGGCTCGAAAGTGGCGCGGGAAAAGCATGGCGCCAAGGGATTCGTCGGCAACGCGACGGATGCGACAGCACATTACTTCGGCAATCCTGAAGGCATGGGTACCATGCCGCATGCCTTCATCGGCTATGCGGGATCAACCTTGCGGGCTGCGGAAATGTTCGTTGAAACATTCCCCGGCAAGGACCTCACCGTTCTGGTTGATTACTTCGGGCATGAAGTCCGTGACGCGCTGGCGGTCTGCAACCGGTTCCCGGAAATGGCCGCTGAGGGCAAGATTGGTGTCCGGCTCGATACCCATGGCAGCCGGTTTGTTGAAGGCCTCGACCCGCAGCGTTCCTATGCGGTACTGGATCAGTCCGTACCGGATGCAATCCGCCGTTACCGGTCTGAGGAGGAGCTGCGCTTTCTCGTGGGTACCGGGGTTTCTGCGGCCTCCATATTCTATATGCGGAAATGTCTCGATGATGCGGGTTTCGACAAGGTCAAGGTGGTCGCTTCCTCTGGCTTCAATGCGGCGAAATGCCGTGTGATGGGTGAGGTGAAGGCCCCGATTGACGTGGTTGGTACCGGCTCTTATCTGCCGGACCGCTGGTCGGAAACCTATGCCACAGCAGACATCATTTCCTACAACGGGGATTATCGCGTGAAGGTCGGCCGTGAATTCCTGTTGCCGGAAGATGCAAAGAACTCAGCAGCAGACTGACGGTTTTCCGCGAATTTTTTCACTTCGCAGACCCTGAGATGTGTTCAGGGTGAGGAAACGGGTTTCCCGACTGATCTGTGTCAGCCCTTCTTACCCGCCAGTTTTATCAGGAAGATAACCAGCCAGATCGGGATGACGACGGCAGCGCCGATCAGCAGGTATTGGAATGCCCAGTGCAGGGAATCCACCGCGAAGTGGAAGCTGCTTTGCAGGGCGCCGGCAAGGAAATCGAAGACGTTGTCGGGGGTCACGCCGAACAAATTCATCGCGAGACCCACCAGCACCGAAATGATGACGAGCTTTAGAACCGTGCCGAGGATGGGACCGATTTTCAAAGATTGTCTCAGAGTTTGCCGCTGTTACGGGCTTCGTCGATCTTCTTGTCGGTGTTGTACTGGCTCAGCGCATAGACAGACCAGATAGCCGCCGGAATCCAGCCGATCAGGGTCAGTTGCAGGATCAGACAGATGATGCCGGAAATCGGCTTGCCGATGGTGAAGAACTGTAACCAGGGCAGCAGGATGGCGAGTATCAGGCGAATCATGAGAAGACCTCAAGAGAATGACGAATCAGTCCGTCAGTTTTGCCCGGAACGGGACGGCTGTAAATCCCCGGCTCAGTCGTTGCCGGGTTGCCAGTCCGGGGCGATCATCCGGCGCTTGCCGTCTGTTGTCATCGGCACGTCCGGTTCATCAAGTTCCAGCCGGTCCCAGAGCTTGCAGGTCACCTGCTTGTGCTTCTGGTCAAGTCCCTCGCAGTAGTTCGAGTATTCGCAGACACGCACGTCTGCGCCCAGCCCGAGGCGCATTTTCAGGAACCAGTCGGGATCGGCGAGTGTCTGTCGGGCAGAACCAATGATGTCGGCCTTGTCGTCAGCCAGTAATTTTTCCGCCTGTTCAAACCCGTGCATGCCCCCGGCGACGACGACCGGTATGTCGCTGCCGGCCTTGCGGACTGCCTCGCGGACCAGTGCCGTTGCCTCGACGTTACGTCCAAAAGGACCATGTTCGTCCGAAAAATAGGACGGCATGCATTCATAACCGGACGGGCCGGTATAGGGGTAGGCGGCCTGACCGACGCCCGGTTGTTTGGCGTCATCAAACTTGCCGCCCCGCGACAGCGACAGGAAATCCATTCCTGCGCGGGCGAATTCGGCCCCGAACCAGGCTGCGTCTTCCGGGCTGTTGCCACCTTCAATGGCTTCGTCAGCCAGAAAACGGCAACCGACAGGATAGTCAGCACCGACGGCCTGACGGACGGCAGCAAAGACTTCGAGTGGCAGGCGGGCACGATGTTCACGGGATCCGCCATAACCATCGCTACGGTCATTCTTTGCCGACAGAAACGATGCCATTGTATAGGCATGGGCGTAATGCAGTTCGACGCCGTCAAAGCCAGCCTGCTGTGCCCGCAGGGCAGCGGCTGAAAACAGGTCGGGCAGAACCGCGGGAAGGTTTGCGATATGTGGCAGGTGGGTATCGGTGACTCGTTCCCGGTCGCCCATGCGGAGGGAATCAAGCTCGCGTTCTGTCAGAACTGATTCCAGGTCGTCTTCCGACAGGGCTTTCAACTGCTCACGTATTTCGCTGTCGGTTCTGTCTGTTGCTGCCAGCGCCTCGCGATGCCGATCGGTGATGGCGAGAAAACGGTCGAAGAATTTTACCGGATCGGGGCGGCGTCGAATGGACAGGAAGTCGATCAGCTGGATCAGCAGCTTTGTCTCGCCTCCGCTTTCGGTTCGGACACGTTCAACCAGTTTCTGCAGACCGGGAATGAAACGGTCGTCACCAATCCGCAGCAACGGGCCGCTGGGAATATCCCGGATTCCTGTAGCTTCAACCACAATTGCACCGGGGCGTCCGCGGGCAAAGCGGCCATACCAGTCCAGAACATCTTCGGAGACAAAGCCGTCATCGGTTGCCCGCCATGGAACCATCGCCGGTATCCATGTCCGGGTGGCCAAAGTGACCGGACCGACAGACACGGCCGAAAACAGCCTCGATGAGGCGGCTTCTTCCGCAGTTGGCCAGCGCCCGGGGGCTGGCTCGAACCGGATGCGTTCAGGTGGTCTCCACATAAAACTATTTTAAGCTTAAAATAGTTTTGCCGCAAGAGTCTCTTTCCGCGATCCGAAATCCGCTTTCCATTCCGCTAGGCTTTTCCGGGCGCAGGCGGCACAATCTCAGTAACGGACCATTTGGTACTTATTTATCGGGAGAGAAAACGGAATGGATGAAAATAATCAGCGTGTTACCGGGCAAGAGGCCCTTGCCTTTCACGCCGAGGGACGACCTGGAAAGCTTGAAATTGCACCGACAAAACCGCTGGTAACAGCACGTGATTTGTCGATGGCTTATTCGCCGGGCGTTGCGGTTCCCTGCCTTGAAATTCAGAAAGATCCGACGCTTGCCTATGACTATACGGCGAAGGGCAATCTTGTTGCGGTCGTCTCGAACGGAACGGCAGTTCTGGGACTCGGTAATCTGGGCGCGCTGGCATCCAAACCGGTGATGGAAGGCAAGGCGGTACTGTTCAAGCGCTTCGCTGATGTTGATGGCATGGACCTTTGCGTCGACACGGATGATGTCGACAAGCTGGTGGAATGTGTCCGTTATCTCGGCCCGAGCTTCGGCGGCATCAATCTCGAAGATATCAAGGCACCTGACTGTTTCATTATCGAGCAGCGACTGCGCGAACTCATGGATATTCCTATTTTCCATGACGATCAGCATGGTACAGCCATCATCACGGCCGCCGGCATGCTGAATGCCCTGCATCTGACAGGGCGCGACATTTCTGAAGCCACGATGGTCTGCAATGGTGCGGGTTCAGCGGGCATCGCCTGTATTGAATTGCTCAAGGCGATGGGCATGAAGCATGAGAATGTGCTGCTGTGCGATACCCGCGGGGTGATCTATCAGGGTCGTCAGGACGGCATGAATCAGTGGAAGTCGGCGCATGCGGTGAAGACGTCCAAACGCTCGCTCGCAGATGCAATGGAAGGTGCGGATATCTTCCTCGGACTTTCCGTCAAGGGTGCCGTCGATCAGGACATGATCAGGTCGATGGGTGACAAGCCGATCATCTTCGCCTGCGCCAACCCGGACCCGGAAATCACACCGGAAGAGGTCAAGGAAGCACGTTCGGATGCGATCACGGCGACCGGTCGTTCCGATTATCCCAATCAGGTCAATAATGTCCTCGGCTTCCCCTATATTTTCCGGGGTGCGCTGGATGTACGGGCCTCAACCATCAACGAGCCGATGAAGATTGCGGCAGCCCGTGCACTGGCTGAGCTTGCCCGTGAAGATGTACCGGATGAAGTCGATGCAGCCTATTCAGGTCGTCGTCTGCGTTATGGCCCGGACTATATCATTCCGGTGCCGTTCGATCCGCGGCTGATCGAATATGTACCGGCGGCTGTTGCCAAGGCGGCGATGGATTCCGGCGTTGCCCAGAAACCTATTCTGGACATGGATGCCTACCGGGCGCAGTTGCGTTCACGCCTTGATCCGACTTCTGCCAGCATGCAGTTCCTCTTTGACAGCGTCAGTGCTGATCCGAAGAAAGTGGTCTTCGCGGAAGGCGAGGAAGAGAAGATGATCCGGGCCGCCATTGCCTATCAGAATGCCGGCTATGGTCAGGCTGTACTGGTCGGACGCGAGGATGTGGTGAAGGGAACGGCCAAGGAATCCGGTCTCGGGAATCTTGAAGGTGTTGAGATTCACAATGCCCGGAAGTCATACGCCAACAAGCAGTATACTGACTTCCTTTACGAGCGGATGCAGCGTCGTGGTTTGCTGCGCCGTGATTGCCAGCGTCTGGTCAATCAGGACCGGAACGTTTTCGCAGCCTGCATGGTTGCGCTGGGTGATGCAGATGCCATGGTCACCGGGACCACCCGGAATTACTACACGGCACTGGAAGACATTACCCGGGTGATTGATCCCGAAGAAGGTCACAACCTGCTGGGTGTTTCGCTGCTGATCGGTGGTGGTCGCACGGTCTTTATCTCGGATGTTACCATCAACGCCTTGCCTGATGCTGAGGAACTCGCTGATATCGCCATCCAGACGGCGGAAAAGGCCCGGCAGATGGGGCATACGCCACGGGTGGCATTGCTGTCATTCTCGAACTTCGGCCTGCCGATGCATGACAAATCAGAACATGTGCGCGAAGCGGTCAAAATTCTGGAACAGCGCAAGGTTGATTTCGAGTTCGATGGTGAGATGGCCGCTGATGTCGCTCTGGACCCGCAGCTGATGGAACTTTATCCGTTCTGTCGTCTGTCCGGTCCGGCCAATGTGCTGATCATGCCAGCCCTGCACAGTGCCAACATTACCTCAAAACTGATCAGCAAGCTTGGCCGGGGTAAAGTCCTTGGTCCGTTGCTGACCGGCCTGTCGAAACCGGCTCAGATCGTGCCGATGGAAGCCAGTGCCAACGATATTCTGCAATACGCCGTTCTTGCGGCGCACGAAGCAGTTTAGTCGGATGTTCCGGTCTCACCCTTCGCGAGGAGCATCTCGCGGAGGGTGAGATCACCGGTGCGAAAGCCTGCCTCTGCGTAGGCCAGAAAAAGTTCCCAGCTGCGTTTGAAGTCGTTGTCAAAGCCCAGCATCATGATTTCAGGCCACATGGTCTGAAACCGCCGTTGCCAGACTTTCAGGGTCGGAACGTAAGTACCGCCAATGTCGGCGTAGCCGGCCTCGGTCAGTCCGGCATCGCGGACCACATCATCCAGAATTCCATAAGACGGCAGCAATGAACCGGGGAAGATATATTCCCGCACCGGGTCCAGGCTGTTGCGGTAGCCGTCGAACAGTTCGTCACGGATTGTCGTGGTCTCGACATAGGCAAGTCCGTCTTCTGCGAGATGACCGGAAATGGTGGCAAAGAAATTTGGCCAGTCGGCTTCTGTCATCATGCCGAACGGTTCAACGGAAATGATGCGGTCATAGGTTCCGGTGATTGCGCTGAAATCCTCCAGCCTGAAATCGACCTTGTTGTCCTGCCTGTGGCCGTGGGCGCGCAGTCTGCAGGTTTCCAACTGCGTTTCAGACAGTGTCAGAGCGGTGACCTCGCAGCCATAATCCCGGGCCGCGAGTACAGACAGGCTGCCCCAGCCGCAATTGATTTCCAGCAGCTTCATGCCTTCCTTCAGGCCAAGCTGTGTACAGATGCGATGCAGCTTGGCCTTCTGTGCTGCGGCCAGGTCATTACCGAGCCCGTAAGTGGCTGCGGAATAGACCATTTCCGGATCAAGCCAGCATTCAAAGAAGCGGTTCGGCAGTTCATAGTGACCGGCAAAACGTCTTGCCCGTCCTTTGCTGCCGCCAAGATGAAGTTTTTGCCGCATCCGGTTTCTTAACCGGTACAGCGTACCACCCTGCATGAGTGGTTCGAAGGCCGTGCGGTTACGTGCCATCAGTTCCAGCAGGGCGACCAGATCCGGGCTGTCCCAGTCATAAGACATGTAGGCGTCGGCAGCACCTATCGCCCCCCGGCTGAAAACATGGTCAGCGGCGTCGGCATCCTTGATGATCAGGGATGCTTCCGGCCCCTTGCCAGAACCTTTGCAGGTGACAAGGCGACCGCTGGGCAAGACGATTTCCAGCGTCCCGTATTTGATGTTCTCGAAGATGGCGATCATCCGGCGCAGATTGCGTGAGCTGCGTTTGACGCGGACGGGTTTGACCCCGGTTGTTACACCGGTTGTCGAGGGTATCTCTGTTCTGCTTCCGGTCATGTCCGGCTGCCTTCTGCGGCCAAGAGTTCGCGCAGACAGCTGGTCTGATTGCCAGGCATCTTCGTGCTGTGGAAAGTGACGGGGTAATGCGTCATCGGCATATGAATCCTGATCGTGCGTCAACAACGTCCCATTGCGCACAACCCCATCCCCCCGCTACTGGATTGTGATCGCTGCGAATCGGCACAGGGTTTTATAGCCGTATATAGTGAGAATTCATAGGCGGGAGTTTTATGAATGACTAAAGTTCCGGCTCCCGCATTGGCAATAACCCTGCTTTTCAGTCCTTCTTCAGGCTTTTGAAGGCATCAAGAGCCTTCTCGCGTGCAGTTTTGTGATCGACGATTGGCGGCGGATAGTGACGACAGGCATCTGTCAGCAGGTCATCCGGGGCTTCCCAGGGTTTGTGCAGATACTTGTCCGGCAGGGCGGCAACTTCCGGAACCCATTTCCGGACATAGGCTCCGTCGCCATCAAACTTCTCGCCCTGCATGATCGGGTTGAAGATACGAAAGAAAGGTGCGGCATCAGCCCCGCATCCGGCAACCCACTGCCAGCTTGCCGAGTTGTTGGCGAGATCAGCATCAACCAGTGTGTCCCAGAACCATTTCTCGCCTTCCTGCCAGGGAATCAGCAGATGTTTGATCAGAAAGGAGGCGGTTACCATGCGTACCCGGTTATGCATCCAGCCGGTAGCCCAGAGTTCCCGCATGCCGGCATCGACGATGGGATATCCGGTTTGCCCGGTATGCCAGGCTTTCAGTTTTTCATTATAGTTCTTTGACCACGGGAAGTCGGCAAACTCCGGCTTCAGGGGGGCAGAGGGCAGGGAGGGGGTGCGTGACAGCAGGTGGCATGAGAATTCCCGCCAGACCAGTTCCCGCAGGAAGGCTTCACCGTTGACGGCGACCGGCCCGCCGTTGCTCCGGTCGATCCGGAATTTCGTGACATGCCAGACCTGCCGCGAACTCAGCTCGCCAAAATGAAGATGCGGCGACAGGCGTGACGTGAATTGTTTGCCGGGAATGTCCCGTCCTTCCCTGTAGTGGCGGACGGCGTCATCAAGAAAATTATCAAGAGCCTGCCGGGCACCGGCTTCTCCGGGAACCCATGCATCCCGCAGACCGCCGGCCCAGTCCGGCCTGACAGGCAGCAGTTGCCAGTCGGCCAGACGGTCACTTCGGGGGAGCGTTTCCGGGATGCGAAGCCGTTCGGGGGCTGTCAGTGGTTCAGCTGGCGGCGGTCCGGCCATGCAGGCGCGATAGAAGGGAGTGAAGACTGAATATTGTCCGCCGGTCTTTGTCCGGACTGACCCCGGCTCATAGAGCAGGTCAGTGCTGTGGCGGGATACGTCGACCCCGATCTCAGCCATTTCGGCGGCGACTTCTGCCTCCCGCCGGCGTTCAGCCGGTTCATGGCTGCGATTCCAGAAGATCGCCAGTGCTTTGGTTTCCCCGGCAAATTCGCGCAGGATTTGCGCTGTGTTGCCGTGTCGCAGGACCAGTGTCCCACAGATCTCCGACAATGCACCGGACAGTTTTTCCAGGCTGTGATGCAACCACCACAGGCTTGCGGCACCGGGTGGTTTTTCCAGCGTCTCATCGCGGACATAAACTGCCAGCACCGGCGCACCGCTGGCGGCTGCGGCTGATAATGCGGGATGGTCTGCAAGACGCAGGTCATCTCGAAACCAGACAATGACGGGTGGGCTCATGGGTGCATTTCCTCAGACAGCATGTGAGGGAATTGGCACCTGTACCAGTGCAGTTCAAGCTGAACCCTCCGGTAATCTCCAGAGAGTCAGATGCAATGCCCCTGTTCCTCCCTCACCCTGAAATTAGTCAGGGATAAGGGAGGGAGGGACTACTGGCGGTAGTTCTCAGATCGTGCCGTTGGCTTTCAGCTTCGCAATGTCGTCCGGGGTCAGGTCGAGAACTTCCTGAAGGACTTCATCAGTGTGCTGGCCAAGGGTCGGCGGGGCATGGCGATAGGTCACGCCGGTTTCTGACATCTTGATCGGGCTGCCGACGATATCGATTTCGGCACCACCGGTCGCGGCATGCGGCATGCTGATTTTCATGTCGCGTGCGAGAACCTGCGGGTCATCAAACACCTGTTTGATGGTGTTGATCGGACCACAGCTGACGCTTCGTGCTTCCAGACCTTCCAGCCAGTGCTGCGACGGTTTGGCCTGAATGATCGGCGTCAGCAGATCGGTAATTGCATCCCGGTTTTTCAGGCGCGCGCTGTTGGTGGCGTATTGCGGATCCTGTGCGATGTCCGGACGTTCGGCAAAGTCACAGAAACGCTGGAACTGGGCATCGTTGCCACAGGCCAGAATGATATTGCCGTCCGCCGTCGGAAAAACCTGATAGGGGACAATATTCGGATGCTGGTTGCCGAGGCGCGGCGGATTGTTGCCGGTTGCCAGATAGTTCATCGCCTGAATTGACAGCATCGCGGTTGTCGTATCCAGCATGCCGATATCGATATGCTGGCCCTTGCCGGTGATTTCACGATGGCGGAGCGCCGCATTGATGGAGACGGCGGCATACATGCCAGCCATCAGATCTGCGATCGGAATACCGGCTTTCTGGGGTTCGCCATCCGGGTCGCCGGTAACGCTCATGAACCCGCCCATGGCCTGAATCAGAACGTCATAGCCCGGGCGTTTCGCATAGGGTCCGGTATGGCCGAAACCGGTGATCGAGCAATAGACCAGTGACGGGAATTCTTCCCGCAGCTGATCGTAGGAGAGGCCGTATTTTGCCAGACCGCCGAACTTGAAATTCTCGACCAGAACATCCGACTTCGCGATCATCTTGCGGGCCAGTGCCTGACCTTCTTCTGTGGTCAGGTCCAGTGTGATCGACCGCTTGTTTCGGTTGGCCGCAGCAAAATAGGCCGCTTCCGGTGTGTCTTCACCACTGTCATCCTTCAGATAAGGCGGTGCGAATTTACGGGTGTCGTCACCCTTTTCAGGTATTTCGATCTTGATGACATCGGCGCCCAGATCTCCCAGCATTTGCGTGCAGGTCGGGCCTGCCAGAATACGTGTCAGATCGAATACCCGAAGCCCACTCAGCGGTCCGCTCATAAACAGTCACTCCCAGAAGGATGATTAGATGTTGCGGTGACTTACCACAGAGATCGGGCAAGGCCAATTGTCCGGACGCTTAATTTCCACGCCGGGCGTTCAGATCTTCCGGGGTGATCCGCAGAAAAGGGACCGGTTTCGAGAACCCCTTCATCTCTGCCTCCTCCTCGACCGGGTTCAGTTGGGAGAGAATTTCACGTACGGCGACATCACGGGCGATCTCCTTAGACAGCACGATATCCCAGCCTTCGCTTTTGCCCTGCAGGCGGGCCGCCATGTTTGCAGCAGACCCATAATAGTCGAGCTGATCGTTCAAAGTGACTGAGATACAGCGCCCGGCATGGAGACCGATTTTCAGAACCAGCGGGTCCTTGTCCGGGTTCTCCGAATTGTAGGCGGCAAAGCTGTCATGAATATCAATGGCGCAACGCAGGGCATCCGCGGGTTCGGTGAAGGCACCCATGATGGCGTCGCCAATGGTTTTGACGATGCTGCCGTCATGGTCTCGTACTGATGATCCCAGCAGCGAGAAATGTTCCCGCACAAGGGCAAAGGCTGCCGGATCACCGACCCGGTCATAGAGGGCCGTCGAGCCCTGAAGGTCGGTAAACATGATGACAATGTTGCCGATATCAATGTGATCTCCCGGGCGCAGGATGTCGCGGCTGAAAAGATCGCGGAATGCCTGATAGGTGATCGCGCGGTCGGCGGTCAGGATATCCCGTCGCCAGACCTGTTCTTCAAGCACGAAGACCCGGTCGACCGGAAAGTGATTGTAGATGATCAGCTTGCCTCCGCCGGGAATGACATCGACAGCGACATCATCTTCGGCGAGTTCAATCGCAATGCCATCGCCTTCTTCAATATCGAAATCAAATTCCAGACCGGGTTCCAGCGTGCGGGCCCGGTAGGAGCCGGGGGCAAGTGCTATGGCTTCCTCCCGGCCGGTTCCGGAACTGACAGTAAGCTGGGCCTTGATATGGGGGGTTCCGCCGGGACCGAACAGGCAGTATTCCTCAAAAAGAACTTCCCGTATGGCGCTGTCCGGATAGAACACCAGCTCGATATTATTGGTGAAGTCACGGGTATAATCGATGTTGCAGGACGGACAGTGGGCGCCGCTGGGCAGCCGGTCCATCGACGGAGATGTTGCCTTTGCGACCTGACAGCGCGGGCAGAGCAGATCCCATCGCATATGCAGCAGCCCGGCACGTACGGATGCAAAACAAAGTTCAATGACCTTGCGGGGGTGGACCCCCCATTTCCGGGCCAGAGCTACCGGGCGGACCGACCACAGGTCGACTTCCTGACTGTCGGTGATATGGCGGGCCAGTTTGTCGGCCAGCCCGTGATGAAACGGGCCATCCTTGATTGTCTGAACTACATCGCGCAGGCGTTCCTTTGATTTATCAGCCATGACCGGCGGCTGATATTCAAATGGTGTCTCGCGTTTCCGGTTGGCAAATAGTTCGGCATCTGATGCCAGGCGGTTGAACATTTTGCCGGTCGACGGAAAGAAGCCGGTTTTCAGTAACAGATGTCCGAGCAGACCGCGTGGCTCAGCCTCGATTTCGTAACGGCCGTGACAACCGGCATCCGTTGGCTCCAGATGGAGGGTGGCGGTCATGCTGGTCAGCGGCCCGGTGAGGAATTGTCGTTCATGACGAAACCATTTGCCGGCAACCCAGTTGCAGGGAATGTCGTCCCATTTCAGGGTAATCCACCCCATTCTGGTTTCAGCCAGATAGCGCGTTGATCCGTCCGGACGCGGTTGTTCGGTGATTTTCTGACGCGGCAGACCGGCTGCTTCATTGTACCGGGCGGTATCCCCAAGGGTCTCCCATATGGCGGTAACCGGGGCGTCGAAATCCCGCTCCCAACAGGCTGATGGCATATCGTCCTCTGGTCGTCGAATGAACAGTTTCAGGTATTTATACGGGGCTGGCAGCTTGTTGGATTGACCGAAAATTCACGAGCTTCGCCAAATATTAACCTCAATCCGGCATTCTTATACCCCGATCCCCCCGGCCGGAGCAGCAGTATGTTCAACCGTACAACAAAACTTTACATCTTTCTGGCGTTTGTCGGACTTGTTGTTCTGACACTTTTTCCGGTCATTGGTGAGGCGCAGACCACAGAGCCCCGTCCGTTTGTCGGGCGCTATCAGCTGACGATGGGCCCGCCGCCTGCCGCCAACAGCAGCATTACAGGACTGACCGGCACTTATGATCTGCGGGTTGAACTGCGATGTGACGGCTGGCTGTCGACGGAAGTCATGGATTTCACCATGCAGACGGCAACCGGGCCACTGCCCCGGACTTCAGCCCGTTCACGCAGCTGGGAGTCGCTTGACGGGCGTGGCTATCGTTATCAGCTGACGGTCTCACGCGGAAACCAGATTGTCGAAGAGGTCGACCTGAAAGCACTGATGGCCGGGACCGGTCAGCCGGGCAAGGCCGAGTTTACAAAGCCGAAAACCCGGACGGTTGATCTGCCGCCGGGGACCATGTTTCCGCATGATTATATGCTGTTCCTGGCTGAACAGGCGGCAATTGGGCAGAATTTTGCCGGCCGGACGGTGTTTCCGGGCTGGGGGCCCGGCAAGCCCCTGTCCTATGCCGCACGCATGGGGCCGCCGGAGAATACACCACCTGGCCAGACCAACGGTCTCGACGCGATCGGGGCGTCTGTGTACTGGCCGATGGAGATGGTGGTCAGCGACCCGTCGACGGGGCAGTCCCTGCTGAAACAGGCAATGACGCTGCGGGCTGATGGCATCGCCGGCAGCTATCTGTTCGATTATACGACCTTCACGATGTCAGCGCGGCTGACGCAGGTTCAGGCCCTGCCCCTGCCAAAATGTAACTGACAGGGGGCTTTCCGGTCAGGTAATGGCGTCGATCTGTTCCTGGGTCAGGTTGCCCGGAACGACAGTAATCGGGGTGCGCAGATGTCCGGCGACCTTGCCGACAAGATGAGAGACCAGAGGGCCGGGATCTTCGCCGCCGACATTGGCACCAAGTACCAGCACCTTTATCTGCTCTTCTTCGCCGACCAGTGCGGGAACCACATCAATGGCCCGTCCTGAGCGAATGTAAGTTACAGGTGCCTTGCCGGAGCGGCTTTCGATCACGGTGGCCAGCCGGGTCAGCGTTTCCTCTGCTTCTTCTTCCTGCTCCTCGATCATCAGATTGCCGACAAAGGCAAAATGCTGAAATTCGGGGGGCTGGATAATATACAGTACGGCAACACGGCCATCGGTATTCTTTGCCCGTCGGCAGGCAAAGCGCATGGCGACGTTCATTTCTTCCGTATTGTCGGCCACAATCAGAAAGATGCGCTCGTCATCGCGCAGGTCTTCCGGATAGTCTGTCTTGTCAATTTCATCACTCATGGGATCATCATTGCAGAGTCAGGGAGGGTCAGGCAATCACTGTTGATGGATCGGCTGCAAACCGGGAGATAGGTTGCCTGATGAAAAATGTAAGACCGCCATTTGTACTGCTATCTGTTGTTCTGTTGTCGTTGCTGATGACGGGCTGTTCCCGTCAGGCTGGCCAGAACTACAACGAACTGATTGGCGACTGGCAGGGACATGGTGCCTGGGAACTGTTCCGGTTCTGGGGACAGCCGGAGGCGGTTTACCGGCTGCCGAATGATCGCCGTGTGGCGGTGTTCGGGAATCTGGATGAGGATGACTGCGTCACGGAATTCGAGTTTGATGAGAATGGTAACGTTGCCCGTGCAACAGCGACCGGCAATTGTGAAGCCAGCATTGGTGACAGAATCATGCTGGCCGCCCCCGACAAGCCAAAGGTGAAATAACCGGTCATGCGATTGTCTGAAATCACCAGTTCGCAGGCTGAAAGCTATTTCCGCCGGTCGGGTATCGTGATTGTGCCGACGGGTTCCACCGAACAGCATGGCCCGGAAGGACTGGTCGGGACTGACGCGATCTGTGCGTCGGTGATTGCCGATGCTGTTGCTGAACGGGCTGGCTGGATGGTCGGACCATCGCTTGATCTGGGGGTGGCTCCTTTCAACATGGCTTTTTCCGGGACGATTACGATCCGTCCTTCCGTGTTGACCATGCTGGCTGTGGATTATCTGCGCTCGCTGGCGCGACATGGGGCAACGCATGTTCTGTTTCTCAACGGACATGGCGGCAATATCGCACCCCTGCGGGCGGCGATTCATGAATTGCAGACTGAACATGCTTTTTCCGGCGCCAAGGAGCCGATGCTTGCCTGCCGGGTGCGCAGCTGGTGGGAGTTGCCGGGCTGTAACGCACTGCGTCAGGAATTTTTTGGCGACCGGGAAGGGATGCACGGCACACCCAGTGAATTTTCGATCGTGATGGCGGCCCGTTCGGAGGTCTGTCAGCGCATGGCGACGGCTGCAGGAGAGGTCTTGTCCGCGGAGTTTTTACGTAATCACGGCGGTGATGCTCATGCCGATGCGATCCGGCACCGCGCTGATTTTCCGGACGGGCTTGTCGGGTCTGATCCCGGGCTTGCCAGTGCTGAACTTGGTGAGCGTCTGATTGAGGCCGCGACTGAAGATCTGATTCATGAAATAGAGTCATTCAGCAAAGCCTGATCGACCGGAGTATCCCTTACGGTTGTGCGCCTGCCAGACTGTTTGTACAGTGCTTCCTGACTTGGGGGGAAGTTGGGGTTGGTTGCGACCCCGGCGCCGGGGCAACGGTTTGTACAGAATACTGATTGTCGTTAGGCATGCTTGATCGCGTCTTCTTGAAAAAATCTATCATCATACCGGTGCTTGTCGTCGCTGTGACGGCTGTGGCCGGCTGGCTGAATGTTGCCCGTGCACAGCAGCATGGTTTTGTCGGCATGCAGGTTCAGGGTGCGAATGACCTGATGGCCGAAGCTCTGGGCATGAGCGAACCGGAAGGTGCGCTGGTACGTGACATTGCTGTCGGCAGTCCGGGCGACAAGGCCGGGTTTCTCCGCGGCGATCTGATCCTCCGGGTCAATGAAACACCGGTCGAAAAATTCGACGACCTGATTGGTGCCATGCTGGAAACCCGACCGGGTGATCAGCGAAAGTTTACGGTTCTCCGGCGCGGAGAGATGAAACAGCTGACGGTCCGGTTCACCAACTGGCCACCGGCACGACAAATCCAGAAATCAGCCCGGGGCCGCTATCCGGCAGAAGGGCTGTCGCTTGATGCCCTGACCGATGAAGTCCGTGAGGAATTCGGCATTCGCTGGGGTGTTGTCGGCGTTGCGGTTACCGGTGCAGATCAGGGACAACCGGCGGCCGAGGCGGGGATTGAAGAGGGCGATGTCATCGTCATGGTCAATGGCGAGAATGTCTGGCGACCGGAGCAGATTGATGCGGCCTTCAAGGCAGCCCGTCGGCGTGGCGTTGAGCAGATGCTGATGCTGGTGGAAAACCGTTCCGGCTTTCGCTATGTGCTGATGCCCGGCGGCGACGTTGCCGAAGACGAAGCCTATGCTGACGGCCCGGGGCCGATCGGCCTTAAAATGCAGACAATTGATGCCGCCATGGCCCTGGCGCTTGGTCTCGGTGAGCCGGGAGGAAGTGTTGTCACCGATATCATTCTGGGCTCCGGGGCTGCCCGTGCCGGGTTCCGCCGTGGCGATGTCATCACCACGGTGAATGGCCGTTCGGTGAAGTCGGTGAATGATGTGTTTGATGTGATTTCGACAGAACAGGCAAACAGCCGTGTCGAGACGCGTATTCTGCGCGGTGACTATCGCAAGACACTGAAACCACGTACAGAGCCTGCAGGCCGTGCATGGTTCTGGCAGGAGCCTGCTGACGGGAAATTCATGTCCGTCGGTCTGTCGCTGGCAAGCCTGTCCGGTGAGGTGCGTCGCAGATATGGACTGCGCTGGGGGATGACCGGCCTGGCCATTACGGATATTGACGCCAGTACACCAACTGCTGATGCGGGTCTGCAGCCGGGTGATGTGATTCTGCAGATTAACCAGTATCCGGTTACAACGCCGGCGGAATTCGATGCTGTTGTTAAGGCAGCAATCAGCGAGAGGCGGAAGCATGTTCTTCTGCTGGTTGAGACAGTTTCGGGTTATTCGCCTCGTGTTCTGCCGATTTCCGATAAGGAAACCTGAGTCGCAAGCTGAATTCCGGGAGTCATTTTCTGTTTTAGTTTTTGTTCGCAACTGCTTGTGGATAACTGATTAATCAGAGTAGAGTGACCGCCTTGGAGGGTGGGCGATGACAGACGATATCGTATTTAACAGAACGACTTGGTACCCCGCGACGATAATGCATGCAGCGCAGGAGGTAGGGATTCCCCTGTCCCGGCCGGATGCTGTGGACACTATTGATTTCAATATTCGTAATCTTGGGCATGTCCATCTGCGGCGGGAAAAGTCATGGCTGACCGTTCGTTTTTATACGCCGAATGTGCAGCTTGGTGCGATTGACCAGCTCGTTGGAAAGCTGCGGGAGCTGGAAACCCACAACATCACCCAGGTCTGGCTGAACTTCTATTTCAAGGGCTGGGTTGAGGAACGGTTTGACCGTGCTGATCATGGTCCGGGCCTCATGGCAGACATCGTCACCCGTCTGGGACAGGTGATCGATCGCCGCGAAGAAGCCGGTCGTGAGCGGGAGTTCAGATTTGAATCCCTCGGTCATGACATTCCGCCAATTGAATCTCTCCAGCTCGCCAAACGCATCTGGCAGGTCTCTGACGGTCGTCTGTCGCCGGATGTCTTTGAGCGGATGATGCAATCCGGGCTGCTGCGCCGGTCAATCGTTGTGGCGCAGGACGCGGATGCGGCCGTTGATTTTACCTACCGTTACATTGGTCATGGCTTTGACCACTGGTTCGGTGCCGGTTTCTCCATCGACAATATTGGCCGCACCCGTCGTGCTGCTCACCTCGACAAGCGCTACGCCATGGCCGTTGCCGGCGATTATGCCAGCGTACTGGATGAATGGCGTCCGCGCATCGGCCACATCAACACGTCCTTCGCACGCATTGATGGGGCCGGTGACGACGTTGTTCTAGACTACGACCGCATTCTGCTGCCGTTCCGTCTCGAAAGGCCGCGTCGGAAAACGATCAACGCGGTCTGGTGTTTCTCTGAGACCCGTCGCGAGGGTGTTGCCCTCTAGTTCTGCGACGGCCGCATCGAGATAGGATTCGAGGTCGGAGATCAGTCCGGTCTTGTCGGACCAGATCAGGCGCATCCGCGCCCGTGATGCTTTTTCACAACCATGCCATTTGAAGCCGGCTGCCGTATTGCGGTAACCGTAGGCGCTGAGCACCCCTTCCGGCAGTTCCGGACGAACCAGGCTCATCGCATGGTCCGTATTCCAGACTCCGAGGCAGATGGCGTGAACAACCCGTGTCATCACGGCAGCCAACCCCCGGCGTCTGAAATCCGGGCGGGTCCACATGCCGCCGACATAGGCAACCTGACCGGAGATATAGTCAGGAACCACGGTCAGAAGTTCCACCCTTTCATCAAGATCGGGGTGAATGGTGGCATAGAAAAAGGACAGATCTGCAAGAATCTCAGACAGAGACCCTTTCTCGATGGCGTACCGGCGGCAGCCCATGGTCACGGCTGCTTCACCATCTGCATCACGCCCGATGATCCAGAATGTCTGCTCCGGCATCAGCAGATTCGGCATGATCGGTGACCAGCTGTCGCTGTGACGACGGTTAATTTCCTGAACCATTTCAAGGTCAGTAGAGATTTCCAGGCTGACTCCTCTTTGTTCTGCGACTGCGTCGATGGCAAAGATTGAGCGGGCCAGCAACATCTGCGGGCCGTAATGCATGGTGATCTGATTTGGTAGTCTCATGGCTTTTTACCCTTTCCCAAGCCGTTTCAAGACCGACAAAATATCACGTTGACGCGCCGGATAATGCAGGGAACATGGGGATAATTATTTTGTGATCGAATTTTAAAAGATACAATTAGTAGGAGAACAGCTGTATGGCGGCTTTCGGGATTATGGTCGCCTGTTCGATCGTCTATGCATTTATCCCGATTATGGCGAAGGCCTCACGTCCCTGTCCGCCCTTTCTGCTGGTCGGGCTGGCCTCGGCATTTGAGGCAGTTCTCTCCGGTTTGATCGCCTGGGGTGGCGGCGACTGGCAGATGCTTTCGGTGACCAGCAATGACACTTTGCTGGCGATTCTGGCGGGGGCCTGTGTATCGGTTGCCGGCGCCTATCTGGTCATCCGCGGTTACGACTATATGCCGATCTGGCGGCACCAGCTGTTTATTCTGATAAAGCCTCTGATTGCCGGATTCGCGGCCTGGATATGGTTCGGGGAAATGGTGGGCTGGACGGCGGCCCCGGCTTTTGCGCTGATGGCGGCGGGCTTGCTGATTGCCTTTAACGGCTGGGGAAAGGGCAGCTGGCACGGGGCGCATATCCTTGTCGGCGCATCCGCTTTCTATGCCCTGTTGCCGGTCTGCCTGAAGATCGCGGTCGATGTCGTGCCGCCATTTGTCATTGTCAGCCTGCTGTCTGCGGGCATTTCGGTTCTGTCACTGCTGCTGAGTGTGATTTTCGAACGCAACCGCTGGTTCAGCGCCTGGAAAGGCCGCTTTCTGTGGCAATTACCGATGCTGGGTATCACCAACGCGCTGGCTGTCTGGCTCAGTCTGAAGGGGCTTGAACTGCTGCCTGTCTGGCAACATCAGATGATTTTGCTGACCAAGCCGGTGATCGCGGCCCTGATCGCCCGGGTGGTGTTTACCGAACCCCTGACCCGGCGCTATGTCCCGGCCTTTCTGCTGATGGCAACGGGTGCCTCGGTTCTGATCATCTTCCACTGACCCCGGTCAGCAACCGGGGCCAGTGAAAATCAGACGGCTTCTCAGCAATCAGCCGAAAGCCTGCAGGCCGGTCTGGGCGCGGCCCAGAATGAGGGCATGCACGTCATGGGTGCCTTCATAGGTGTTCACTGTTTCCAGATTCACCATATGACGCATGACATGGAATTCATCGGCGATGCCGTTGCCGCCATGCATGTCACGGGCGAGGCGGGCAATATCCAGTGCCTTGCCGCAGTTGTTACGCTTCATCAGCGAGATGACTTCCGGTGCCATCGTACCGGCATCGGCCATGCGGCCCAGTTGCAGGGCACCCTGCAGACCGAGCGAAATTTCGGTCTGCATATCGGCCAGTTTTTTCTGGATCAGCTGGGTTGCAGCCAGCGGACGGCCGAACATCTTGCGGTCCAGCGTGTACTGGCGGGCAGCATGCCAGCAGAATTCAGCGGCACCCATGGCACCCCAGGCAATGCCAAACCGTGCCTTGTTCAGGCAGCCGAACGGGCCTTTCAGACCCTGCACATTCGGCAGCAGGTTTTCTTCAGGTACCTGCACATTATCCATGACGATCTCGCCGGTGATCGAGGCCCGCAGGCTCAGCTTGCCTTCGATCTTCGGGGCGGAGAGGCCCTTCATGCCTTTTTCCAGCACGAAACCGCGAATGACCTCATCGTCGGTTTTTGCCCAGACCACGAACACATCTGCGACCGGTGAATTGGAAATCCACATCTTCGAGCCGGACAGGGAATAGCCGCCATCGACCTTTTTGGCGCGGGTTTTCATTCCGGCCGGGTCGGAACCGGCATCCGGCTCGGTCAGGCCAAAGCAGCCGATCCATTCGCCGGTTGCCAGTTTCGGCAGATATTTCCGGCGCTGTTCTTCGGTGCCATAAGAATAGATCGGGTGCATGACCAGTGAGCTCTGGACACTCATCGCCGAACGATAACCGGAATCGACACGCTCGACTTCACGGGCAACCAGTCCGTAGCAGACATGATTGACGCCGGCGCAGCCATATTCCTCGGGGATGGTCATGCCAAGCAGGCCAAGCGCCCCCATCTCCCGCATGATTTCAGGATCGAAGGTTTCATTGCGGTAGGCTTCGAGAACACGCGGCTGCAACTGCTCCTGAGCATAATCCCGGGCGGTGTCGCGTACCATCCGCTCGTCTTCAGTCAGCTGGTCTTCCAGCAGAAAAGGGTCTTCCCAGTTGAAGTGGGCTCTGGTGCTTGCCGGCGTTTTGCCGGCTGCGGCTTCGGCGGTCATGGTCGTCTCCATTCCAGGGTGCGTCACATTTGCATTGTTATATGATTATATCAATTCGCCGGGGAAGGACAATCTGACGAGGCCCGCAGGGCGCCCGAATTTTATGCAATATCCCCGATTACCCGAAGATTGATGATGTCAGGTAAGGCTGATGTCAAAGAATCTTCACGGGTTAAACGGCGCTTTTCTCCGGCAAAATTGTGCGTCGCACACAAGCTATCACAGGAAAATTGTGCGTTGCATCTAATTTCTGGCTGGGGGAGGAACTGGAGCGGGTGAAGGGAATCGAACCCTCGTCACTTGCTTGGGAAGCAAAAGCTCTACCATTGAGCTACACCCGCTGCGTTTTTTTAATACCTCTCGCGGATGACTGGTGCAAGATTTTGAATTTAAACGGCGCACATGAATTCGAATAAAATTATTACTTGTTGTGGTTTGGATTTGTTTTACCACTTTGCGGGAAAAAATAATGTAGGCTGACTGGGCTTTATTAGGCGGTCTGAGACTGTAATCTTTGTTCCAGATCGTTTCATCGTGCCTTTTGAAGATAAAACTTCTAATTCGCGGGCTTGAACTAGTTCAGATAGAACCTGAAAAATATCATCATTTGTTCCGGCTGTTCGATTGCCGATCTCGGCGAGTAATCGAGCTACATCTAACTGTCCGTTATTCATTATTCGATACACTTCTGATGGCAATGCGTTTACTAATTCTTCGTTTAGTTTTCTCCTGTCGATTTTTGAAAAGTTGAATAATGAGTCGCAGCTTTCTTTGAGACGTGGGTCGTAGCCTAATGAGAAGAGGCTGCCAGAGCCAATATGTGTAAAGCTATTTTGTTCTTGCCAATGGACGCTTAGCATTTTGTCTCGCGCAGCTTGATGCTGAGACAGATGAGCAAGCATCATCCAGCGGTTGTCTGTGCGTGACCACAACATGAAAGGGGTAAAGAATTTCGCTCCACTGTTCGCATGAATGTTGGCCATTAAAGCGCGCTGAGTTATTCCGCGTCCCATGTTCTCATCTTTCCGTTGCCTCCAGTCGGTGATGAAACGGGAGTCTATTCCAAACTGCTGGTACACAGGTAAGTCTGCTGATGCGTCTTGTAGATAGTTTAGGAGGCTATCAATCGCAAAATTTAACACGACTTCAGCTCTGCCGAGTTTTTTGAAGATCTTCTGAATTGCATGCATCGGCACATCGGAATATCCAAATTGATCCAAAAAAAAGATGGACCTGCCTTTGAGTTGATTCTGAGATATTTGCTGAATAATATCAGGTAGATGATCGATGAAAGTTCCCTCAATAACGGTTATGCGTGAGTCATTGTCCGCATATCCTCGCCCTCGAAGCTCGCGGCGTAAGGCCGCTACATGTTCGGGCTCATCATCAACAAAAATAAAGCGCGCATTAATAGTTAGTGGTTTGCTTCGCCACTCATTGAGGCGCGCTTCAGCCTGTTCAACCGCATTAAGCAATACTAAAGGACTTCCGGCGCGTGTTTCATTTCCGTCACTGTATGCACCACCACCGCTGAATCCATCAACCAACGTGATGTTCAACTGATCCTGCGCAGGATTTCTGACAACTGTGTCAAAGTAGACGTCCAGATAGTTCTTAAGAACATCGAGTTTACGTTTTGTGTGCTGTTCTATTCGAGGTAAAACCCCGTCTGGTCCCCAGATAAAATTGTTTGCCATTTGAACCCTATTTCATCAATTCCAAGATTATTGCTTTCGGTACAATTTGCCATGGAAAGCCATTCCATTCCTCGCCTTCAAGAGTTCGACCACCGGATTTTGGGCGTGCTCCACCCCATTGCTTAAAGAAAAATGCTACTTTAAAGTGTTTGCAGGCAAGGCGCAATTCGGTGGCCCATGCTGCTGCCATTGGTCTTGCTTTAGGTCCGCTTTCACCGCCAATAATTGCCCACGCAATACCGGTTAGGTCGATCGGTCCAATTGGGCCGAGCAGAGGTTCGAATGATATGAATCTTGCTTCAGAATTTATCTGTTGAAGATGTTTAATTCGCCCTTTATGCGCACGATCCTCAACAGAAACGCCAAGCCAGATATGAGAAGGAACACTCTCGTTACCGTAGCGTTTATTTATATAATCTCGCATGAGTGATGATCGTTTGGTCAGCACTTGATAGACATGCCAATCAGCGCTTTCCATTGCGTCAAAAACCTTGTCGATATGTGACCGTGCAACTTCTTTATGGAACAGATCACTCATCGAGTTGACGAATATCATACGTGGCTTTTTCCACTGAGCGGGTTGCTTCAAGCGCGATGGCCATAGTCGCAGATCAAAACCCTGTTCATAGGGGTGTCCATCAATGCCTCGCCAGCGCTCAGCGAACCGCTCCGCATAGCAATTGTCGCAACCAGGCCCTATTTTTGTGCAGCCTGTAACGGGGTTCCAGGTCGCATCAGTCCATTCGATTTCAGATTTCTGAGCCATTACTTTCTCCGGTATTCCTGACTGGAAAGATAGACAAAAAGAACAAAAAGAGAACAATCTTATTTGTCATTAGTCTGATTAATCAAAAGGGCTTTCGATAAGGTGAAGCTATCATCTAACCCTTAAAATCTGACCTATGAAGTTCGAATTCCATCATCAATCTGCATATATCTTACGTTGTTGGCTCTGTTTCCCGAGCAGCGGAAACTCGTCCGAGGCTGGACAGGGCGGAGGGGGGGAATTAAGTGTTTGGCCTTCTGAGTGAGAGCAAACAAGGCAGAAAATGGCGGACTACAGCGAAACCACGGAGAATATCACGGTAACGGTTGAGCCGTTTTATCTCGATGAGCAGTCCGAGCCTTCAGATGATCATTATCTCTGGGCCTATCGTGTGGTCATCAGCAACAATGGTAATGAAGTGGTTCAGTTGCTGAACCGGCACTGGAAAATCACCGATGCCGGCGGCCGGATGGAGGAAGTGCGCGGTCCCGGTGTGATTGGTGAACAGCCGGTGCTGTCACCGGGGGAGAGTTTTGAATATACCAGCGGCTGCCCGCTTTCGACGCCGTCCGGATTCATGGTCGGCACTTATGAAATGAAGCGCGAGAACGGTGACCTGTTCGACATTGCGATTCCGGCTTTTTCCCTCGACAGTCCGCACAGTCACCCGGTCATTCACTGATCCTGCGGGTAAATCCGCACTTGCAAGCAGGTCGGCTGATCCACATTTCAGAGGTTCGGTCGCAGATGAGAGGATTTCAACGTGAACGCAATCGATAAGCTGGCCCCGGCACTTGGTGGCAAGGAAGGCCGTCCAAGCCGAGAAGATGCAGAGGCCGCCGTCCGTACCCTGATCAGGTGGAGCGGTGACGACCCTGACCGTGAAGGGCTGCTGGATACGCCGAACCGCGTGGTCCGTGCCTATGAGGAATTCTTCGCCGGTTATGAGCAGGATCCGGTTGAAATCCTGAGCCGCACCTTTGAAGAAACCGACGGCTATGATGAAATCGTGGCCCTGCGGGATGTGCGGCTGGAAAGCCATTGCGAGCATCATATGGTGCCGATCATCGGCAAGATTCATATTGCCTATCTGCCGCGCAAGCGTGTGGTCGGTATTTCCAAGCTGGCGCGTGTTGTCGACATGTATGCCAAACGGCTGCAGATTCAGGAGAAGCTGACGGCGCAGATTGCCAATTGCATTCAGGATGTGCTGGAGCCGGAAGGCGTGGCCGTTGTCGTTGAGGCCCAGCATCAGTGCATGACAACCCGTGGTGTTCACAAGCCCGGGGTGACCATGGTGACGAGCCGTCTTCTCGGCGCTTTCCGCGATAATGCGGAGAGCCGGAAGGAAGTTCTGACCATTCTGGGCGTCGGTGCCCGCTAGGGAATTTGACCGGCGTGCTGGACAGCGCCGCCTTTTAGCCTGACTCTGCGCGCAACGGACAGCCGGGGCGCTCGGAGACTTTTTTGCCGGATTTTCGACCTATACTCTTTGTTATCGGACTGCTGATGGCGACGCTGGCCATCGGGATGTGCCTGCCTGCCATCATCGACATTATTCGCGGTGACGATGACTGGAAGGCATTTGCCGCGTCCGCGGCGGGTACGTTCTTTATCGGCATCAGTCTGATCCTGACCTGTCGCGGCGAGGATATGCGCCTGACCATCCGGCAGGCCTTTCTGCTGACCAGCCTCAGCTGGGTGGTGCTGACCACCTTTGCCGCCCTGCCTTTCACTTTCTCGAAGCTGGAAATGTCCTATACGGACTCCTTCTTCGAGGCGATGTCAGGCATCACCACCACCGGTGCGACGGTGATCACCGGCCTCGATTTTGCGCCGCCGGGCATTCTGCTGTGGCGCGCTGTCCTGCAATGGCTTGGCGGCATCGGAATCATCGTCATGGCGATTGCGGTTCTGCCGATGCTGCGAGTTGGTGGTATGCAGCTGTTCCGGATGGAAAGCTCCGACCAGTCCGAGAAAGTTTTGCCACGGGCCGCACAGATCGCCAGTTCGATTGGCCTGATCTATGTCGGTCTGACACTGGTCTGGGCCGTCATGCTGTGGTTTGCCGGTATGGGCAAGCTGGAGGCCGTGGCCCATGCTATGACCACCATCGCGACGGCCGGGTTCTCGACGGCGGATGCGTCGATCGGTCATTTCGACAGCGCCGCCATCGACTGGATCATTACCTTCGGCATGATCGCCAGTGCGCTGCCTTTTGTGCTTTATCTGCAGGCCTTCCGGGGACAGCCCCTGGCCCTGCTGCGGGATACACAGGTCCGCTGGTTCTTCAGCATTGTTGGCGCCGTGATTGCGGCTCTTGTGGTCTGGCAGACCTTTGCGAATGGCGAGCCCTGGTATGACGCGCTGCGTTATGTCTCGTTCAATGTGGTGTCGGTGATGACCGGGACCGGCTATGCGACGGCGGATTACGACCAGTGGGGAACCTTTGCGCTGGTGATGTTCTTTGTCGTCATGTTCATCGGCGGCTGTGCCGGGTCGACGACCTGCGGCATCAAGATTTTCCGCTTTCAGGTTCTCTATGCCATGGCGGCGGCGCAGATGAAGACGTTGCTGCAGCCGCATGGTGTTTTCATACCTTATTATAACCGCCGGCCGATTTCCGAGACGGTGGGCCTGTCCGTGCTGACCTTCTTCTTTACCTTCGTCTTTTGTTTTGGGGTGCTGGCCATGGGGCTGGGGCTGGCCGGCCTCGACTTCCTGACGGCGGTTTCCGGCGCGGCAACCGCGATCTCCAATGTCGGTCCGGGTCTTGGCCCGATCATCGGTCCGTCGGGTAACTTTGCGACCCTGCCGGACAGTGCGAAATGGATGCTCAGCGCGGGCATGCTGATCGGGCGTCTGGAAGTGCTGACCGTATTGATTCTGCTGACCCCGGCTTTCTGGAAAGAATGATGGACGGACCCCGCTATACCCCGCGTGAGATGATTGCGAAGCTGGTCTCCTTCGATACCACGTCGTCGCGTTCCAACCTGCCGCTGATTGATTTTGTCCGCGACTATCTCGCCGCCTGGGGCGTCGAAAGCTACGCGGTGCCGAATGACGAGGGCACCAAGGCCAATCTGTATGCGGCTTTCGGCCCGCTGACGGAGGGCGGCGTGGTGCTGTCCGGTCACACGGATGTGGTGCCGGTGGAAGGCCAGCCCTGGGTCACCGACCCCTGGGAAGTGGTGGAGAAGGACGGCCGCCTGTTCGGTCGCGGTACGGCAGATATGAAAAGCTTTTCGGCAATCGTTCTGTCCCGTCTGCCGGAGCTTGTGTCACGCCCCCTGAAACGCCCGATCTATCTTGCCTTGTCCTATGACGAGGAAGTCGGTTGTTTCGGAGCACCCCGGATGATCCGTGAACTGGTGGACCGTTTTCCGAAACCGGCCCTCTGTATCGTCGGCGAGCCGAGCATGATGGGCGTGGTCGATGCCCATAAGAGCATTTCAAGTTTTCGCACGACGGTGACCGGTTTTGAGGCGCATTCCGCCCATACGGACAAGGGTGTGAACGCGGTTGCGGTTGCCGCCCGGCTTGTCAGTTTTCTGCATGACATCGCCGATGAATTCCGCAGTCAGGGCCCCTTCAACGAACGGTTCGACCCGGCTTATACAACGATGGGCGTGAATGTTATCTCCGGCGGCACGGCGAATAACATCGTTGCCCGGGAATGCAGCTTCAACTGGGACTGCCGGACCATTCCGGGGCAGAGTTCCGCTGATATTCTGGCGCGCCTTGAAGCCCGCGCCGCAGAAATGCTGCCGTCCATGCGGGCCGTTTTCCCGGAGGCTGATATACAGACCGTGCAACTGGCCTCGGTTCCCGGCCTGATGCCGGAAAGCCCGTCACCGGCGGCAGAACTGGTCCACCGGCTGACCGGGCGCAATGCCACGACCACGGTCTCCTATGCGTCAGAGGGCGGACAGTTTCAGGAAGCCGGTCTGTCGACGGTAATCTGCGGACCGGGCAGCATTTTGCAGGCGCATCAGCCCAACGAATTTATCGACCTGACGGAAATCGAAGCCTGCAACGCCTTCATCGGCAAGCTGATGGACTGGGCAGAGGGCTGACCTTCAGCCCTCTGATCTTCAGCCCCGTTCCTCGACCCGGCTGAGGATACCCGTCAGGGTTTCGACGAAGGCGTCCGTCGCTTCATACATCACCCAGTGACCGGCTTTCGGGATGACATGGAATTCTGCATCCGGCTGAACCCGGCGCAGCATGTCCCGGCGCATATCGATGCGCGGGATGGCCGTTGCATCCAGTGCGCCCCAGATTCCGGCAATCGGTGCGACGATGTCCGGCAGCTTCCGGGCCAGCGTGTCCGTGCCGGAAATGGGCCGGCTTTTCGTGCGGGCGCGTCCGGTGTTGGTGACCTGCATATGCATGGCCAGCTCATCAATGGCATCCGGGTCGGCCAGCATCAGCTCGGCCAGATTGTGACGGTGGACATCCAGCTTCTGCTGTTCTGTCATATGACGTCGGCGCGGCCGCAGGTCGATTCCGGCAACACGCGGTAGCCCGAGGCCACCGGCGCCGATCATCGTATAGGAGCGGGCACGCTCTCCCAGAAAGGCAGCAGAGTAGCCGGACAGAATTGATCCGAAAGAGAACCCGGCGATATGTGGTCGCTCACCCGGTTCCAGTATCTGATTGAGGCCGGTGACGCAGACTTGCGCCAGCCCTTCGGCTGTATGTGGCTCCGGCGGAACTTCTGAATCACCCATGCCGGGCAGGTCCGGAACCAGCAGCCGGTACCGCTTTGACAATGGCTCGATACAGCGAACCCAGTGTATCCAGCTGCCATAGCCGCCATGCATCAGCACCAGCGGATCACCCTTCCCCCAGCTGCGCCAGACCATATGTCCGTCACCGCAGGGCGTGTGAAGATGTGAAGCTGTACCGTCGAGGTCGTCGAGAATTTTCAAAGGATCAGTGCTCATTCCATGGCGATATGCTAAAGACCGGACAAAATCAAGTGGACCATGAAAACAAGATGTTATTCGATGGCCACCTGATCTTCGGTAACTGCTGTTTTTTCAATGGGAGAGTAACGTGAGCGAATCATCAAAAAAGGTTGGGTTTGTCGGCATTGGCAACATGGGCGGGCATATGGCCGCCAATCTGGTGAAGGCGGGGCACAGTGTTTGCGTTACCGACGCCAGTGAAAAAGTTGTCAGCGAGTTTCTGAGCCGTTGCCCGACCGCAACGAAGGCCGCCAGCCTGAAAGACCTTGCGGCGCAGTCTGAAATTATCATCACCATGCTGCCGCAGATCGATATCGTGAAATCGGTTCTGTTTGGCGATGGCGGCGATTCGCTGATTGCCGGATTCGCGCCGGGCAAGCTGCTGATCGACATGTCCTCATCTGACCCGATGAAAACCCGCGACCTGCAGGCCGATCTCGCCGGGCGCGGGTTTGATTTCATCGATGCCCCGGTATCCGGCGGTATCAAGGGCGCAG
>TARA_R110000787_G_scaffold277427_1_pt1 | contig 43798 bp, 38 predicted proteins | sample TARA_R110000787 | Tara Oceans TARA_R110000787 (sample SAMEA4397920) | marine metagenome | biome: Polar Biome; feature: [DCM] deep chlorophyll maximum layer (ENVO:01000326); material: water (ENVO:00002006), including particulate matter (ENVO:01000060) such as... | depth 35 m | reverse complement strand
ATCATGGTTTACAAAAGACCAACTCCAATACCAATTTTTACAACTAGCACCTTGAGATTCAATAAACTTCTTTCTGCTCATTTTTAACGTCCCATATTAACTAAAATTCAATAATTAGACCGTAAGGTATCGAACTTACGATGGTTAATCAATCAACGTATATGCTGGCGAAATAAGCCCTTTAGTTACTCTGTTTGTAACTATTTAGAGCTTGTTAGACGCATTTGTGCAACGAATATGCACCGAAGTAGATTATAGGACGTGAATCTCATCTTCATTACGCTACTTTTAAATATTGAATAGAATAAAGGATAAGTTAGCTAAAAGCCGTGCGGTTGTTGACCTGATAGAATACTTAAGAATTTTTTTGAAGAGGTATAAGAGTGGGGTGGCTAAAGGGACTTGAACCCTCGACAACCGGAATCACAATCCGGGGCTCTACCAACTGAGCTATAGCCACCACTGAACTTACTTAAAACGCCTTGTAGTAAGGCGCGGAGAGTATATTGCATTTGTTAGCTTATTGACAAGGAAAATATCTTCTTTGAGACGGCTTTTCTTTACTTTTTTGTTGCTCAGAAGCAATTATCAACAATACTAGCAAATATTTCAGCACTAAATAAAAGGCTCAGTCCTAAATATATTTGCTAGCCACTGCTTAGTATATTTTTAAATTATATTTTAAATGTTTTTACTTGATCAGATAAATCAGCCGCAAGTTTTGCCAACTCATCACTTGCCGCTGAAATTTCTTGGGCACTATCACCAGTTTCAACGGAGATATCGCTAATTTCCACGGCTTGTTGGCTAATATCTCGTGCGACTTCACTTTGTTGTTGTGTAGCAGTCGCAATTTGAATATTCATATCGGAAATGAGAGACACTGATGCTTCAACTTCAGATAATGAGCGCGTTACTTCATGAGTTCTATCAACAATTTGCTTAGCTTGTTCACTACCGACATTCATTGATGTCGTTGCTCGGCTGACTTTGCTTTCCAATGATTGGATCATGGTTTCTATTTCAATGGTAGATTTTTGCGTGTTTTGTGCAAGTGTTCGTACTTCATCCGCAACAACAGCAAAGCCTCTACCTTGTTCACCAGCACGAGCAGCTTCGATAGCAGCATTGAGTGCTAATAAGTTGGTTTGATCGGCAATCCCCTTAATAACCACGAGAATATTGACAATGTTGGCAGTGCCTTCTTGTACTTCATCGATTAAGGTTTTTGAATCGAGTATGCCAACTGACAGCGCTTTGATTTGCTCGATAGTTTCATTAATGGTTAATGAGCTAGTGTTAACCAGCAGCTTAGAGTTGTCAGCAGCATCAGATGCCTCCGATGTTCTACTGGTGACTTCATCTATAGAGGCGCTCATTTCGTTAATAGCGGTTGCAACCTGATCGGTTGCTTGACGTTGGCGTCTGACATTCTGGTCAGTTTGCGCTGTGATGCTAGAGAGTTCTTGTGAAGCTGCTGCTTGTTGCTCTGCAGAAGCTGAAATATGTTCGATCATAGCTTTTAAACGAATAGTCATGTCACGCATAGCTTGTTGTAATAAACCCAGTTCATCACTTTGATTTACTTCAATGGTGTGGGTTAAGTCACCCGATGACACGTATTGTGCAGCTTGAACTGATAATACGATTGATGTGCTAATATTTTTGGCAATGAATAAGCCAATAAAGGTAATAATGATGGATGCAATGATTATGATCATTGTCGATATTTTTATCAGTGCGTTAGCGGTAGCGAAAGCTTCAGATTCATCAATTTCAGCTATTAAAGCCCATTGAAACGTACCTAAATTGAAAGTAGTAAATGACGACAATACAGAATTACCATTATAGTCATTAATTATCTCATTAGCAGATTCGCCTTTAAATGCACGCTCTACAGCTTTAGTATCGACACCATTTTCAGCAATAGTACCAGAGAATGAAGCGATAATGGAGTGGCCTTTAGGATCAAGAAATGAATCTGAACGCATGCGTTTATCTTCTCCAACTAAATAGGCTTCACCTGTGACACCCATGCCATCGCGCTGCTGCATAATCTCATTAACTTTATTGCTTGGGAATTGCAGGGCGATATAGCCAATATGGGAACCATTGATATCATATTTTTTGGCCATTATAAAAGCTGCAGGTTCATTATTTGATGGCGGATAAGGTTTGAAATCACTAATAGTCAGTATGCCAATATCGCTACGTTGGGCTTTTATAAAAGCGTCATTTATGCTGCTGTTGGCAAGTGTTGAATTGCCGATATTCATGCCTAAATCAGACTCTTTAGCCGCGCTAAAAACAATGTTACCCTTTAAATCAATCAGGAATAAATCGTACCAAGCGTTAATTTTATTGATACTTTTTAGATGTGGTCCATATTGTTGTTCTAGCTGTTGCCACTCTTTTCCATTGATACCTGTGCTTAGTGTTGCTGCAGAAAATTTCTCTAATGCTATTGCAGTATAAGGATCACTATCGAGTATCAGTAAACTGGCTTTTAGAGCTGAAATATAGTTTGTCAATTGTGTTTTTTTGACGCTTTTTATCGACTCTAATTGATCGAAAGCATGCTGTTGCATGGACGTTTTTGCCATATTGATGCTAAAAAATGCAAATATGATTAGAGGAAGTAGCGAAAGAGCAAGAAAGGAAAAAATTAGTTTATGATTAATCTTTTTAAACTTATACATCAAAAGGTCACCTAAATTATGAACTGTACAGCACTATTTTTAACTAATATATTGCCGTGGTATTATTTATATTAACGAATCACATATTATTTTTAATAAATATGCGGTATTTATAAATAAATATACATAAGTAAAAGGGTGTTTACTAACTTTATAATAAATAGACAAAATATTATCGAGATTGACGCTTTGCTTAACGCTAGTCGTACAGCTAATTTATCTGAGAGTTTCCATTCGAAGTTTTATCGTTTACTTGCTAATATTAGTTAAAGCCCTATAGAAGGTAGTTATATGTCGTTAGAAAGCATTTCTGCACAAATCCTTAACACTGCGCAAAGCAATGAGAAAAAAATGCCGCCGGTTGAATTATGGGATCCACCTTTTTGTGGTGATATTGATTTAGTTATAAAGTCAGATGGTAGCTGGTTTTATAACGGCACGATATTTAAGCGTTTATCTTTAGTTAAGCTCTTTGCTTCAGTTTTAAAAAAAGAAGCAGAAAAATACTTTTTAGTAACGCCAGTTGAAAAAATTGGTATTGTTGTCGAAGATGCGCCATTTTTGATTACTCAGTGGCAATGGCTGGATGAAGAAAAAACCTTAATGCAAGTTAGCAGTAATTTAGATGACAGCTTTATTTTAAGCGCGGAACACCCGTTAGAACTCAGGGAAGATGGTGGTTTATATGTTACCGTTAGGCGCAACTTACCCGCCAAAGTGCATCGTAATGTATACTATCAGTGGGTTGATCTGGCCAAAGAAGAAAGCAATAAAAACGGCACTGAATTATGTTTTTACAGTGCCGAACATCGATTTAGCTTAGGAGCTTTAGAGCATTAAATAACGCGAGAAAAGCGTTGTTTATTTAAATGTTGCTTCATATAAGCATCAAAACTCATACAAATATTACGTATTAATAATCTGGCTTTTTGATTCACTTTGATTTCATCAGCGCTATTGGTTATTAGGCCGTCATTAATGAAGGTGGTTAGCGATGGCAAATCTTCGGCAAAATACTGGTCAAAATCAATGGCAAATTTTTCATTGATTTTATTTTTATCAAGATAAAGATTACACATTAATTCACGAATAACTTCACCGCGAATAATATCATCGGTGGATAAACTGACGCCTTTTACATGGGCATGAGCTTGAGTATCAATGGCTTTGTAATAGTCTTGTAGTTCTTTGGTATTCTGACTGAAACTGTTACCAATAGCACTAATAGATGATACACCTAAACCTAAAAGGTCGCAGCCGCCTTTAGTGGTGTAACCTTGGAAGTTACGGTGTAAATTTCCCGCTTTTTGGGCTATTGATAATTCATCTTCAGGTTTAGCGAAGTGATCCATACCGATAAAATCATAGCCAAAATCGCAAAGCTTTTCGATAGCGAGTTTCATTAAGGCAAACTTTTCATCAACACTTGGTAACCATTCGTCTCTTAACTTACGCTGGGCAGCAAAGCGAGACGGAATGTGGGCGTAACTAAATAGTGAAATTCGGTCGACATCCATTTCATGGGCTTTATTTAAGGTACGAGTAAAGGTGTCGATATTTTGGTGTGGCAGGCCGTAGATTAAATCAATATTAATTGATTTAAAGCCAACTTTTTTTGCATGGGCAATAAAGTTTTCAATGAACTCAGTAGACTGTACTCGATTGATGGTTTCTTGAACTTTCTGATCAATGTCTTGCACACCAATGCTTAAACGATTGAAGCCTAAGCTATAAAGGTGCTCTGCTAGATTCATTTCAATTTCACGAGGATCGATTTCGATACTCATTTCTACTTGCTCTGCAAAAGTAAATTTTTCTTTTAGTAGTTCAACTAGTTTGGTTATTTGTTCGTGTCGTAAAAAGCTTGGAGTACCACCACCCCAATGTAATTGTTTAACGGTGTAATCTTTAAATAATGGTGCGCGAGAGGCTATTTCTTCTGCAAGAAATTCAAGGTAAGTATCTGCTTTATCACGATGACGGGTGATAACTTTATTGCAACCGCAGTAGTAACAAAGGCTATGACAAAAAGGAATATGCACATACAAAGACAATTCACGGTTAGGTGAGGCTTCAATCGCTTGTACTAGATGTTCGTGTTTGAATTGATCATGAAACTCTAATGCCGTTGGATATGAAGTATATCGTGGACCACTAGTGTTATATTTCTTTAATAGCGCGCTATCGAAAAATTGAGTTGCTTGCATGAGTCTTCCCGTTTACCAATTTGACGCTATTATAGATAAACTAGCCGCCTAAACATTGATCAAGCGCAATGCTGACGGCTTTATTGTGACTTATGTCAATTTTATTTTGTTTTATTCTTGTATAACAACTGCTTGAGATACTTAAAGCGATTTTATAATATTTAACTATATTATGCTGCTAGCGTAATAACATAAAAATAAGCAGATTTTTATGCAAATACTATTATTGACTCAACATGCTGTTACGTTCATTAGCGTATTGGTGCAGTAATGCAATATCACGGCGAATATCTTCCGCCAGCTCTGCTTCAAGCTTCATGCGTTCAAGATCAAGCTTCATGCGGGTTCGCTTATCTAGCTTTTTACGTTCAGCTAGAATAGGCATATGCTTAATCCCTTCATAAAATTTAAATACCGCAGGAAATTGCAGATTTAAATCTTGGCTTAATTTTAATGAATCAAGCAAGACACTCAAACGCCAACAGCCTTCAGCAAAATCACATTGTGCTTCTTTCATTGCACGCACAATAATAATGACGCTAGCGATGATTTTCTTATCATGCTGCTGTAGCGCTTGTTGTTGTGCGGCTTTTTTTTGCTCTTGTTCCAGCGTTTGCTGTTTTAATTGACTTAATAACTTAGTTGCCACTGCTGCCAGCACGCCAATAATCACCATGGCTAATAGCGCGAGATATATCCAAGGATTTGAAAACATTAAAGCTACCTATTCAAACTTTGATAAGTCACTGTTATCAAATTTGTCCCATAAATCATCTTCAGAGTCTGAGTGTTTAACCGGTGCTATTATCTCATCTTCATCATCAAGGCCTAATGCTTGACTGATTTTTTCATGCTGTGCCATTAATTCATTGTAATAATTAACATCTTCAGCCGTTAATGCTATGTCATCGTCTTGCTTTTCAAGTATTTCAAGCAACCTGACATCTTGTTCAATACGGCTTAACTGATCTTCTAAAGACTCACTCGCTTCCACAGCGCGAATGGCTGCGATAGGTGAGTTATCTTGCATGACTTTTGCTGGTTTAGGCGCTTTGGTTTTGCTCGGAGCAGCAACAAGCTTGCCTAGAGCAATAGGCGTTTTATTGCCAATACGCGGATCTTTGTTTGCTGATGAGTTTTGTCCGTTGATGATTTTAGGGCTGGCTTCTTTTTGGCGATTACCGGCCTCTTTGCCATTTTTTTTCTTTGTTTTTCGAGGGGTAGGGGTCACTAATTTTTTTTTGTCATCTTTAAGGATGCCACTTGAGCCTGTGCCCGGCTTGCGGGATTTTTTAGTACGAGACATAGTTATAACTTTTGCTAATGAACAATTATCACTATTTTACGACATTCCACGCTAAACCGCGATAGAAAGAAAAAAAGCGACGTTAATAACGTCGCTTTTGGATGAAATGTGGCATAAGCCAAACATATAATTCCGATTTTAAGGGGCTATCCTAGCCTTTTGGTACAGTCCTTGTGAATTTGACAGTTTCCAATATTATTATAGTCACTTCCGTGCTTAAATTTATTTTTTTCGGTCGTCCTGACACTTTCTTGGTTTATCCTTAACGCCCTCTATGGGCAAATTACTTCAGCACTCTTCCTGAGTATTAGTAAACTATCCGTATTTTTAATTATTTGCTGCGTATATAACGCTTATTGCTTTCCGTGCAAAAATTGTCCGTTTTGTATGCTGCTACTAAAGTAGCTGACCCATACTTTACGTGACTTTGCCAAAGCAGCAAGCTATTTTTTTCGATTGTTTCTTGTACTAAAGTCGAATAATTAACAAGTGCTTGTTTTTAAATGTAATATTTTTGTTAATAAATGTAATTTAATTGTTCCTCTTAAATGATAATGGTCGATGTTTGACAATAAAAGTGGCAAATAGACGGTGTTTTTATCTGTGTTTTTATACGAAAGCCTTCGTTATACCAAGTCTGTTAAGTTTGCTCCCGAAGGGTGATTTTAAAAGGCTTACAGGCCGCGATATTGATTTCAATAAGGGAATAGTTATTTCGTTGTCAAAATCAATAATGCAACATAGTGCTAGCCTGGCAAAGCTAGTGCTGTCATGATAAATATTTCTACAAAATGGTTAATAACAGCGAAGCAGCAGATAGCCCTGATTGACTATCTGCTATATTGTTGATTTTAGTCTTCTTGTTGATGTAACCAAGCGGCATGAGTGGGCGCCTTTTTGGTTTTCGACCATTCTTCCACCATTAATGGCGCAACGCGCTTAAGCTCAGCATATTGTTCATCAGTGCCGGTATTTGCTGCTAATTCGAGACGATGACCGTTAGGATCAAAGAAATAGATAGATTTAAATACCCCATGATTAACTGGCCCTAAAACATCTAAGCCATGGGCTTGTAAGTCATTTTTTGCTGATACCAAGGCATCAATATCTTCAACTTCTAAAGCAATATGCTGAACCCACTGTGGGGTGTTTTCATCACGGCCCATATCAGGAGAGTTAGGTATTTCAAAAAAGGCTAAAACATTGCCCATGCCAGCATCTAAAAATATATGCATGTAAGGATCTGGCGCTTTAGTTGACGGTACTTCATTCTCTGCAATAGCGACAGTAAGCTCCATATTTAAATGTTTTTGATACCAATCAACCGTTTCTTTTGCATCTTTACATCGGTAAGCCACATGGTGGAAGCGTTTTAAATTAATCATAGTGTTATTACTTAAGTTATAAGTTAAGCGGATCTCGAATGAGCTATTTTTTACCATAGCTGGATAAGAGACCCTAATTTTCTGATGAGTTTAAGCGCTAAATGTTGTCAGCAATTACGTACGCTTTACTTTACAAACTCAAATTATTTCGGCGCTATAACCTCTTGCCATTGTGTTACTAACTTATCATCTATGACCTTAAAAGCGATACCCGCTAAAGGTGAGTCAGTCACTTGCAGTGTCGAGGTTAACAATTGATCGTCACGAAAGAAGTGACAAGTCAGCTCACTGTTTACTGATAGATGATCTAATATGGCTTGTATTGAATGTTCAGATATTTTGAGGTTATCGACAGCAATAAGTATGTCGTTTACCGCTAATCCGGCATCTGCAGCTGGTGAGTTTTCCAATACTTGAGTGATGGTTAAACCAAATGTGTGGGCTTTATATTGCGCGCCTAGATAGGCGTGATAATGTGCGGCAGAAGTGGTCTCCAAACTGTTGAGCTTTTTAAATTTTTGCTTTTGTAATTCAACACCATAATTGGCTAAATCATGGCTTAAATCTATTCGTTGGTTACTGTCGAGATGATGCTTAAATGTTGTTGAAATATCTTCACCACACAACAGATTAGCAATATTAATAAAATCTTCTTCCGTGGTACCTGTGTTAGTACGACCAAAGTGAATCCATAATTCTCGCATCAGTGTGTCTAAGCTGTATTTATTATTAGATTTACTGCGAATAGTTAAATCTAACCAGAGGGCAATTAATGCCCCTTTGGCGTAGTAGCTAACAATGTTATTAACCGCATCGGGGCCTTGTTGATAAAACTTGGTCCAAGCGTCAAAACTTGAAGCGGTAATGCTCTGCTTTAGTTCACCGGCGCCACGGTATACCCGGGTTGCCGTCTTCGCCAATATAGTTAAGTAGGCGTCAAAATCAATTAAGCCAGTGCGATAAAGTGAAAAATCATCATAGTAAGAGGTGAACCCCTCAAATGCCCACAACTGCTTGGTGTAGCTTTCTTGTTGTAAATTATATGGCACAAATTCTTTAGGCTTGATCCGACAAACATTCCAAGCATGAAAATACTCATGCGAACATAAACTTAAAAAGGTTTTATAATTATCGCTCAAATCAGCATGAGTTTGCTGAGGGTTAGGAAGATCAAAGCGACTAGCCTGTAAAATAGTCGAGTTTTTATGCTCTAAGCCCCCGAAGCCCTGCGCCTGTAAATGGGTGATAAACCAATATTCTTTAAAAGGTGCTTCACCAAATAAATTAATATGGTGCTGGCATAATTTGCTGACATCTGCTGCCAAGCGTTGGGCATCACCATAATGTTTACTGGTAAACACTAAATGATGCACCACTCCTTCGACGGTAAATTCGGTGCAATCAAAGACGCCAATTGCCACGGGACAATCGATTAAATGTTGATAATTATCTGCGATATATCGACCAAATTGAAACTTTTCTGTTTCCTTTGCTCGTGTTAAACCCGTTGCAACTCGCCACTGGCTGTGCGCTGTGTTTGCTGAAGGTTGAATGATGAGTTCGCAGCTTAATTCGCTCAGCTCTGTGACTTGTAAAAATGTTGAACTCCCATTGAAAAATCCACGTTGGCTATCAAGATAGGCAGTGCGAACGGATAAGTCGAAAGCAAAAATTTGATAACGTACTTGTACTTGTTCATCACAGGCTTGTAATGACCAAGTTTGCTTATCTGTTTTAGTTAATGCTATGGCTTGTTCTTGGCTACCTAATGCGTGGATTTGAGTTATATTTTTGGCAAAGTCACGGATCATATAACTGCCAGGTAACCAAGCCGGTAAAGACAAAGTATAGCTTTGGCCAGGCGTACTTTTAAATGACAGTAAAACCTCAAATAAATGGCTATTTGGATTGCTGGGGGAAATTTGATATTGGATCATGTTGGAAGACAAATATTGGCAAAAGATTTGTCTTCCAATGTAGCAGAGTTGATGTGATAAAACAGCTGTAAAATAACGCCTTGTGAGTGCTTAACTTAAAATAACGGTTTTATCTTTATTTAAGCAAATACGCTGTTCTGCATGCATTTTTACCGCATGACATAAGGCGGTTGCTTCTAAATCATGACCAAGATGAACCATTTTTTCAATAGTAAATGTATGGTTGATGGGTTTGACTTCTTGCACAATAATTGGCCCTTCATCAAGGTCAGCAGTAACATAATGTGCGGTGGCTCCAATAATTTTCACCCCGCGTTTGTGCGCTTGATGATAAGGCTTTGCGCCTTTAAAACTGGGCAAAAAGGAATGATGAATATTGATCGCTTGGCCACGTAAACTATGACACAGCTGGTCTGACAATATCTGCATATATCGGGCAAGCACCAATAAATCCCCTTGATATTGCTGATAAATAGCTAGTAATGCTTGCTCTTGTTGGGCTTTATTGTCTTTATTAACCGGTAAATAATGAAATGGAATATTATGCCATTGCGCTAAAGCTTCGCAGTCTTGGTGGTTGGAGGTAATTGCAACAATATTGACGGGTAGGGCACCCGCTTTGAATTTTGTCAGTAATGAGACTAAGCAATGATCATCTTTTGAAACCGCAATAACCACGTTGGGATAGCTTTCTTTCGCCCTGATTTTATAGTGCATATTTAACGGTTTAGCTAGTAAATCAATAGCCTGGCTTAGCTCTTCAAAGCCAACTTTAAGCTCTCGATCGTCAAAAGCAACACGAGAAAAAAAGGTTTCAGTATAGGGGTCACTGTATTGGCTGGTTTCGGTAATAAAAGCACCCTGTTGAAATAAACTTTGTGACACTTTTGCTAGCACGCCTGAGGTATCAGGACACTGCCAAGTAAGGATGTAGTGATTAATATTTTTCATCTGCTAGTAATAGTTGTGATTATATTTCATCAGCATGGCATTTTATTGCCCTATTGTTCAATACTTTTGCGTTATATGCTAATGCCTTTCAAAGCAGTTAAGCTTCATCGGCTAACTGAGTTTTGTGCTTAATATAGAGCGCTTCAACTTTTTCTCTTGCCCATGGGGTTTTTCTCAAAAACTTTAAGCTTGAATTGATACTCGGATCATCAGTAAAACAGCGGATTTTTATTTCTTTACCAAGATATGGAAAGCCAAAGTGCTGAACTAATTGAGTGACGATAATTTTTAAGGTTAATCCGTGTAATGGGTTGTAGGGTTGATGATCCATATTTTTGGCCTAAGCGGTTTTAAGTCTGATTCTATCATGGAGTTGATAAGATAATTAACAAAAAAGCGACAGATGAGTGTCGCTTCTTATCATTAATTGGAAGGTAAATTATGCCTGAGGGAAAATTAACTAAAGTGCTCAGCTAATGCTTCACTACCACCGATAAGTTTTCCATCGATAAATACTTGTGGCACGGTATCGGCATTAGTTAAGGCTTTAAACATCGTCAAGTTAACGTCTTTGCCCACTTCTAACTCTTCAAATGTTAGACCTTTTTCGGTTAATAACGCTTTCGCTTTTTTACAGTATGGGCAAGTTGGCTTGCTAAAAACCATGATAGCTGAAGTTTGACAAGCGGAAGGATTAATATGATTTAACATAGTATCAGCATCTGATACTTCAAATGGGTCGCCTGCTACATCAGGTTCAATAAACATTTTTTCAATGATGCCATTTTTCACTAACATGGCATAACGCCAGCTGCGCTTACCAAAACCAATGTCCGCTTTATCAACTAACATACCCATAGCGTCGGTAAATTCACCGTTGCCATCAGGAATAAAGCTAATATTATCCGCATCTTGAGCTTGTGCCCATGCATTCATTACAAAAGTATCGTTAACCGACATACAGATAATTTCATCAACGCCATTTTTAAATAGTGTTGGTGCTAATTCGTTGTAGCGTGGTAAATGTGAAGATGAGCATGTTGGGGTAAACGCACCCGGTAGTGAAAAAACCACGACAGTTTTGTTGTTAAAAATTTCATCACTACTGCGTGTTGTCCATTCGTCATTTGCTCTTAATGTGAAGGTAACATTAGGGACTTTTTGTTGCTCTTTATTTTCTAACATAATGGCTCCGTTTTATAATCATAAATAGTGTTGTTTTAGTGCTATGCAATGATTATCCATATTTTTATTATAAATATAAATCGATTAATTTAGAATATATCAATCTATAAAATAGATTGTCATTGCTCGATACCGATAAGACAAAATGTGCAGCGTCATCCTAGCTTAGAATAATAAAGCGATAATGCCTAGTGCTTTAGCACTGATGACCTTTATTACACCTGATCTTAGCGGTAATCATTAAACTTATGTCAGCTATTGATAGAAGCGATTATATTTTACTCAAATAAATAAAGTAGTTCATGTTCTTATTGTTGCGTGGTAAATTACCAACAACAAAGTTGTATATACAATTTAAAGAGGTTATATGTCTACTAGCTACACCTTAATTAAAGGCTCTGTGCCTTTACTGATTAGCATGCCGCACAATGGCGAAGAAATACCTGATGATATTGCTACCGTTATGACAGCTAAAGGCCGTGAAGTGTCAGATACCGATTGGTATATGGCTCGTTTGTATGCCTTTGCGCAAGCGCTAGGTGCTTTTATCTTAATCCCTAAATATAGTCGTTATGTCATTGACTTAAACCGTGATCCAGATGGTGTTGATTTATATCCAGGTGCAAACAATACCGAACTTTGCCCGACCACTGCATTTGATCTTTCGCCATTATATCAAGAGGGTAAAGCGCCTAACGCAGAACAAATAGGTCAGCGTGTTGCCAATTATTGGCAGCCTTATCATCAGGCACTAGCGTCAACTATGCAGGCAATAAAGACTGAGTTTGGTCAAGCGGTATTGCTTGAAGCACATTCTATTCGTTCACAAGTACCACGCTTTTTTCAGGGCCAATTACCTGATTTCAATTTTGGTAACGCGGATGGTAAGAGTTGCTCTGCTGAGCTTATTTCCACTTTGACCGCTTTAGATTACGCCCCTTATACCATGGTTTGTAATGGTCGCTTTAAAGGCGGTTATATTACCCGTGCTTTTGGCCAACCTGATAATGGTTTTCATGCCGTACAATTAGAGTTATCACAGCGAACCTACATGAATGAGCAAGCAATGACATACAACGAAAGCTTAGCGCTACAGGTACAAGCAAAACTTGCTGCCTTGGTAAAAAACCTAATAACTTTTGCTAAAACTAGCCACAATTAACGGAGCGTTGTTATGAAACTTTTTGCGAAAAAAATATTGTTAGCAAATGGTTGGGCTAATGAGCAAACCTTGACCATAGAACAGGGTATTATTACTGACATTGTTGATGGCGAAACCGTAGGTGCTGAACGTGCAAAAGGTGTCGTTATTCCTGGTATGGTTAATTGTCATTCCCATGCTTTTCAACGCGCTTTTGCCGGATTTAGCGAACAAGGCAGTGAAGGTCAAGATAGCTTTTGGACTTGGCGCAATATTATGTATAAGTTTTTGGGACAGTTAAGTTCTCAAGATGCAGAAGTCATTGCGAGCCAACTTTATATCGAAATGTTGAAAATGGGTTATACCCGTGTGGCTGAATTTCATTATCTTCATCATGATATTAATGGTGAAAATTACGCCAACTTATCAGCAATGGCGCAGGCAATTTTTGCTGCCGCTAAACAATCCGGTATCGGTCTAACGTTATTGCCCGTGTTGTATCGATTTAGTGGTTTTGATACTCAGGCGCCTAATGCCGGCCAGCAACGTTTTATTAATTCCGTTGCGCAATTCAATGATCTTGTCAGTGAGTGTTTTGAGCTTGCCAAATTACAAGCTAATTGTAATGTCGGTATCGCACCGCATTCATTACGTGCGGTTGATAAAAGTTCATTGTTAGCAGCAGTTAAGCATGTCAGAGCGCTTGATGGACAAGCCCCTATTCATATTCACATTGCTGAGCAGCAAAAAGAAGTGGAAGACTGTCTAGCTCATTATGGTCAACGGCCGGTGCAGTGGTTATTAGATAATGCTGAGCTAGATAAGCATTGGTGCTTAATTCACGCGACACATATTAATGAACAAGAGCGTCAGGGCATTATTGCTAACCAAGCAATTGCGGGTATTTGTCCAACGACGGAAGCTAATTTAGGCGATGGTATTTTCCCTACCGAGGAGTTTTTAGCTGAAAAGGGCACTTTTGCTATTGGCTCTGATAGTCATATTTCAGTTAATCCGATTGAAGAGCTACGTTGGCTTGAGTATGCCCAACGCTTAAGTAAGCAGCAACGTGCATTGTTAACAGGTAAGGATGAAAAATCTGTTGGTGCTAACTTATGGCAACAAGCTGCGACAGGTGGTGCGCAAAGTACCAATAGCAACACCGGTGCTTTAGCCATAGGTAAGCAAGCTGATTTATTGGTGTTAGATGATAGTCAATTGCGTTTATATGCTCATGATGACAGACATTTACTTGATAGTATGATTTTTGCTAATCGTGAAAATCCGGTATTAGATGTCATGGTTAATGGTCATTGGACTATTCGCGACAAAAAGCATGCTTTAGAGCAAGTCAGCGCTGATGAGTTTGCCAATGTATTGGCTAAAATATCGGTTTAATAGTTCGACGATTAGTGCGTCAGCTAATCGTCTATTAAGTAACCCTAATTACAATAAATTACTGTATTGGCTGATGGTCTGACAGACTTTAATTAAATTGTCTCGATGTAATTTCGGTGTTTGCTTGTTATTGAGGCAGTATGTTTGGTAAAAACTTTTCACTTTGTCACGGTTACGAGTAATTTCCGCCAGGTAGGCTTGTTCTTGAGCATTAAACTGAGCAAAATCGCGTGACAAATCTTGATAAATTTTATCTGATTTCAAGCGTATTTTTGTATCGGTAGCATCGGAAAAATAACTCAACACCATAGCTTTTTGTTCTAACAACCAACTATTTAGCTTTTCATTAGGATAAAAATGAAAATATAACGCAGCTGCCACGATTAAGATCAATAATTTTTTCATACCCTGCCTTATAATTAAGATGTACGGATAAATAATGAACGACATCATGTTATTATTTAATCGACCGTAGATATCATTATGCTTTAATTGGACAAAATTTTAATGACAATAGTCCTAGAGTAATCAATTTTCTATTAACAAAGCAATATTTTGCTATTTTTTGATAGGTAATCAGTGCCAATTCGTTATAATTGACCCGCATTATCGAACTAAAGGATCCGCTTTGAAATCACAAGATAATAACATTAAAGTCAGTAATCAAATTCCGATTAAAAATGTTGAAATTCATCAACCAGCAAAAAACGATGCATATAAACCCCGCGATCAAATTTATGTACGTAAAGTAAAAGGCGTATTTCAAAAACTTCGTCAAAAGATGAACTTTTTCTTTCTTGCTTTGTTTGCTGTTTTACCTTGGTTGCAATATGACGGTCATCAAGCGATTTTATTTGATATTGGTGAACAACGCTTTACCTTATGGAGTGTGACACTTTGGCCACAAGATCTAACCTTGCTGGCATGGATTTTTATTCTTGGTGCTTTTCTACTGTTTTTTATTACCACTTTCTTAGGCCGTGTTTGGTGTGGCTATCTTTGTCCACAAACCGTTTGGACTTTCATTTTTATCTGGTTTGAAGAAAAAATAGAAGGCACCGCTAACCAACGTAAGAAGCTCGATAGCCAAGCGATGAACATTAATAAATTTTGGCGTAAAGCGCTGAAACACTTTTGTTGGGGCTTTTTCTCGATTTTAACGGCGTTAACCTTTGCCGGTTACTTTGCGCCAATGCGGGAAGTTTTTGTTGATTTCTTTACCTTTAATGCTTCATTTGCTTTAGCGGCCACGGTGTGGTTTTTTGCTTTTTGTACCTATGGTAATGCAGGTTGGATGCGAGAAATTATGTGTCTACATATGTGTCCGTATGCACGCTTTCAATCAGCAATGTTTGATAAAGACACCTTAACCGTTTCTTACGATGCTAAACGTGGTGAAAATCGTGGCCCTCGCGCAAGAAAGCAAGATCCTAAAGAAATTGGTTTAGGTGACTGTATAGATTGCAATTTATGTGTTCAGGTCTGCCCAACAGGTATTGATATTCGTAATGGTTTACAATATGAATGTATTAACTGTGGTGCCTGTGTCGATGCTTGTGACGGTGTTATGGAGCGAATGAAGTATGATAAAGGCTTAATTCGTTACACCACAGAGCATGAATTAGCGGGTAAAAAAGTTAATTTTGTTCGTGGCAAGCTGATTGGCTATGCCATAGTTTTGCTGGTAATGACGAGCTTGTTGATCTTGGAAATGGCCAATAGAGCACCGGTTTCTATGGATATTATTCGTGATAGGAATGAATTAGCCAAAGAAAACTTTAATGGCGATATTGAGAATGTTTATACGCTTAAAATTCTCAATAAATCACAAAAAGATAATCATTATCGTCTATCAGTAAAAGGTATTAACAACACCAAATGGCACGGTGAACAAGAGATACTTGTTAAAGCAGCAAAAGTGTATACTCTGCCCATCAGCATTTCGGTTGATCCATATGAATTAGAAGGTTATATGACAGATATAAGTTTTGTTATTGAATTAGTGTCAGATACGGATGAGGTTATGCTTGAACACGAAAGTCGCTTCTTTAATAAGCGCTAATGGCGGTATTTGATTTTACTTCGCTGTCACCAGACTTGATCCTTGATGGCTTAGAAAGTACCGGCTTAACGGTTGATAGCGGCTTACTGGCGTTAAACAGTTATGAAAATCGTGTTTATCAGTTTCATGATATTGATAAAACTAAATATGTTACTAAGTTTTATCGGCCTCAGCGTTGGACGGAGGCGCAAATTAGGGAAGAGCACGATTTTGCTTTTGAACTAGACGCTAATGAGTTGCCTCTAGTTGCGCCGTTAAAAATTAATGGTGAATCTTTATTTTCATATCAGGGATATTATTTTGCAATATTTCCTTGTCGTGGCGGTCGTATCTTTGAGGTTGATAATTTAGAGCAACTGGAATGGATGGGACGATTTCTAGGACGTATTCATGCTATCGCGGCTAAGAAGGCGTTTGTTGAGCGACCGACATTTAATAGTGAAGAAATGCTACAACAAGCTCAGCAAACTATTGAGGATTCGGCGTTCGTTCCCGCAAGTTTGACATTGCCTTTTTTTACTATTTTAGAACAAGTGATTGCGGTTGCGAGTAAGCAGTATCAACCTCAGTCGCAAATTCGTTTACATGGCGATTGTCATGCCGGGAATATTTTATGGACTGAGGCTGGACCGCACTTTGTTGATCTTGATGATTGTCGAATGGGGCCAGCAGTGCAAGACATTTGGATGATGTTAAGTGGTGACCGTCAGCAGCAATTATTGCAGCTTGATACGATATTGACTGGCTACGATGAGTTTCACAGCTTTGAGGTCAATCAATTGCCTTTAATTGAATCATTGCGTACTATGCGAGTAGTTAACTATATGGCATGGCTATGTAAACGTTGGAAAGATCCTGCTTTTCCTCATAATTTCCCTTGGTTTAATACTGAGAAGTATTGGGAACAGCAAATTCTTATGCTGAAAGAGCAGATGTCAGCATTACAACAACCTCCGTTGAGTTTATTGCCTTATTAAGCATGCATGACGCTATTGATTTTTATTTATTAATGATTAGGAATTGTAATTTTATGAAAAAGTTAGTGAGTTTATTCGCTTTAATGTTATTACCAGTATTCGCCTTTGCGGCAAATTATACTGAAGGCGAGCATTACACTAAAGTGAGTGACGAAATCACCACTAAGTCAGAAGTTCGTGAGTTTTTCTCATTTTATTGTCCACATTGTTTTCAATTTGAACCCTTTATGGCAAAACTAAAAACTTCAATCCCTGCCGACACAGCGTTTGAAATGAATCATGTTGACTTCTTACGTGCGGCATCACCTAAAATACAGCAAATGTTGAGCAAAGCAGTTGTTGTCGCTTACCAAATGGGTGTGGAGAAAAAAGTGATTGCTGCACTGTTTAACTATGTTCACGTGCAAAAAGCGGTATTCACTTCAGAAAAAGATATCCGTAATATTTTTGTCCTTAACGGTGCTGATGGTGAAAAATTCGATAAATTAATGAAAAGCTTTGGTGTGGCTAGTAAAGCTAAAAACATGAAAAAGCAGCAAGACTACTTTGCTAAAAAAGGTGCATTAACCGGTGTACCGACAGTGATTGTTAATGGCAAATATCGTGTTGATCCTAAAGGTTTGGATAGAAGTGATTTTGAACAAGATTACATTAACCTTGTTAATCATCTATTAACCTTAAAATAATTTTATTAGTTGTTTTAACCAAAGAGGCTTAGGCCTCTTTTTTATTAACTAAATTATGAAGATTAATGCCAGTTGAGCTTAACCTGCGTTTTACGGTAGAGGTAACTGCTGAGTATAATAGCGATAACCAGTAACCCTCCGCTAAGCATCAATTGTTGTTGGCCATTAACTTGTAGCCCTGCGCCCATCAGTGAAAATATGGTCATTTGTGGTATAAAACCAAGTGCTGAACCTAATAGGTAAGGTGTCATCGGCGAGCGTGCAGTGCCCGCCAGTATGTTAGTGAGAAAGTTTGAACCGGCAGGCAGTAATCGAATGATTAAAGCTTTTAAAAAGGTGTCATGACTAAAAAAATGACTCACTTTGGCTAAAGGCTGCGGATAATGTCGCTGAACCATGTTAGCAAAGCATTTACGAGCAGTAATGAGCGTTAATACACAAGCGAAAATAGCAGATGTTGTTGCTATCAGCATGCCAAAGCCAGCACCAAATAAGAAGCCGGCACTGATCGCAGCTACTTGTCTTGGTAAGCCAATAGCCATTGCTGGTGTTAGTAGTAAGAGAAAAGTGAGTGCGCCAAATAGCGTATTGGGGAGCAATGTTGCTAAATAATGCTGAATATTAGCACTATAGTTACCGAGTAAGACAGTAGCTAATGTGACAGCTAATAGTAGCGATAGTACCGTTGCCAACGCCGTTAATTTCAATGCTGAATTTTGTTTCAATACTTACTCTTTATGCTCATGATTAAATCAGTGGCACCAGCTTTGTTTCTTGCTTTTACCGGAATACACTTTTGCAAAGCCCGCAGCTAATAATCCTTCTGCAAGGCTCTCACCATCAATAAAGACATCGGCAGTAATACGGAAGTACTTACCACGGTTTAAGTTTTTTAGTTCAATGATATTAGCATGTTGCAATTTATCTTGCGTAAACTTTTTGGCAAGTAATGCTAAGCGCTTTTCATTTGGGCATTTTGCCCTTAATTCGGGGGTATCAATATTATTAATGCGAATAGGGGCATTTTTACCAATCAGCGCTGGCCATTGGTCGATATCAACACGAAAAGTATCGCCGTCATAAACATTGGTAACACGACTAATGACAATATTACCATAGTCATTAGCTAGCACTTTTGAGGTTATTAAAATGAGGAAACAGCAAAGTAATTTCGACAACATTGGCATAAAACTAGCCCAAAACGAAAAATTTTCAGCATTTTGCGCCGCTTTACTGCTAAATACAAGTCAAGTAATTGCTTTGCTGAGCGTTAATTTTTTCGTTTGGTCAAAGGTTGCTTGTTTCGTTAGCTAAATCTTTCAATATTTTTGTTTTTGCCATGTTGAATTCGCTTTCATCTAAGTAACCTTGTTTTTTCATCATAACAAGCTTGTCTAAAGCCGCGACTAATCGGGTATCAACGTCAATAGTATCGTCATTAATACTGTGTGAACTATCTTGGGCGAAAGTGTCACTAGGAGAATGACTGGTGTCGGATGTTTTTGTGCCCGAAGTGCTCTGATCTGATGTTTTATCACAAACATCAGGCGACACTTTTTTTACAGCTGTTGTTGATGAGTCTGCCTGATTTTTAGGTTTAATTTTGACTTTTATTTTTCGTTTGCTAGTGGTCATAGGGTTAATATATTGCGAAAACAACCATTGCCAGTCAATAACTTTGTTGATCACTGTGCTGTACTTAAGCTTAGTATGGCGCATATTGCCAACCCGAAAATACAGACAAAATAGATAAGATTTTTTTTGCTTATCAGTTAAGCATAATTGAATTCTTCGTTGCTTTTCATCGATCATTTTTAACTGGTTTTCTTTGGCAAAAATTGTCAGTACTTGTGCCTCTAACTCATTGGAGAAGCTTTGTATAGAATTGACATCGATTGTTGATATAACTTTATCATTTAATAATAATTCACTGCGGGTTAGTGCTGATATTTCGATAACTTTCTCAGCATTTTTATCATGGCGTTTATAAAGTTTTAACGACTTTTTTTCAAGATCTATATCAAAATTTGCCCATTGTTCGTGTAGCAGATGTTGCTGTTTATTGGTTCTTTTTCTTAAATAGTAAAAATAACTCATTAAAATGACAAGTGTAAAGATAATAAAAGTGAAAGCACTGCTGTTATTGGTCTTTGTTATTGGAACATCGTCAACCATGACTTTATTGAGGACTATTTCAGGCTGTTTGATGCTATATAGGCGTTGTTTGTTATGTTCGAGCAACAATAATTCGCCATCGTGCCTTTGATGTAAGCTAAATTTGGCCTGTTTAGACATACTATAACGGCCTAAGTTATGCGGACTATGCTCATAACTTTCGTCATTACTAAGTTCTGGAAATAATGGTGAAGCTTGTAATTGCCAGCTATCTGCTGTGGTTTGCAAATGCAGTACTTTACCCCATAAGTTTTTTAATTCTCGACCATGATAAAGGAAAGTTTTACTAGGGCTATTTACTGATGCTAAACGTTGTTTTATTTGCGCTGCTGGCATGCTTTTTCGCCAATCGTCGCCTATTTTGGCTTTCACAAGTAAGTGACTGTTTTGGTGGTTTAATTGGATCAGAAAGTTGTAGTTACCTTTTTTCATCCAATTAAAATGGATAATTTCTTGTCCTGCAATAAAGACAATTTCATTTAAAATATCATCTTGTTTTGAAAACGGGTTATTAACGGGAGTCGTGTAGCTTCTTGCACCGTATGCTTTCGGTCTGATACGGAGAATTGTGCCTGCGTAGAGCGCCTCATTAGCTAAATTCTCACTTTTAGCTAGGGCAATAAAAAGCAAACCAAAATCATTATGCCAAGGTTCAATATAAGGGTTAAAACTTAGTTGTTGTATGTGCTCTTGTTCGTGGTTTATCGCGATGCGCATAACTTCGCGTTGCTTATTTAATTCAGGTCTTTGATTTACTGCATAAGTTAGCTGCCAGCGCATTATCACTGCATCATAAGATGGATTGAGTTCACTGTGCTTGGGGCTTAATTTTGATTTTGTTTTTTTACTCTGCTCAGTATGGGCGGTATAGAAAGTGTGATAGCCATCACGCTCGCGGTAGTTAAAATTTGGATCGAGAGTAATGGCTGTTAAGGTGATGTTCTCAGTGGTATTTAGTGCAGATTTTAGTTCGAAGAAAGGAGATGGAGAGATATCATGCTGATTAATTTGATAAACATTGCCGGTACTGGTAGCGATAAAATAGTGCTCATTATTTCCCGGTATCGGCAACACTGTATGCCAGTTATCGTTTTTTAGTGCCACATGACTTAGGTCAGCTATGGTTGATAGCTCCAGCTCATTGCTGTCTTGTTCTGCTGCGTTAATAACGAGACTAAAAAGGACTACTAATGTGTAAATAAAATACAGCTTAATCATCTTAAGCCCGTTTTTCTTTTCCATATAGTAGTGCTTCCTTAAATTAGTGTTAGTGCTTAGCTAATAGCACCGCTTGATGTGCATCGATAAATTGGTTTTTATTCTTATTATTAAGATAGCTCAATTTTCCGTCAACTATTATTTGATCATTTATTTTGCCATGCTCTGCAAGGTAAAGTGCTTGTTTACCCCAAACATGAATAGGTCGTTGTATGGTTACCACATAACTTTGCTGTGTGATGGCGGAAAATATATGCTGTTTCGATTCAAGCATAACTTCCGTTAGTTCTTTATTATTCTCGGTGGTAATAAGCTTAATTTCTGACACTATATTGCCACTACAATGGATTTGATTAATTGATTGTGCATAACCTTTCGGAAAGGTTTGTGCGTATGTGGCATGTATTATTTCGCGATTATTTTTTCTACTATTAATTAAGTAACCCTGCACTAAGATGATATCGCCTTTACCGGCATGAATAAGTGCGCGTTCAACAATTTCGCCAATAACTTTTACCGTATGATAACTAGTCCATTCTTTAAATTGATTACTGGTTTTGTCAAACCAGCGACTATGTGTTGCTAAAGTAAATTCTGCAAAAGCTACAACGGGGTTAGCTTGATAGCGAATATCAGGCTTACTAACGAGATTACCTAACAGGGTAACAGTACATAAATGGTTTTGCGGTTGTTCAGATAACATAAGGCAACTTGTGATTCGATGAGGTAAATGATGAGTGCGTTAATCAAGCATAAGCGATGATAGTTAATAATGATACGCAGTAATAGGACTATTTTTAAAGCTAATCAATGACTAAAGTAAAAACTGACTGTGTATTTCGGTATCAAATAAATTTTTAATCAAAATCGCAAATTCTTTAATAAACGCTACTTGTTCACTCGTGACAGAGTTATTCATTACGCCAGACAATATTTCTTGTAGATCATAGACAATGGCATCAATTTCTCGAATAATCGTATTGCGCTGATTAAATGTTAGCGTTTCATTTTGATTGCATAAGCTAATAATTTGTTCGCTCATTTCTTGCTCGATTACTGCTAATACCGAGCTGTTATTATTATCGATATTCGAGCTGTTTTCAAATAAGCTTAAGTGAGCAGTTAAATATTCAATGATGTGAATATAACCTTCGGTATCGGTAACCATTGGTTCATCTACTTAATTTTTATCATAGGCTTACTTTACTCATAAAATAAGGTGATGATCAAGTGGCAAAGTTGTTATTGAATGTTGAGAGTGTAAATATTAATGTTTTTGTACGAGAAATTTCAGGGCGAAAGGTTCTTAAGATGGAAATTGGCACCTATTTATAACAAACATAGGTGCCAGTTAAATTACGCCGCAGCGTTAGTGCTTTCAAAAATTTTATCAGCAGAAGCTGCAACAAAACCTGTGTAAAGCTCGCCGTTTTCCATCGGGTAGCGCTTGGCAAACTCGTAGAAACAGCTAGGAATAGCAAGGGTTTTATCAGAGAACTCAACTAATACATGATCAGCCATAGTGGATGATTGCTCTAATTTTACGCCTTCATCACCTTTAATTTCGCCGCCAGTGGTATTTAACTTAAAGCCGCCAGCTTTAACCGCTTCATTAACAGCCTCAATCGAGTCGTAATTTGCTAAATGGTTAATGCTGACGGTGAAATGGTTAGCACGGTAGCCCCATGCCGCAACCCATGCTGCATATTCACTTTCACTCAGTAAGTCTAAGTATTCTTGGTGACTCACTTGCCAATGAGTACCTGAATACAAAAAGCTTTCAAGGTTAATATCTGTTTCGTCGATACCCGCGACCATTTTTTCTATGATTGCTTGTACACGTGGCGAAAATTTTTCTACTAATAGTTCACTAATAAATACTTTCGGTAAGTTTGTATTAGCATGCTCAAAGTGCTTAGCGTAGAGTTTTTTTGCTTCGAAGTGGTATTCACCACACTCTTTGTAACCTAAGTTAAGCAGGTGTGCAGAGATCTTTTCAATATTGACCTTGGCAATGTTGAAGGTACGGTAAGCAACATGATCGTTGATTAAATCGTCACCTGTGCTTAAAAGTTGGTGTACTTTGTCAGCTGAAGGCGTTACTGCTAAATAGTTTTGCCAAATGTTGTTAAATAAATTTTTCACCGCAGTCATGTTAAATTCCTAAATGCATAAATAAAATAGTGTTGATATCTCAAGTCGACTGAGTGGTATCTGAGGCTATTTATTACTACTTCAATAGGATATTAAAGAATATTTAGGACAGCATGCTTGATAACCACTCAGAATAAGTGACTATATTTGATCGATGTTTTTAAAAAAGCTGGGACGGATCCCAGCTTTTTTTAATGGGCAATAAAGTTTCATTAAAATTAATTAATTACTTAATCGTTAAACCAGGGCTTAATGTTGCTGGTAATGCTACTTTTTCAGCTTCTACTGACGCAACAGGGTAGGCACAGTAATCAGCGGCATAAAACGCACTCGCTCTGTGGTTACCACTGGCACCAATACCGCCAAATGGTGCGGCACTGCTGGCACCGGTAATTGGCTTATTCCAGTTGACAATACCGGCGCGAATACGGCGGAAGAAATGATTATACAAGTCTTCGCTGTCACTCAATAAACCAGCTGATAAACCAAATGAAGTATTATTTGCTTCGTTAATTGCAGCATCAAAATCAGTGTAACGGTAGACTTTTAATAATGGACCGAAATGCTCATCATCTGGCATTTCAGAGATGTTTGTTACATCAACAATACCAGGAGAAATAAAGCCAGTGCCTACTTCAAGGTGCTTCATCATTACAATTGACTCTGCGCCAAGGTCTAACAATTGCTGTTGTGCTGCGACTAAACCTAAAGCGGCTTTTTCAGAGATCATTGAACCGATAAATGGTTGTTCTTCATCATCAAAATAACCAATTTTAATCGCTTCAGTGCTAGCAACTAATTTTGCTAAGATAGCGTCGCCTTGTTCACCAGCTTCAATAAATAAACGACGAGCACAAGTACAACGTTGGCCAGTAGTAATAAAAGCCGATTGTAAAATGTCATGCACTACCGCATCGATATCCGTGACATCTTTTACGATTAATGGGTTATTACCGCCCATTTCTAATGCTAAAATCTTACCCGGTTGACCACCAAATTGCTCATGTAAAAAATGACCTGTCGTTGAGCTACCGGTAAAGAATAAACCGTCAATTTGTCGATGACTTGCTAATGCTTTACCTGTTTCAACTTCACCTTGTACCATGTTAATAACGCCAGCTGGAAGGCCAGCTTTTAGCCATAGTTTTAAGGTTTCTTCAGCAACCATAGGTGTTAATTCACTTGGTTTGAATACCACAGTGTTACCTGCAATAAGTGCCGGAACAATATGACCATTTGGCAAGTGACCAGGGAAGTTATAAGGGCCATATACCGCAACAACACCGTGTGGTTTGTGACGAATAAAGGCTTTTGCACCTGGCATAGGGTTTTCAACAGTGCCGGTACGCTCTTCATTAGCACGTACAGAAATAGCGATTTTACCAACCATGGCACCTACTTCAGTGCGGGTTTCCCAGATAGGTTTACCGGTTTCAAGTGCGATAGTTGTCGCGAATGCTTCTTTGTGTTCAGTCAGTAATTCAGCAAACTTAACCGTGATAGCAATACGATCTTCAATTGGCATATTAGACCAAGTGTCGAATGCGGCACGGGCAGCCAGCACAGCTTCGTCAACTTGTGCTGGAGAGGCAGTATTACCCTGCCAAATCACTTCATTTTTAGCCGGATTTTTTGAAAAAATTTCATGACCTAAACCTACTGACCATTGACCATTAATAAGTTGTATATTGTGTGACATTCTAGATTCCTCTGCGCGCGTATCGCTCATGAGTGTAATAATTAACTGCGTTCGATAATTAGCTAAATAACGGCTAAGTGATTAATTGGCAACTAGGCGTACCCAGTCTCCTTCTTTGACTATTAGCGCATCTGCAACGGCTTGTGAAATAACGACTTGATTGGCGGTTTCACGTAATAGCACCGGTGCTTGTGTTGCTCTAAAGTCAGCTACTTTGCTATTACAAATAATATATTTATTATCATTAGTCACATCGCCAATCAGTACTTGGCATTTCTGGCTTTGACGTACTGTTTTTACTGATGCTGTTTGTGTTTCTACTGTTGGGCCACCGTCAAAAATATCAACATAACCACGGCGCGAGAAACCTTCAGCTTCAAGTAACCGCAGTGCAGGTACTGTTTTTGGATGCACTTTATTGATCACTTGTTGTGCTTCTGGGCTCAACAAATTAACGTAAATTGGATATTTGGGCATTAATTCAGCGATAAAAACTTTTTTACCGATACCGGTAAGGTAATCTGCTGTTGGAAAATCAAGTGAGAAAAAATTATCCTCTAACCATTTCCAAAATGGTGATGAACCATCTTCGTCTGAAACACCGCGCATTTCGGCAATAACCGTTTCCGAGAAACGTTCACTATGCTCTGCCATAAATAGAAAGCGAAAACGTGACAAGAAGCGTCCGTTACGGTTTTTACGATGACTTTCGCTAAGAAATAGAGTACAAATTTCAGAAGCACCCGTATAGTCATTACATAAGGATAATGTTTCAACGGTATTATAGATATTAAGCTCACGAGAGCTGTGCACAACTTTACCTAAGTGGTAATGATAAAATGCATCGTCTAGACCAACTGCGGCTTCAATACCACTTGTGCCAACAACGGCGCCGGTTTCGGTATCTTCCATTACAAATAGGTAACCTTCATTACCTGGTTCAGTAACTGAACTTTGGAAAGAAATCTCAGCGTGAGAAATGCGTTTTCTGAGCAATTCTTCGTTGACCGGTAGTGATGTAAAACCGTGTCCTGACTCCACAGCGATGCGATGAAGTGCATCATAATCACTGTTTTGAATAGGGCGTATAATAATCATAGAAAACTCTCAATGAGACGTTCAAATACTTAAGGTGCTAAGTATTTGAACGCTATAATAATGAATGACTTACTTAGCTAGTTTAGCTACGGCTTTTTCAAAACGTGCTAAACCTTCAGCGATATCTTCATTAGGGATTACTAATGAAGGGGCAAAACGTATAATGTTAGCACCGGCAACAAGTGTCATAACACCTTCATCCATTGCTGCATTTAAAAAGTCTTTTGCTCTACCTTGGTAAGCGTCAGTTAATACCGCACCAATCAATAAGCCTTTACCACGAATTTCACTAAAAACATTATGTTTTGCATTGATAGCATTTAAGCCATCAATATAAAGCTGAGCTTTTGCCTTAACACCGTTTAACACTTCTGGGGTATTAACCGTATCAAATGCCGCTTCAGCTACAGCACAAGCTAATGGGTTACCGCCGTAAGTGCTGCCGTGTGTACCAATTTTAAGGTGCTTAGCAATATCTGTTGTGGTGATCATAGCGCCAATAGGGAAGCCGCCACCTAATGCCTTTGCTGTGGTTAAAATGTCAGGTGTAACACCTAAGCCCATGTATGCATATAATTCGCCTAAACGGCCAACACCAGTTTGCACTTCATCAAAAATTAACAAAGCGTTATGTTCATTACAAAGTTCACGAACACCTTTAGCAAACTCGTCGGTAGGTGAAATAATACCGCCTTCACCTTGTAATGGTTCCATCACAACAGCACAAGTTTTGTCTGAAATAAGCGCTTTAAGGCTGTCTAAGTTGTTATATTCTGCGTGATCGATATTACCAGGCTTAGGACCAAAACCATCTGAATAAGCCGTTTGACCACCAACAGTAACGGTGAAAAATGTACGACCGTGGAAACCTTGTTTAAAGGCGATGATTTGTGACTTTTCTGCACCAAAGTTTTCAAGTGCCCAACGACGCGCTAATTTCAATGCTGCTTCGTTTGATTCTGCACCTGAGTTAGCAAAATAAACTTTATCAGCGAATGTGTTGTCAGTTAATTTTTTTGCTAAGCGCAGTGCTGGCTCATTAGTCATAACATTTGATAAATGCCAGATTTTGTTGGCTTGTTCTGTTAACGCACCGACTAATGCTGGGTGACAATGTCCTAAACAATTCACGGCAATGCCACCAGCAAAATCGATAAATTCACGATCTTGTTGATCCCAAACACGTGAACCTTGACCGCGAACAGGGATAACTGCAGATGGCGCATAGTTAGGTACCATAACATCATCAAATAACGCACGATCTACCGGGAAGTGATTAGACATTGTAAATTCCTCTTATAGTTAGGATATTGTAATCAATAGTTGTGTATTAGTTTTATAAGCTAAAACTTAAAGAAACTAAATGAATTAATTAGCGAAGTGCAATCTCAACACCGGACTAACTAAAAAATAGGCAGGGATTATGACAGAAAAAACAGACTCTGTCTTGTCAATATGCGCTGTACCCCTTGTAAAGCAAAGGCTTAGCCGTTTTTATTCATTATTTTTGCATAACTATCTTTCGAGTGTTTTTTCAGGTTAGGGTTGGCTGCTAGCGCTTTATGTATAGTATGAGGGTCAGCAATTGCTGGCAATATTTCATAATTAATCAAAAATAATTTAATTAAAATTTAATTTTATATGGTCAATGTCGCTTTTTTTCAGCAGGGCTATATCCTTTGTGGTTAATTGCCCCGCGCTTAGTAGTATTTTAGCTTCTTCAGTATTAATAAGCTCTTCTTTGGCTAAACTCCTAAAGGCGACATAGGCTTTAGCTTTAGTGACTACTTTCGCAATAGGGCACATGTGGCTAATATTAACGGCATAGGCCAGATCAAACACAGCCTCGGTAATTTGTAAACGATCAAAGCGCATTAGCTCGACCATATCTGCAGCCACTTTACTGCTGCGCTCCACTAGCTGTTCGAGCAGTAACTGAGGTGACGCTTCTAATTCAAGTAAAATGTCATGAAGCTTTTTATCTTTACTGTCGTAAGCCTCACGTAATTCTTCATTATAAAGCTCAGTATAAGTGTTTAAAAAACTGCGAGTAACGGCTAACAAACCTAAATTACTTAGCATGCCTGCAGCAAAGGCGGCAAATTCATCTAAGCCTTGTTTTTTCGCTAATAGCTGTGCTGCTAGAGCGATCGATAAACTATCATTCCAAAGCTTGCGTTTCATTAATGGAAAAGGAGCGGTATTGTTAGGCAGCCAATGCTTAAGCATAAAAGTTGGCATGACTAATTTTAGATTATCTAAACCAACATAGCTTAGTGCTAAGTTAGGCTCGGTGACTTGCACGTCTGAGCGTTTACGGTATTGCGGTTTATTAACTAAGTTAATTAATTCAATACATAGCCAAGGTAATGCTTTGACTAAAGGAGCAATGCGATTGATGCTTGCTGCCTTTACCGATAATATCTCCATAATAGAAGGAGCCGCATCTTCTATTTTTAGCACGTTCATGTAGAGATGTTCTTTATTGTTGAATTCTTTATTCACTTGCTTAACAACTTGAGAAAAAAATTTGCTCATGACTTGAGCTTTAAAATGTTCGTGCCCATGCGCCTGAATAATTTTATTTTTATTGGTTTCTTCTTCTACAGCAAGTAATTCACGTCGGCGGTTAAATTGTTCGCTATTTTGATGCTTAGCAAAACTAACTTTGCCATTTTTTTGCTCAGCAAAGTCTTTACTAATCGCTAAGCTGAGTGCTCGATTATAGATAGGGGAAACAAGTTTATTATCTTCAAATATTTGCATCAGCACTTCATTATTAGTAACGGTGATCAGTTTATAGTTTTTGTCGCTAGCTAAGTTATCGACCTATGGCTCTATTTCATTAGAGGCTGTTATGAGCAAGCTTTAGACAACTAGCCGAACTTGTAATAGCTCAATATTTAACTCGACATGATAATAGCGCTTAAATAAGCTTTATCCTAAATATTATCATCTATTAGATTGGAATACTGATCAATAAAGTTTTGTAATAACTGCTGACCTTGCTCAGTTAAAATTGATTCAGGATGAAACTGTACGCTAGCAAGTGGCAAATACTTGTGTTGTAAAGCCATAATCTCTATCTGATCATTGCTTGATAACCAAGCGGTCACGGTCAATTCATCAGGTAGGGTGTCCGGAGCAACAATTAATGAATGGTAGCGAGTCACCGTTAAGGGCTGTTTTAATGCTTTAAATAGCCCTTGTTTATTATGTGAAATGCTACTGGTTTTTCCATGCATCACTTTTTTGGCTTTAATAATTTTAGCACCGAAATGTTGGGCAATACATTGATGGCCAAGACATACACCTAATACTGGGATCAGGCCTTTAAATTTTTCAATAATTGCTAAGGAAATACCTGCGGCATTAGGATCACTAGGGCCGGGAGATATAACAATATACTGTGGTGCGAGTTCAGTTATCGCATCGATACTGATTTCATCATTTCTGACTACCATGACTTCTTGACCAAGTGCTTGAAAATAATGCACCAAGTTAAAAGTAAAAGAATCATAATTGTCGATCATTAATAACAAAAAAGCACCTACATAGATTTCAGACCTGAAAGCGGGCGCTATTCTAAGCTTTTATCTACAGCCATTCTACCCCTAGCGGTGGGATAGGCAATATTGTTGATTAATAAAGCAGCGGAACTCGATGTTAAATTGGTTTAACAGAAATGAAAAGGGTTTAAATATTACGGCTTAAACCCTTTTTTATCTTGTTTAAATAGTTAGTGAGCGCTAACTTAAGCTGAGCGAGAAAGCTTAGAAATTAGCTGAAAGTTGTAGCCAAAGTTTGTCTGTGTCGCTGGCATGGTCATCAGCACTGTAACTAGAAAATTTAACTAGGATATTGTAGTTTTTGTTGATTGTGTATGCTGCTGCAACGTCGATCTCTGAACCATAATCAATACTATCAACATCAGAAGAAAAATCGTGATATGTGGCAGAAAGTTTGATGTCGCTTACTTTTGTTTTTGCGGTCAAGTAAACATCTTCAATACCTTGACCTGGAGTGCCTAAGAACTTATCGGCAAAACCTTGGAATTTGTGTAATGTTGCTAATGGAGTGGAGAAGCCAACACCGTTATCACTACCTAAAGACTCAATACCAGCTAATAAGGTTACTGTACTAACTTTTGTACCGACCTCAAAATTGTAGTAATCAGCACTAAAATCAGTTGCGTTATCACCTGCGTCACTTTGTGTTGCGTAAGCCGCTTTAACCATTACTGGGCCAAAGTTACCTTGGTAGCTTACACCGTAAGTATCGGTTGAAAAAGACGCGACGGTATCAAAATCAAGTAAGTAAGCATAAGCATTGATTTTGTGATCTTTGTTGATCGTGTAGAGCGTGTTCAATAAATGGAACTGGCCTTCTAAGTCAGCGTTATCACCATCAGGGCCAAAAATGCGGTTTACATTGTATACATAACTGTAATCTGCTGAAAATGACTCAGTCGGACTTGCTTGAAAGCGGTAGCCGTCGAAAGTTTGTTCATTTTGTCTCCAGCCTACACCACCAACAAAACGTAGGTCGTTGTGCAGAATACGTTGACGACCAGCGGTGGCTGAAAAGTTATCTGCGCTATATTTTAAGAAAAATTGGTTTACATCAGTACCTGCGGGATCAGCAACTACTGGATAATTTGTTTCACCGTTGCGGGTATTGTTATAGTCATCGATGAAGTCAGCAATATTATCAACTTCAACACCTACAGATACGCCTTTAAAGCTGCCAGTATTTGCCGTGATACGGCTTTTTAATGTTAGTGCACTTGCGTTGTCTTCAATGCCATCTTGATCAACACCTTCGTAACGAGCGCGGAAGCTAAGTTTTACCGTGCTTTCTGAAAGTGCTTTTTTAACGCCTGATGCCACAGATGTTTCTTCTGCAAATGCTAATGGCGCACTTAAAAGTGAAGCTGAGAGTAAAGCTAGAGAAGTGTACTTTATGTTATTTTTCATAATATCAACCTTAGTGTTTTAAACTTTGAGAGAGTTTATTTTTAATCAACCATAGTAAGAATCAGTCAAAATATCGGCTTGTTTTAAGGCATTTTTTAATCATTTTTATTTGTCAAAACAAACAATATTTTATTTATTTACAATAAGTTACGCAGGACGTGTTTGAGTTTTCATCAGAGTGGGTGCTCAGATGATGGTAAAAGTTCAAATTGCCAAACTGTTTAAAAAATGAGTAACTTTTTAATGCGCTAAAATTAGCATTACTCCGGTCGAATGAGAAACACAAAAAGCAAAAATTAGCTGAATAATGTCGCTAAACTGATCTGGAACAACAAAGCGCTGTTTTTTTAGCGATCCATCGGGTCAATTGTTCCTGTTTACTATGAGAACTAGCTTAGTCAGAGGCTAAATTTGCGATAAAACGCGTGTAACTGTTGTTGCGCTTGTTGGTGATTAATTAGGGTGAAATTGACTTTTTCACCAGGACGCATTTGGCTTAAGCGAAATAAGTCGGTTTGCATGACACTGCCCAGTACCGGATAGCCGCCCATGGTTTGTCGCTCTTTCATTAAGATGATCGGTTGTTCGTTGGCTGGAAGCTGGATCATGCCGTAAGTCACGGGCATCGACAATAGGCAACGGCTGCGTAAGGATTCGGCCAGTATTTTTTGATCAAACAAGCGTACTTGCTCAGGTTTGCTCTGAAGTCGATAGCCCATACGGTTACTATCGGCTGAAATAATATACTCGCGGGCTAAAAAGCGCTGTTGCTGTTCAATGCTCATTTGTAAAAATAGTACACTGGGCATTAACCTTAATGTCAGCCTGTGTCGAGCATAGAAGCGTGTTGGTGAGCTTGTTGGCTTATTGGCTTTTACTGGCACTACTGGTCTTGTTAAGTTGCTTGCTGGTGCTGAAAAGTATAATTTACTACTCGTTATTAATGGCGTACCGGTAAAGCCTAGTGCCATTTCATTCTGGGTTTGAGCAAAGCTGCCTAACCAGGGCTGTTGTTCTACTTGGCAAGTAAAGCCGCCTGCGACCGCCAAATAACTATGTAAGCCATGTTCTGGCATGGCAAAAGTAATCATGTCATTGGTTTTTAATTGATAGCATCGCCAATTTTTTATCGCGATATCATTGATTTTAGCCTTGCAGTTAGCGCCAGTTATGGCGATTACACAAGTGGCATTGGCTCGAAAACTTATTTGTCCTAAGGTAATTTCTATTGCCGCACAGTTACGTTGGCGCTGATCAGACTCGGTAATACTGTGATAATCTGCAATAAGTTGATTAGCAGTCAGAAACGCAAACTCATCAGCCGCGCCACTGGCACTAAAGCCCAAGTGTTGAGCATTTAAACGCCCCAAATCTTGAATACTCGCCTGGCCATTGATATTAATAATTTCGAGATAATGCTGACTCATGCTGATAAGCCTTGTTGCATAGCAATAAATTCAGCTTTTGAAATAGCATAAAATTCTACATTTTGTCCGACATTGATGGTGGCATTAAATTGGCCGTTGCTCGTGTTATACATAGGTAAGGGGGTTTGGCCAATAATATGCCAACCACCAGGGCTTTGATTCGGATAAACCGCTGTTTGTTGCTCGGCAATAGCCACAGCACCTTTGGGAACTTGGGTGCGCGGTGATGACTTTCGAGATAAATGTAACATGTCGGGCAAGCTAGCTAAATAACAAAATCCCGGCGTAAAGCCTAAGGCAAAGCCACGATAAATAGTGCTGCTATGCTGTTTGATCACTTCGTCGTTCGACATGTTGCAACGGTGTGCCACTTCAGCTAAATCCCATTGTTGCTCGATATCGTAGTAAACTGGTATCTTAATACAATCAACGGACAGGTTATTATCGGTTAGCTGTACTGGTTGTTGATGACGTTTAGCAAGTTGTTTAATTTGCTCAGTAATTTCAGTACTTGTGATCATTTGATGACGAAAATAAATCATCAAGCAATGATAGCTGGCGACGGTTTCGATGACGTATGTACCGAGCTGCTGCTCAATCAGTGTTTGCAAGGTAATGATTTCATTATGTTGTGCAATGCTAATTTTGCTTTGCCAACTGAGCAGTAAGGCGTTTTCTGCGACAATATCAAGGCTAAAGTTTGCTTGAAAGTACGTGTTGTTCTTTGGCTTATTGGCCATTCTATTTGGGCTTATTTTCTGCATTGAGGGTCGCTCGCAAAGCTTTAATCATGGCAAAAGCATTTGGTGTGTCGCCGTGTACACATAAAGCATCAATGTGAAGTTGCAAGGGCTGTTGATTAATACTCAGCAGCGGTTTTTGTTGCAGTATATCCTGACAGCGACTCACCACGTCTTGGTTATTACTTAACACCGCACCGTTTTCATTGCGCGGTACCAGTAAACCATTATCTAAATAAGCTCGATCAGCAAAAGCCTCAAAATAGAGCTGAATCTGGTGCTTTTTAGCTATTTGCTGAAATGGCGCACTGTTAGTTAATGCTTGCATCATTAAGGGTAAAGGTTGATGACTCGGTTGAACTAACTGGGCAATAGCAATACAAATGCCATTAAACAAGTTTAGGTCTTTCATCATATCGTTGTAGAGTGCGCCATGCGGCTTAACATAATGCACTTGCGTATTTTCTGCTACGCAAAGTGCTTGTAAAGCCCCTATTTGATATTGCACGTTAGCAATTAACTCATCTTGTGTTAACTGCATAGATTGTCGACCAAAGTTTTCGACATCTGGATAACTGGGATGCGCGCCGATAATGACTTGATGTTGGTGGGCAAGTTTAATGGTGTTTTTAATGGTTACTGGATCTGAACCATGAAAGCCACAGGCAATATTCGCCATATCAATCAAGGGCATTATATCGGCGTCGTTATTATTTTTAAACTCACCTAAATCGCAGTTTAATTTCATGACTTTTGCCTTATTTAACCATTATGTCTATTGCGACGTTTACGCTCGGGATGCCTAATAACCACATCAGTTAATGGTGTACTACAGCAACTTAAAACATAGCCTTGCTGTTGCTCTTCATCGGATAGACCGTCTTGACAAGTTTCTGTGACTTGACCTTGTTCGAGCATAACCTTACAACTACCACACATACCCGCACGGCAAGAATAGGGTAATACTAAGCCGGCATTTTCGCCCTGTTCAAGTAAGGTTTCGGTGTTGTTACCCGTTACTGACTTATTAAAGCGACTAAAGGTTATTAGCGGTTTCTTTTTCTTAACTGGCTGCGATTGTGCTGCTTTTTCTTTATTACTCAGCTCATTATTGTCAGCAGGTGTTGCTGATTGTTTCGCTACAGAAAATACTGGTGCAGCTTGGTATCTTAATACTTCAAGCTTGTCACCGCGTTTAATTTGTCCTTGATTAAGTGCAACTAAGTTTTGGCCAAATAAAATATCGCCATTAGCTAATTGCCGATAGTTTTTTAATGTTTTTAACGGTTCTTGCTGGTGATCTTTTACCGCATTTTCAGGATTAATGGTGGTAAAAATACAACGAGTACAAGGCTTGGTTACTTCAAACTCTACCTCGCCAATACGAATTTTTTGCCAAGTATCTTCAGTAAAGGCGTCACAATCGCTCACTACAATATTGGGCCTAAACTGCGACATTGGAATGCTTCGAGCGTTAGGTGGATATTGGCTGTTTAAATGCTCAAGTGAGGCTTGTGAAATAAGTAATAAAGGGTAGCCGTCGGCAAAACCCACTTGGCTATTTTTATTTTTAACAAATCGTTGTGACTCAGTGCCAAAAAACAGTAATTGGCAGGGCTTTTGAAGGTAGCGACTAAACCATTGGTTGATAGCGTCTTCGCACTGTTGTGCGCTGATAGTGTCATTCCAAACTTGCACATCAACATAATTGAGGCTCAGCAAATTATAATCAATCACCAATGCCGGCATTTTCGGTGCGGTAATGATCAGGCCCGTTGCGGTTAAGTTGGCTTGAAGTAAACATAAGTTTGGCTGGGTACGAGCAGTAAAAAATTCGCCTTCAGGGCTTGCAACAACAAAACGACGATCAAAGGCTAAGCCGAACTCTTCCACCCAACTATTAGATAACTCAAGGCCAGCACTCGATTTTATTGGGTAAATGGTAATATTTTTCAGCGTAGCCTGACTCATGAATTGCCTCAAATGTTAATTGTGTTGTGATCAACTTGCGATAATACCGTTAATTGCTCGATGCGTTTATTCAGTTGATAGTAATAGACTTGGAATAACAGCTCTGATAGTGGGCAAAATGCCTTGATTTTGCAATATGTATTTTTGTGAGATTAAGGTATATTGAGCGCATTCTGATTTAAACCTTAGCTCAAGCTAGCATTTGCAGTGTAAGAGCTATTGAAATAGGCTTTTATGCATCTTCATATATTAGGTATTTGTGGCACATTTATGGGCGGTATTGCCGCCATTGCTAAGCAAATGGGCTTTCGTGTTTCCGGTTGCGACGCGAATGTTTACCCGCCAATGAGCACGCAGTTAGCACAACTTGGCATCGAGTTAAAGCAAGGTTACTTGGTTGAGCATTTAGATGATGAACCTGATTTAATTATTGTTGGTAATGCCATGACACGCGGCAATGTCATGGTTGAGCATGTACTCGATCGGAAAATTCCTTATATCTCTGGCCCACAATGGTTACTAGACAATGTCTTAAAAGACCGTTGGGTACTTGCGGTTTCAGGCACTCATGGTAAAACTACCACAAGTTCAATGCTGACTTGGATTTTACAATATGCCGGCATGGAGCCCGGGTTCCTCATTGGCGGCGTACCACAAAACTTTGATTGCTCTGCACGTTTAGGCAATGCACCGTTTTTTGTTATTGAAGCTGATGAATACGATACGGCATTTTTCGATAAACGCTCTAAATTTGTGCATTATCGTCCCAATACTTTAGTGATCAATAACATGGAATTTGATCATGCCGATATTTTCAATGATCTCAGTGATATTCAACGACAATTTCATCACCTTATTCGTATGGTGCCAAGCAATGGTTTAGTGTTGTCGCCGAAAAGCGAGCAAGCCATCAGCGATACTTTAGCGATGGGCTGTTGGACACCAACGGAATATAGTGTTGGCGATCATGATAAGTTATCAGGCTGGCATGCCGATAAGTGTGTTGCTGACGGTAGCGAGTATATAGTTAGCTTTAAAGGTGAAATTCAAGGACGGGTTAATTGGGCCTTAATCGGTGATTTTAATATTGACAATGGCTTAATGGCGATAGCGGCGGCAAGACATGCCGGCGTACCAACTTCGGTTGCTATCGAAGCCTTAGCAACTTTTGTTAATACCAAACGTAGATTAGAGCTTAAAGGTGAAGTTAATCAAGTGAGGGTGTTTGACGATTTTGCTCACCATCCGACCGCGATTGCGAAAACACTGGCCGGTGTGCGGACTAACGTAGGTGATAAACGTGTTATTGCTATACTAGAGCCGCGGTCAAACACCATGAAATCAGGTGTACATAAAGATACTTTAGCAAAATCATTAGCGGATGCTGATATGGTTTTTGTTTATCAGGGCGAACAGGTTAAGTGGTCTGTTGATGCGTTAATTGCCGATTGTATTCAGCCTTGTTTTATTAGCCAAGACATTGCTCAATTGGTGGCTGACATTGTGGCTAAAACTCAAGCAGGAGATACGCTTGTTGTTATGAGTAACGGTGGTTTTGGCGGTATTCATGATAAACTGTTATCGGCACTTGCAACGCAGTAGCCATTGTTTAAACGACTTGAATGATCAATTGCATCGTGCAAGTCATATGATACAGGTAACAAAAGTAAATGTTGATTAACTCAGGTGAATACGTGCAAAATCAATCAGTAACAATTAATAATAGCGATGAGTTTGATAAAAAAATAACCTTAGCTATTACTGGGGCTTCGGGCTCAGCTTATGCGCTGCGTTTACTCGAGTGCTTAGTTGCTGCTAATTACCAAGTATATTTATTGTGCTCAAGCGCTGCTCGAGTGGTATTTGACACCGAAGTGGGTTTGAAATTGCCGAGTTCGCCGGATGCAGCGAGTCAATTCTTTACTGAAAAATTTAACGCTAAACCTGAACAAATTATCGTTTTTGGTAAGGAGCAATGGTTTTCACCGGTGGCGTCTGGTTCGGCTGCGCCGAAAACCATGGTGGTTTGTCCATGTTCTACTGGAACGCTAGCGGCCATTAGCCAAGGCATGAGTGATAATTTGATCGAGCGTGCTGCCGATGTGGTGATAAAAGAACGCGGACAGTTAATTTTAGTGCCGCGCGAAACACCATTTTCAACTATTCACTTACAGAATATGCTGTCGTTATCACAAATGGGCGTCACCATTATGCCAGCCGCACCGGGCTTTTATCATCAACCCGAATCGATAAATGATCTGATTGATTTCATGGTGGGTCGTTTGCTCGATCATTTAAATATTGCCCAAAGCATTATGCCACGCTGGGGCTATCAAGCATTTCCCAGTGGCAAAAGTAAAACAAGCTAAAGACATGTGAAGTAGAATTAATGCCTTGCAGTAAGCTTCATTTAGTCAGTATTACTGGCGACTTTATTTTTTGCTTTGATGGCTTTAATATCAACACCGTCAAGTAACAACATCACATCAGCGAGTAAGCGCTTAAGCTCGGTGACTTCAGTAGGAATACTTTTTTTAACTTTTTGCACGTAAGCAATGGCTTCGCGGTTTTGAATAACTTCCAATAACGCTTTCAAGGTCTCGTTATCATCAGCATCAATTGCCGGCAATTTTTTTTCACTTGCGGCGTTATAGAGTGAGTAGGTGGCAATCAAACTTGCTTGTGCTGCTTTTAATCTTTCCACAAATATTCATCCTTGTTTTTATTATCATTATCTATCTACCATACTGAAAAATAAAAAATTGTCTAATTTTTCTCATATACGCCATGATAAATGTTTAGTTTACCGGTATAACCATTGGCGGCTGAACGGCAAATACCAGCCATTTGTCGCATCGGACTTAAATTTTTTCTGTTGATGTGTTGTAGTAGGGCTAATAATAATAACTATTTAGGTTAAATCGAATGTCGAAATTTACGTCCCGAATATCCTCGCTAGCACTCAGTATTGCCTTAATGTTAGGCACAAGCCATCATGCCTTTGCTGAAGATGACGCCACTAACACCACAGATAAAACTCAAGCTGAAAAGTGGTCGGTAAATAGCCCTCAAGGCGAATTTACCACGGCAAAAATTGATGTTCGCCAAGGTACTTGGATGAATGTTGATATCAGCCCTGATGGCCAAATTTTAGTGTTTGATTTATTAGGTGATATTTATACTTTGCCGATTGAAGGTGGCGAAGCTACGGCATTAATGACCGACATTGCTTGGCAAATGCAACCTCGTTTTAGCCCAGATGGTAAGCACATTGCTTTTACCTCAGATGAAGACGGCGGTGATAATCTTTGGATCATGAACGCAGATGGTAGTGCTGGCAAAGCGGTGAGTTCAGAAACCTTTCGTTTATTAAACAGCCCGGCATGGTCGCCAGATGGTAATTACCTGGTTGGTCGTAAACACTTTACCGGCTCTCGTTCATTAGGTGCTGGCGAAGTATGGATGTACCACAAAACTGGCGGTAACGGCGTCATGCTAACCAAGCGACCTAATGAGCAAAAAGATTTAGGTGAGCCGGCATTTTCGCACGACGGTAAATATGTTTACTTCTCACAAGATGCAACGCCAGGCAAAACCTTTCATTACAGTAAAGATTCTGAAAAAGGCATTTATAAAATTAAGCGCCTAGCGCTTAAAACCGGCGAAATTAAAGTGGTGGTTTCGGGGAAAGGTGGTGCAATACGTCCGGTACCGTCACCGGATGGTAAATATTTAGCTTATATTAGCCGTGACGATTTCCAATCTAATTTATATTTGTATGACTTAAAAAGCGGTAAAGAAAGCTTAATTTTTGAAAATTTAGATCGTGACATGCAAGAAACATGGGCTATTCACGGTGTTTATCCAAACATGGCTTGGTTGCCAAGCAGTGAAGGTATGGTGTTTTGGTCTGGTGGACAAATTAATAAGCTCGATTTTGAAAGCAAAACAACAACGGTTATTCCTTTTCACGTTAAAACCGAGAAAAAAATTCAAACCGCTTTACGCTTTCAACAAGATATCGACCAAGATAACTTTGACGTGAAAATGCTGCGCGATGTTGAAATATCACCAGACGGGCGAAAAGTGGTTTATGAATCAATGGGCCATATTTATCTTCGCACCATTGCTGACGGTAAAGCGAAAGGTAAAGCCAAGCGCTTAACTAAGCAAAAATCACATTTTGAATTGAACCCTAGCTTTTCTCGTGATGGAAAATACGTTGTTTACAGCACATGGGACGATAATAAGCTGGGCGAAATTCGCATGGTTTCTACCCGTGGTGGTAAGAGCCGCGTATTAACCAACGAACCAGGTAAATATGTTGAGCCTAGTTTTTCACCCGACGGTAAAAGCGTGGTATATCGTAAAGTTTCAGGTGGCTATATTACCGACCCAACGTGGGGTTTAAATCCGGGCATTTATACCGTTAATGTTAAAAAAGGCACACCTAAATTGGTGACCGAATCGGGCGAACTCCCGCACTTTGGCGCTAAAAACGATCGCATTTACCTTTTACGTAATGGTGAAATACCACAATTGATGAAAATTAGTTTAGACAATGCATCAGCAGAGAAAGAACAAGCGCTTTATCAAGGTAAGTTTGCTACCGAATATAAAGTGTCACCAGATGGTAAGTACTTAGCGTTTGCCGAGCGCTTTAAAGTGTTTGTAACACCGTTTGTTGAACGTGGTCAGGTGATAGATATTGGCCCATCAGCGAAGAATTTACCGGTGAAAAAACTATCGGTTCGCGCTGGCGAAAGTATTAACTGGAATGGTAAGTCGAATGAGTTGTACTGGAGCTTAGGGCCTGATTTATACCAAGCAAGTGTGGCGGGTTTATTTGATATAGCTACTGAAGAGCCTACCGCTAAAACGGACCAACAAACGTTAGATAGCTCAGCACAAGCGCCGCTTAAAACCTACTTAGGCTATAAAGAAAAAGCCGATAAGCCTTCAGGTCGAGTTGCTTTTGTTGGTGGTAAAGTTATCACTATGGAAGGTGAGCAAGTTATTGAAAATGGTGTTGTTGTGGTTGAAGGCAATAAAATTATTGCCGTTGGCCAACAAGGTCAAGTGACGATTCCATCTAACGCTAAAGTGATTGATGTTACGGGTAAATCAATTATGCCCGGTTTAATTGACGCTCATGCCCATGGCCCACAAGGTAGCAATGAAATTATTCCACAGCAAAACTGGAAAAATTACGCTGGCTTAGCGCTAGGTGTCACGACTATTCATGATCCATCGAATGACACCACTGAATTTTTTGCGGCTAGTGAATTGCAAAAAGCCGGTGATATTGTTGCGCCACGTTTATTCTCAACGGGTAGTATTTTATATGGCGCTACCGCGGCGGGTTATACCTCACATGTTGATAGCTTAGACGATGCTAAATTTCATATTGAACGTTTGAAAAAAGCCGGTGTATTTAGTGTTAAAAGCTATAACCAACCGCGTCGTAATCAACGCCAACAAATGATCCAAGCTGCACGTGAAGCCGAAATATTAGTGGTGCCAGAAGGTGGTTCACTACTGCAACACAACCTTACTATGCTGGTTGATGGTCATACGACATTAGAGCATTCAATTTCGACGGCGAAAATTTACGATGACATCAAGCAATTATGGTCACAATCTGAAATGGCTTACACGCCAACCATGGGCGTAGCTTACGGTGGTATTTCGGGTGAACATTTTTGGTATGACACCACGGATGTATGGTTACATCCGCGCTTAAGTAAATATGTACCGAGTGAGTTTTTAGATCCACGCTCTATGCGTCGCACTAAAGCACCACATCATCATTACAACCACATTAACGTCGCGAAAGTTGCTAAAGAGCTACAAGACTTAGGCGTTGTGGTGAATGCCGGTGGTCACGGGCAGCGTGAAGGTTTAGCGATGCATTGGGAAATGTGGATGATGGCACAAGGTGGCATGTCACCATTAGAAGCCATTCGCACAGCAACCATGTCTTCGGCACATACCTTAGGTTTAGATAGCCAATTAGGGTCACTTAAAGTGGGTAAACTTGCTGATATTTTAGTGATTGACGGCGATGTTAGTGAAAATATTCGCTTATCTGACAAAGTGGTTTATACCATGGTGAATGGCCGTTTATATAACGCCGAAACCATGAATGAGGTAGGTAACTACGATAACAAGCGTGAAAAATTCTATTTTGAAAAATAGGCCTTATTAAGCTTGATTAGACAAAACCCGGATTGATCCGGGTTTTTTATTTTTACAACGGACACTTTCCTCCCAAGTCATCTAATACCAATTCTACTAAGTGTCTTCCCACTCAGTGAAGTTTAAAAGCTTTAGCGGCACAGGTTCACAGTTCCAGGCTGAACCTCAGTAGCTACATTCATGTAGGTAAGGCATTGATTGACGAGAATGGTTATTGCCTTATTGAAATCAATAACGTGGCCTGTAAGCTCTGGGTGGGAACAAACTTAATAGACTTGCTATAACCTCACGCGAAATAGCCCAGATATAAGCAATCATTTCTCTGGCCTTAGCCTTGTGTATTAAACGGTTGTCCCTGCGGCATAATCTTAACTGTGCTTGCCATACCATATCGACGATTTCTTTACTTAATCCTTCTTATCTTAATTGCATTTCTTTTGAAATATTGGTGTTGTGTTTATACCAATATGCACCTTCGACCAGAAAGCTTATTATGGCTGGCATAGCTTAAGCTTTAAAGCAAAGCCTTAAATCAGCGGAGTGGCGTTATTGCGGGTTAACGATTATATCGCTCTACTCAGGCATCAATGACGAGAAAAATCCTTAAAAACTTACTGGGCGAACAAGTTGATTGCTAATAAACACCAGTAAGCCTGCTTGATTAAGATCAATAAAAGAGTAAAACATCACCCTTTGTGATTAATAGGGTATTCTTGTTTTCAATAACAAGTGTTCTAATATTGACGATTATTACAGTTAATATAAATAGCCGAAACTACATAACAGTAATCTTTCACTACTTTATGGCGTTGGTCTTGTCGGGTAGCTAATCAGAGCTAGACACTTTTATGATAACCAAGCCGATAGGAATTATACGTATTGAACTATTTAGATATAAAAAATTATATCTTTCTCTTTCGAGGCCGATATGAATTATAAAATGCCACATTACTTATCCATTACTGGTTGCGACGTGCGCTCTTTTACCGATAAATTACGAGTAAAGCACCCAATAGTAAAAAATATAGCAGGTGAGTGGGTACTATTAGCGCACCATAATGTGATGGCGGCTGCGCTTGATAATGAGCGTTTTTCTAGTAATGTATCTCGCTATTTGCAAGTACCAAATGGTTTAGATGGTGAAGAGCATAGTCAATACCGCAAAATAATAGAGCGCTTCCTCACTCGTTTAGCGATCACCCCGTTTATTCCGGTATTTGAAGATGTTGCAAATAAGCTTGTAGCAGAGCTGCCGAAAGGGCAAATATTAGATGCGGTAAACGATATTGGTGCCGTATTCGCTGTACGTGCGCAATGTGCATGGTTAGGTTGGCCAACAGAACTAGAGCCACTGTTATTAGCGTGGATGAAAGAAAATCATGCAGCTACGCGCTCTGGCAATCATGAATGGACCGTAAGTATTGCTGAAAAATTTGATGATATTGTCAGTACAATTATTCAATCACGCAGAGCAAATCACAGTAACTCACCTGACGATATTACCGGCCAACTTTGTCGTGAAACTATTAATGGCCGATTATTGACAGAAAAAGAGTTGGTTTCAATATTACGTAATTGGACCGGTGGCGATCTTGGTTCTATAGCTTTATGCGTTGGTGTTATAGTCGCTTACATTGCTGAAAACCCGTCACTGATCACTACAATACAGCAAGTTTCAGATCTCGAAGTAGAAGCCATTATTAATGAAATACTGCGTATTGATAATCCCTTTGTTTCTAACCGACGAGTAACCACATGCCCAGTACATGTCAGTGGCCAAGATATTCCTGCAGGTGCGCGTATAAAACTCAACTGGACTTCAGCTAACCGTGACGAAACGGTGTTTAATAATAATCGCTTTGATCCCATAGCACATGCTGATAATAATTTACTTTACGGCATAGGAAAGCACGTCTGTCCGGGACGATTATTAGCAAGTTGGCAATTGAGGATTGCATTACAAACGTTACTTGCCTCGGTAGAAAAAATTAGTTTAGTGCAAGAACAATTACCTGAGCGAGAAATTGCACCTGTTGGAGGCTATCATCGAGTACCGGTGATATTCACCTAATGGAAACTAATTAAGCAACTAATTAAACCAGCCATAATAACTTGTTTGTATTTTCAGTAATCAACTACACTTCATTGACATTAATTAAGAGTGGTGATTGTCATGCCTAAGCCCCGTTCACAACAAATTAGTTTACT
>TARA_R110000787_G_scaffold44164_2_pt1 | contig 43842 bp, 34 predicted proteins | sample TARA_R110000787 | Tara Oceans TARA_R110000787 (sample SAMEA4397920) | marine metagenome | biome: Polar Biome; feature: [DCM] deep chlorophyll maximum layer (ENVO:01000326); material: water (ENVO:00002006), including particulate matter (ENVO:01000060) such as... | depth 35 m | reverse complement strand
ACGGCTGGGGGGCTCAACCATGGGGACGGACTGGTCCGCGACCTGCCATGCGCCGCGCGGGATTGCAGCGGATACGGTCCACGACACAGCGGAAAACGTCTTCACCGAAATCATCCGCCAGATGAGCACATGGGAGCCCACCTCCCTCATCAGCCAGTTCAATCGAATGCCCATCGGCGGCCAGATCGAATTGCCGGACGCCTTTGCCCATGTCCTCGACATCACACTTGAGGTCGCCGCCGCGACGGACGGCGCGCTCAATCCCTGCCTCGGCGCCGAGACATCGCGCCTCGGTTTCGGCCCGGCTTCCGACACGTCAGCGCCTGCCGAAACCACCCGCGACGCCTGGCGCACGCTGGACATTCATGACCGCACGCTTACCCGCCACGCCACCTTCCAGATGGACCTCTCCGCCATCGCCAAAGGCTACGCAGTCGATCTCCTCGCCGACGCCCTGCGCGGCCTTGGCATCACCCGCTTCCTCGTCGAGATCGGCGGCGAATTCGTCGGCGGTGATCCGAAGCCCGACGGCATGCCCTGGTGGGTCGATATCGAGACGCTCAGCGCCGCCACACGATGGCGCGTCGCCCTCTGCGGCAAGGCGCTCGCCACGTCCGGCGACTATCGCAGGATGCGCGTGGAGAACGGCCAGCGCCTGACACACATCACGCCCCACCCCGCCGCATCCGGCACCGGCGACCTCGCCAGCGTCAGCGTTGTGCATGAGTCCTGCGCCACGGCCGACGCCTGGGCCACCGGCCTCTTCGCCAGCGGTCCGGAGACCGGCCTCCACCTCGCAAACACACATGGAATCGCCGCGCTGTTCCAGTTCCGCGACCGCACCGCTGAAGCCTCCAATGCCCTTAAAGTGATGCAGGACTGAGATGACTTGCAGCCCTGATCCCCTGTCACCACTGACGCCCAACAACTCTTTTGAGAATAATTCTCATAATCACTTGCCACCTGTCCAATTTGCAACTAATTCGCAATCGCAGACCACACAGGAAAGGTAGAACTATGGAATTCATCAAAGCCGAACGCGACAGACGCCCCGCGAACGCCCTTCTGGCGACGACCGCGCTGGGCCTCGTTTTCTTCCCGCTGACGGCCACTGCCCAGGCACAGGATTCCGAGCCTGTCGCCGTAGGCGAAGTCTCCATCGAAGCCACCGCGCCGGACTACAAGGCCGAGCCCGTCTCGCCGAAATACACCGTGCCGCTGATCGACACGCCGCGTTCCATCACTGTGGTCACCGACAAGGTACTGGAAGACACGGCCGCCACGACCCTCGTGGACGCGCTGCGCACTGTGCCCGGCATCACGATGGCCATGGGCGAAGGCGGCCAGCCTTTCGCCGACCGTCCGTTCATCCGCGGCGCTGAATCCACCAGCGGCATCATGGTCGATGGCGTGCGCGATGCCTCCGCCCAGTCGCGCGATGTGTTCAATCTCGAACAGATCGAAGTCTCACGCGGCGCCAATGGCACGATGGCCGGTCGCGGCGCTGCCGGCGGCAGCCTCAACCTCGTCACCAAGACCGCGAAAGCCGAAGACTTCATCGCGGGCTCCATCGCCCTCGGCAATGCCGAGCACAAGCGCGCCACGCTGGACGTCAACGAAGCGCTCTCCGAAAACGTCGGTGTGCGCGTCAACGGCATGTGGCAGGATGCGGAAATCCCCGGTCGCGACGGCGTCGAGGACAATCGCTGGGGCTTTGCGCCAACAATCACCTGGGGCCTCAACAGCCCCGACCGCGCCACGCTCAGCTATTCGCACTATGAAAGCGACGGCATCATCGATTACGGCCATCCGCTCGACACGACGACCGGCCAGCCCGTCAAAGGCATCGACAAGGACAATTTCTACGGCCTGCTCAACCGCGATTTCCACGACACGCAGACCGACTCCGCCCAGCTCGAACTCTCGCACGAGCTGAACGACTACATGACCCTGCGCAACATCACGCGCATCGGCCGTTCCGAGAATGCCTATATCGCGACCAACCCGGACGACAGCCAGGGCAACGTCGTCAACGGTCTCGTCTTCCGCAACACGAAGAGCAACAATTCCAAGACCGATTCCATCGTCAACCAGACGGATGTGCAGGCCTTTTTTGATGCGGGCGGCGTATCCCATTCCATCTCGGCAGGCCTCGAACTCGGCCATGAGGAAACCAAGCGGGCAACCTATTCGGTCACCTATCTCGCGCCCGGCGACGTCGCGATCCCGCGCGGCGGATGCGATCTCTTCGGCGCAGGCGCAGCCAGCGGCTACAATTGTACCGACCTCTACAACCCGAACCCGAACGATCCGTGGAGCGGCACGATCACGCTGAACAGTCCGACCAAGACGCAAGTCGATACGGCCGGCATCTACCTCTTCGACTCCATCACGCTCAATGACCAGTTCATCGTGAACCTCGGTGTGCGCGGAGACGATTTCAGCACGAAGACCTCGACCGACCTGTCGAACCACGAGTTCATCTTCAGCTATCAGGCCGGCCTGATCTACAAGCCGACCTACAATACCAGCCTCTATGCCTCCTACGGCACATCGGCGAGCCCGTCGGGCCTGACCGCCGGTGACGGCAGCGACAACCTCTCCGTCACGGAGCAGGATCTCAAACCCGAGAAGAACCGCAACATGGAAGTCGGCTTGAAATGGGAGCCAGAGGGCCGCGACCTCGCCCTGAACGCGGCCGTGTTCCGCAACGAGATCGTCGACGGTCACGTCTCTGTCGAAGCAGGCCGTGGCGGCGCGCAACAAGCCATTGGCGAGCAGCGTGTGCAGGGTGTCGAACTCAGCGCAACCGGCGCCATCACGCCGCAATGGGACGTGTTCGCCGGCTACAGCTACATGGACTCCGAGATCATCGATGCGGGCCCCATCAACGTCGATACAGTTGGCAACAAGCTGCCGAATACGCCGGAGCACAGCGTCTCGCTCTGGACGACCTACGACATCCTCCCGAGGCTGTCTGTCGGCGGCGGCGCGACCTACATGTCCGAGCGCTTCGGCAACACGGCCAATACAAAGAGCGTCGACAGCTACTGGAAATATGATGCGATGGTCTCCTACGCCATCACCGAGAATATCGACTTCCAGCTCAACGCGAACAACCTGACCGACGAGCGCTACTATGACCGCGTCTACGCGACCCATATGGCGACGATCGCTCCGGGACGGTCGATCATCGGAAGCCTCAAATTCAAATACTAACCCTCAGGACGGGGCCGCAGCTGAAAAGCTGTGGCCCTCGCCTCCCTACACGAGAATACAGAACGCCATGTTGATCCGAATTCCAGAAGTCCTGTCCAAGGCAGACGTCGCGGCCATGCGCGGCCTTATCGATTCCGGGCCCTGGCTGGATGGCAATGTCACGTCCGGCGCGCAGGCAGCTCAGGCCAAGCGTAATGCGCAACTCGACGAGACCAGTGCGCAATGCCGCAAGGCGGGCGACGCCGTGCTCGACGCGCTGCAGCGCCATCCGCTTTTCATCTCCGCAGCCCTGCCGCTGAAGGTCTACCCGCCCCTCTTCAATCGCTATGAAGGCGGCCAGAATTTCGGCAATCATGTCGACAATGCCATCCGCCCCGTGCGTGGCAGCGATTTCCGTATCCGCACAGACCTGTCCGCCACCCTCTTCCTCGCCGAGCCGGACTCCTATGATGGTGGCGAACTCGTCATTGATGACACCTATGGCTCGCACTCGGTCAAGCTGCCCGCTGGCGACATGATCCTCTATCCATCCACCAGCGTGCACCGCGTCACGCCGGTCACGCGCGGCGCCCGCGTCTCTTCCTTCTTCTGGATGCAGAGCATGGTGCGCGACGATGGCCAGCGAACGCTCCTGTTCGAACTCGACAGCAGCATCCAGTCGCTCAACGCCACAGGCGCAGACCAGGCCTCTGTCGTCCGCCTCACCGGCATCTATCACAATCTTGTCCGCAGGTGGGCCGATGCCTGACCTGCCGTGTAATCCGTCCCTGAAAGGCGCCTGACCATGGAGTCCCAAACACCCCTCGCCCCGGCGACAGACAGCACAGGCGGCGCCTTCGATCTCGTCATCGCCGGCGGCCCCGTCGTGTGGCTGTTGATCGCCATGTCGGTCCTGGCGCTCACAGTCATCATCTACAAGTTTGCCCAGTTCGGGATGACCGGCATCTGGCGCACCGGCCATGTAGAGAAGGCGGTGAAACTGTTCCGGGACGGCAATCGCCGCGAAGCGCTTGCCGCCGTTCAGGGCGCCAAAGACCCAGCTTCGCTCACGGTCGCCACCGCCATTCGCGGTTCGCTGCGCAGCGACGTTTCAGAAGCTGCCGTGCGCGAGGAAGTCGAGCGCGTCGCGACGGCCGAAATCAATGGCCTGAAATCCCATATCGGCCTGCTGGAGATCATCGGGTCGCTGGCGCCCCTGCTTGGCCTGCTCGGCACGGTGCTCGGCATGATCCAGGCCTTCCGCGCCATGGAAGCGGCCGGGCGCAATGTTGACCCGGCGATCCTCTCCGGCGGCATCTGGGCGGCCCTGCTGACCACCGCTGCGGGTCTCATCGTTGCCATTCCGGTCGTCGCAATTGCCAGCTGGTTCGAGCGCACGATCCTGCAGGTCGCCCGCCGCACGGAAGATGCCGTCACGCGCATCTTCACGCCAGACCTCACCCGCCGGACCGAAAGCCCCGCCGATGAAATTCGCGCAGCAAGCCTCTAGGTCTGCCAAAGGCAAGATCGGGATGACACCACTCATCGATGTGGTGTTCATCCTGCTATTGTTCTTCATGCTGACCTCGACCTTCGCTGACCGGCGCAGCATGGACCTTGCGACGCCTGCCCTCTCGTCCGCGCCGGACGTGGCCGACAAGGTCATCGTGCTGGACCTCACCGCCGAAGGCCTGCGTTTCAACGGCGAGCCGCTGGCGCTCGACGCCCTTGATGACGCACTCCATGCCCGCCTCGCGACGGGCGATCCTGTCAGCTTGCAAGTCGCGCCCGGCATTCCGCTCGAAACCAGTGTCAGCGTCATGGATGCCCTCAAGGCCTCCGGCGCCCGTTCCATTGCCCTGCGCAGCGCGGAGGCACAGCCTTGAAACTCTCCGCCCGCCAAGACGCGTCACAACTCGCCAGCATTGATGACCGGATCATGCCGCTCATCAATATCGTGTTCCTGCTCCTCATCTTCTTCCTCGTGGCCGGCGTCATCCGCGAAGTCGAACCCGTTGACGTGGACCCGCCCCGCTCCATGGTCGAAGGCCAGAGCGAAACGGCGCCCCTGACGATCTATGTCTCCGCCGACGGGCGTCTCGCGCTGGGCGATGACCTCTTGCCTGACGACGTGTTCAACGCCGCCGTCACCGAAGCCGTCGCCGCCGACCCCGAACAGGCCATCCGGATCGTTGCCGACCGCAGCGTGGATTCCGCCAAGGTCATCACCGTACTCGAAACGCTGCGTTCCGCGGGTGCCAGCCGCGTGAAACTCACGACCCAGATGCAGGCCGCGCCATGAACCGGAAAGCCCTCATCTGGCCCGTGGCCTTCGCCTGCGCCCTGACAGCGCATGGCCTTGGCCTCGCGAGCATGACGCTGACCTCGGAACCGGTTGCCGCTCCGGCCGAGGTCGCGAGCGAGCACGAAATCATCCTTGCCCCGAAAGGTCGCCTCGACGGTGTGCTCGAAGAGCCAGGGGAACCGGAAGCCACCGAGGAACGGCCAGAACCTACCCCGGAACGGTCCACGACTACCCCGCCAACGCCCCCTCCGGCACCCACGCCTGCCCCGGTCGAACCCGCACCCGCCCAGACCGCACCTGCGCCAGAGTCAGCCGCGCCCAGCCCGGTCGCGGCCGCGTCTTCGGCGTCAGACTCCGTCGCCGGTTCAAGCGCCTCGACCACCGGCGCATCGTCCGGAGCGACCGCGCCATCCTCCGGAAAGAAAGGCACAGCCTCTGCTGCGCCCTTCGGCATTCCCAATGGGGTCGAGAAAAGCCAGGTCCAGTATGCCGGCCTGCTGCAGGCCTGGTTCCTGAAGTACAAACGCTACCCGCATCCTGCCCGGTCCCGCCGCCAACAGGGCGTTGTGCATGTCTGGTTCCGGGTGGATACGAGCGGCAATGTCCTCGAAAAACGCATCGAGACCGGCTCAGGCTACAGCATCCTCGACAAGGCAACGCTGGACCTGCTCGACCGCGCCTCGCCGCTGCCGCCCCCGCCCGCACCGCTCCACGCGACCGACCTGACCTTTACAGTGCCGATTTCTTATTCACTAAACTAGGCGGGCTCGCAGGCATATTGGTGTCCGCAGGCATGTCCTGTCGGCTCATGAATTCCAGCATGGCCGAGAGCGTCAGTGGCCGGGCGATATAGTAACCTTGCGCGACGTCGGCGCCCATGGCCTTCACGATCTGCAGAACCTCAAGGGTCTCGATACCCTCAACAGTGACCGTCATGCCTAGACTGTGGGCAAGGTCGATCGTCGACTTGACCAGCAATGCGTCCGACGACTTGCTCGTTAGCGACAGGATGAAAGCCTTGTCGATTTTGAGCTCCTGCGCCGGGATCTGTTTCAGGTATGACAGGGAAGAAAGCCCTGAGCCGTAATCATCAATCGAGATTTCGATACCTGCCGCGCGCAGTCTCTGGATATTGGCCAAAGCGACAGTCGGGTCTTCGATAACGGCCGTTTCAGTGACCTCGAAACAGAACTGGTGACAGGCATCGCCCAACTCGACAATCGCCCAGTCAAGAAAGGCCGTGTCGGTCAGGAGCCGTCCGGAAATATTGAGCGCTATTTTAAGGTCATTGCCTTCTGCCACCATGACCTCGCGGTCTGCCTTCGCACGGCTGATCACCCATTGGCTCAGTGGTCGGATGTGACCCGTCTCTTCGGCAAATTTCACGAACTTTTCAGTCTGCATTCTCCCCTTCACCGGGTGATCCCAGCGCAGCAGAGCTTCAACACTGTGCACGTTCCGGCGGCGCAGATCATATTTCGGTTGGTAGGCCAGGAAGATTGATCCGTCCGAAAGACCGCTGACCATGTCACTCATCAGCGATAGGGTTCCGCTTGGATCGCCGTAGGATTCCCGGTCGAACATGTGCACTCGCTCACGCCGCGCGCGGCCCTGCTGCAAGGCCACAACGGCCTCATCGACAGGGTTGAGAATTGCGTACTTCCCGATTTCGCAACAACCGGCACTGAGTTCGATATCGATCATCTCGCCAGATACGGAAACGGGATGGGATACGTCATTGAGGATCTGCGCGATGACATCCAGGTCCGCCGCCATCGACACCAGAACCCCGATCGCGTCTGATGCGATGATGCCGGTCTTGTGCACCCATTCATGCTGCTGGAGCCTGGCGCCCAGGCTTGCCATGAGTTCATTCGTCGCCGACTGCCCGATGGCCGTCATGATCCGCGGTAGGCGATCAATGCCAATCGCAACACAGAGAAACCCGTCATTGGAACCGGGTAGATCATCTATGGCTTGCTGGAGGGCGCGGCGATTGGGCAGCAGTGTCTCCGTATCGGTGAGCGACATCTTGAGGATACTCTGCTCGCGGAGTTCGACTTCGCGCGCCATGACGGAAAAGCTCTGTGCAAGCCGACCGATCTCGTCGACACTTTCGACATTCAGGTCGACAGGCACACCGCTGGCAATCTGCCGCGTCGCCTCGTCCAGCCGTGTGATGGGCCGCGTCAATGTCCGGGAAATGAGCCAGCTACCGATAACAAGGAGGCAGAGGCCACCGAAAGCCAGAAGTGCAATTGCCACGAGCATTGGCCGGAACGGCGCCATGGCGGCTGTAAGCGGATAGTTCAAAACGAGTTCACCGGCCGGAAGTGCACCAAAACCATCGAGCTGAGTGGTGGCACGCATCATTCCGCTGGCGACAGGCGGCAGGGTGATATTGCCCTCAGCATCCGCAGGCACGATTGATGCCGTCAGCTTAATCGCCGAAAGGCTTTCGAGTTGGTGTAACTCGGCCGTATCCAGCCTCGACGCGAAGATCACCCAGCCAACGCGAGTCGGCGCCCTGATGGGCGCAGATACCGCTTGGTACTGGACGCCCGAAATAGCGATGAGACCACTGGCATGGTCGTCGTTGCGCACCGCATCCATGATCGATGCAGGCGTATCCAGCATACGCGTCTCGCCCGCCTCAAGCGCACGACCATCATCGAAAACAACGAAAGCGCGTGAAAGATCGAGCCGGCTACGCAGGTTTTCGAGAGCCGAGGCAATCGTATCGGCATCCTGCGTGGCCACTGCCTCACGGAAGCCGAAGTCGCGCGACATGATATCGGCATTGTCGGCCAGCTGGGATTCATTCACCTGCCAAAGACGCTCGTAGACGGCAGCTGTTGCCTGCAGTTCCGCGCGCACGTTCACCCGTGCGGTGTGTGTGACCGACGCGAAGACCAGGCCAGCCACCGCGAGAAGGATCAGCCCGAGGAGGCCTCCATAAGCGAGTGTCAGTTTGGTTTTAAGGTGGCGGAACATCGGCTTGCGATCCGCTAGTGATGCATATGCGCGGCATATGTGCCGCCGAGCTGGATCGCGATTTCAGGCAGGCTCGTGTCGAACGCAGCGGTCACATCCTTGCCGCCGGCAAGGTCCGGATGCCAGACGGTGACCTTGCCCTTGGGGTTTGTCAGACCTGAGAGAACGGCCTCACCGTCAGCGTCTGTTGTCGCCGCAAAGGGCGTATCAACGACACGGATATAACCGATCATCTCGTCATGAATGTTGCAGCCGACGGCGACGACGCCCGGTGTGTCGAACGCCAGATGCCGGGTCTCGTCCTGGCCATAAAGCTTGAGTTCGAAGCGATTGCCCTTCGAGAAGGAATAGACGTGGTGTCGAACGCGGTCGCGATTAGGGAACTGGACCTCGCTGCCAACGGGAACAACAAGAATATAGGGCGAAAAGGCGATATCCTTCTGCTCCATCATGTTGGGCCAGGCGAACTGTGCGGGGGGCGCCACGCCCGGCGCCGATACGAGAATCACGGCGTTCGCGACAGGCGCACCCGTCGCGTCGGTAACCTTGACCCGCAGCTCGTGCGCAAGGGATGGCTGACTGAAGGCCAAAAACAGCAATGAAAGCAGAAGAGCACGCATGCTCTCCAATCGCAGTTTTGGTTTACGTTATCATTAATATTAACGTCTACTTTCTATAGGATACATTATCCTCCCGGACTGGAAAATGATCATGGCATTAGACAAGCAATCCGCCTTTGGCAGACCGATCTTGATGGCATGCGTGCTCACGTCCCTTTCTGTTGGATTCAATGCTGATGCAGAAATATCCGAACCGGGTGGCAAGCTGCTGCTGACGCGGGGCATAACCTCGGTGGACGGCACTGGCGGCGGGGGCATCGTGCCATGGGCCCTCATTGCCGGAAACGAAACCGACCGGGGCATAGGTGCCACCGCACATCTGACCAGAGTGACGTTGCCGGATTTCGATGTGATGTCCTACGGCGCCGCCATCGGCGTGAGTGACCGGCTTGAGTTCAGCTACACGCGGCAGGAACTAGATACCGGCGGCACCGGGCCGAAGCTTGGCCTGCCCGACGGGTACACGTTTGGTCAGGATATCCTGGCAGCAAAGGTGCGCATCGCGGGTGATGCTGTCTATGAGCAGGATACATGGATGCCGCAGGTCGCGATTGGTGCAACATACAAGCAGGCGGACCATGGCGATCTCCTATCGACCTTGGGGGCCGAAGATGATGACGGCGTCGAGGTCTATGTCTCCGCTACCAAACTGATGCTGGCGCAAAGCCTGCTTGTGGCAGGGACGCTGCGCTACACAGAGGCCAACCAGAATGGCCTGCTTGGCTTTGGTGGCACATCGGATCCATCGATTCATCCGGAAGTCTCGGTGGGATACTTGCTGAGCAAGCGGCTGCTTGTTGGCGGAGAATACCGTGCCAAGCCGGACAATCTCGCCTTTGCTGAAGAGGAGGCGTGGGTCGACCTGTTTGCCGCCTTCGCCGTGAACAAGGCTGTGACCGTGACGGCAGCTTATGCCGATCTCGGCTCGATCGCGACCTTTGATGACCAGCGGGGCCTTTATCTCTCACTACAGGTAGGATTTTGACATGTATCGCTTTTGCATCTCAGCCCTGGCCGCTACAGGCCTGAGCGTCGTGCTGGCCGCGGCCGACACCCTGCCCGGCGAATTGCCTGTCGACCCCTATGAGGTTTCCAACGCGAATGCAGGGGCTGAACCCATTGCCAATCCCGACATGTTTGCAGCCTTCCATGGACAGGCAGGGATCGACCGGATTGTGGACGATCTTGTCGACCGGGTGATCGTTGATCCGCGCATTGAGGACATATTCCGCGCGTCAGATCTCGTGCGCCTGCGCCGAACACTTAAAGAGCAGTTTTGCTACCTGCTGGATGGACCTTGCGATTATACCGGCCGCGACATGGTGGCGGCGCACAAGGACCAGGGCATCACGACGCGAGAATTCAACGCGCTTGTGGAGAGCCTCCAGTTTGCGATGGATACGGAGGGTGTGCCGTTTGCAATGCAGAACAAGCTGATTGCCAAACTTGCCCCCATGAAGCGGGATGTCGTAACGCGCTGAGGCAAGCCCCAGCGCGTCACATTCACTTCAATTATCCCTCATACGAGATGAGGGGCGCCCGGGGACGGGGGTGACCCCAGGCGCCTAGAAGTCCACCGGCTTGCGGATTTCGAGCAGCTTTCCGGTCCAGTCGGAGGGCTTCACGCCCTTCAGGGTCTGGGTCTTCCGGCCGTCGGGCGTCATCCACGTAACTTCGAGTGTGACTGCCCCAGTGGACTTCAATCCAAAATGCACAGGTATGGCGCTCTGGGCATTGTATCCGCCGCCCGTCGTGACCATGCGCGTAGCGAGCAACTTGCCGGCCTTGTCATAGAGACGGATTTCTGCGCCGGGCACGGTGAAATGCCCTTTGCTGTCGAGCAGCAGGACCTCAAGCGAACGGGCCTGCCCAGCGGCGCTCATCTCGTTCCTGAAGACGAAGTGACCGCCCTCAGGGCCGTAGCCATCGGTGAGCGAGAGATCGAGATCGCCGTCGCGGTCATAGTCGACCCAGACGACGCCATGGTCGCCGGCATTCAGCATGTCACCGGGCACAAGAATGTTCACGAATCCGGCGTCACCGTCATTGCGATAGAACATGTTGTGAGGCTCTTGCTCGCCGGATGGGCCCTCATAGCCGACGACGAACAGGTCCAGGTCGCCATCATTGTCATAGTCGCCCCATTCAGCGCTGACGACATGGTCCGGCTCGGTCACGCCAAGCGCTTCGCCAACTTCGGTGAAGGTGCCGTCGCCATTGTTGTGGTAGAGCTGGTTCGGGCCATAGGCTGACACATAGATGTCGAGATTGCCGTCATTGTCATAGTCGCCAATGGCGCAGCCGACGCCGCCTTCCTGCTTGGTGCGGCCCGGCGTATCGAGGCCGAGTTCGGGCGCGACATCGACGAAAGAGTCACCGTCATTGCGCCAGAGCGCATCGGTCGCACCAGACTGGTTGGCCAGGAAGACATCAAGTCTGCCATCCTTGTTATAGTCGAACCAACAGACGCCCACGGTTGGTCGGGCGTCTGTTGGTCCTTCTCCTGCGAATACTTGGGAGAACACGGCGTTCGTATTCGCGAAGAGCTTGTTTGAGGCGTCCGGATTGGCCTCCATGCCAGGGAATGACTGGTCAGGAACCATCCGGTCACCCGAATAAAGGTCTAGGTCGCCATCATTATCATAGTCGACCCAGTTGGACTGACGGGCAGAACGACCGGGAATGGTCAGCCCGATTTCCGCAGCGACATCGTTAAAACCGGTGCCACCATCATTGCGGAAGACGCGGGTGAGTTCTTTCGGACTGGTTGCTCCGGCAAAGAGATCAAGATCTCCGTCGCCGTCATAATCCCCCCAGCTCAGGCCCCGGAATTCGGGGCCTGACACCGGCAGGCCATAAGCCTCGCCGACACTGGTGAACACACCATCGTCCTGTGTGTAGAGACGGATCTCGCCACCCTTGAGGGACACGGCGAAATCGAGATCGCCGTCATTGTCAAAGTCACCCCACACGTTCGAGAGCGACCCCACCACGCCGAACAACTCTGGCTGCACGGACGTGAAAGATGGCGTCTCGAACACGACCGGCTCTTCAGGGGTCGTTGCGCACGCGGCCACGAGGGCCAGCACGCCGAGGGAAGGCAATATCCTGAGAGACTGCATGTATCTGGCTTTCATGATGATATGCCCTACCGATTGATCGGTGTGACTTCGGAGACATTGGCCTCGACCTGTTCACGGCGCAGCCACAGTTCGCGGTACTTGTTGTCCGAGAGCATCTGGAGCTGGTCGTTATAGTGCGTCGTGCCCGGCTGGCGCGAGTTGCCATAGCTCATAAGGCCGTAAGCCTTGATGGGCGTCGAGAACTCGACCATGGCAACCCAGGTTTCACCATGCGCTGGAATACGAATTCCATCTTTCGGCTCAGACCATGTGATCACGTCGAACGAGCCAAGATTGCCGTAGCCACCGCTTCCGGGGACATCGAGGCCATCCAGGATGAAGCGCGAAACGTCACCATAGACCGGATCGATCTGACCATAGCTGGCCTTCGTGCTTGCAATGGCCTTGCGCAACATTTCAACAGCCGCTTCCGGATCTTTCAGGCCGGATGGCGTGGTGATCGGATCGTCGGCAGACCAAGGCACGGCAAACCCGTCGAGACCCGTCATGCGTGGACCCGCAAACAGCTTGCCCCAGGCTTCGAACAGGACACCGGCACGGTTCTCTTTCGAGAAGGTCCGGTCCCAGTCGGACAGGAGCTTCACGGCTGCCTGCATGTCCGGATCAGGATCGTCCGCAGCGGCAGCCAGCAGGTCCGGCAGGACACGTTCCGCCATCAGGGCATGCTGGGCCAGCTTGAGTTCCACGAAATCATCAAGCGTGATGTCTTCCGCTTCGGTCATCATGGTCAGCGAGTCCTGTGCACGCATCGACAGAGGCGTACGCGGCGCGAAGTAAGGCGGGAAATCTTCCGGCTTGTAGGCGACCGGCAGCGTGGATTCCCATGGCGGATCGTTCGAGTTGTGCACGAAGCCACTCTCAGGATCAGTCACGCGCGGCAGGTCTTCATACGGGTGGATATCGGTCCACAAGTACTCAGATGTGTCGCCGGGAACGAGACCTTTCCAGAACTCGATATCTCCAGACGAACGCTTCGGCGCGATGCCGTTGAAGATATATTCGATATGACCGTCGCGGTCAGCATAGCTGATATTGAAGGTTGGCACCTGGAGGCGTGACATGGCCTCAGTGAAATCGTCATGGCTCTTGGAAGTGACCATGTCGAAATACTGTTCCAGCATGCCGCCCCGGTCGAGACCGGCCACGCGCAGGGCAACCGTCTTGCCGTCGGGACGGTCAAAGACAGGTCCGTGAACGGTGTAGCGAATGCTGAGCGGAACTTCGAGTTCGGATCCGTCCGGCTGTTTCACCTTGTAGGATGTTTCCTTCACTTCAAACGGCAAGACTTCGCCATCGAACAGGTAGCCATTGTCCTTCAGGGTCAGTTCATAGGTCGTTGCGCCGACCATGCCGTTGACCGTGTTGGAAATGCCCATCTGCTGATTGAAGGCAAAGCGGATGACCGGCAGGCCGATCTGCGTCGCGCCATAGACTTCAAAGTCCGGCCCCACGAGGTGGGCTTCGTAATAGATGAAGAAAGGCACGGTCCAGGGCAGGTGCGGGTTCTGCAGCAGCATCGTGTTGCCGCTTTCGGTCTTCGAGGGACCGACCGCCCATGTATTCGACCCCTGCTGTTCCAGCTCGGGCGGATCACCCTCGCCGATCGTGCGATTGGGTGAAGCGACATAGACGAAATTCATCAGACGGTGCGCGTGGGCGACAACGTCGACGCCACTGACAGGCAGGACGACTTTCAGCTCTTCGTCGATCTCGTCAGGATGGGATGCGGCATAGGCATTCATGCCTTCTGCAAAGGCATCAAGCTTGGCGCGGAATTCCGGCGAGTAGGCGTCATACCAGACCTGCGCGCGCTCAGGCGTGCCGTTCATGACCAGCCACTTGGCGGTCTCTTCATATTCCGGGCCCCAGTATTCGGCGCCCTTGCCCCGGGCTTCGCCATACAGGCGCAGCACCGTGTTGGCATGGCTGTGCACCTGGGCCCAGCCATAGCCGTAGAACACGCTCTCGGCATCCGTGCCGTAAATATGGGGAACGCCGTAAGTGTCCCACAGGATCTCGTTCTTGACGACGGCCGGACGGTCATCATGGATCGGCGTGACCGCGTCTTCGGCGGGCGCTTCCACAACGAGTGTCTCAGTGACAGCCGCCTCTTCCATCTGTGTTGTACAGCCTGCTACCGCCAGCTGGACGACGGCCATGCAGGTTAATGCAATCCACCTCATATGTCGTTCCCTTCAGAATCTCTTGAAAAAGAAGGCAGGCCGGCGAAGGTTGCCCCTCCCCGGCCCGCCTGGATGTCAGACTACCACTTGTACACGCCGCGAGCGAACCACGAGCCGCCCGTGAAGCCAAACGGCGCCAGCGTATCATACATGTTGGAGCCGTTGGTCGCGCCGGGTTCCCGGATCTGGTCCGGATACTCGTTGAAGATGTTGTTCGCGCCTGCATAGAGGCTGAACGCTTCCGTGAACTCGTAGCCAATTTCCAGATCGGCGATCCACGCCGGATCGACATCATAGTCGGCCGCCGGGTTGGAGGCGTTACGTACAGTGTAGGACCCGAAGCGCGTTGCCCGAGCGTTCGCGGTGAACTTGCCGATATCCCAGTTTGCGCCAAGCGTAATCTTGGAGTCCGGCAAGGAATCCGTGATGGCCGCACGCTTGCTGCGGTCAAAGATTTCATAGTCGCCAAGCGCTTCAAGTTCAGGTGGGTTGTCGACGATGCCCGTGATCTTGGCTTCGTTCTTGTTGAAACCTGCATTGAAGTGGAAGTCGCCATAATCAGTCGCAAGGCGATAGGTGGCCACAACATCAATACCCTTCGTGCGCGTATCAATGGCGTTGGTGTAGTACTGGCCACTGATGTCACTCGAAAGTCCGTTGGCAACGAGGATATCGCGGATGCGTACGTCGACGGAAGAAAACGTCGTCGTCACCGCAATGCGATCATCGACGTCAATCTGATAGGCATCGACGGTCAGCGTGAAGTTTTCGAACGGTGTGGCGGTAAAGCCGACACTGAAGTTTTTCGATTTTTCAGGCGTCAGAGGTGACGATCCAAGTGCCCTGGCAGCAGGTGAATTAACCGGAAGGTTCTTAAGGAGCAGAAGTTCCTGTTCGCCATCTCCGTCGAGATCGCGGAACTGGCTGGTTGTCGAAGAATAGCTCTGCTGTGCCAGCGTCGGGGCCCGGAAGCCGGTATTGTAGGACGAGCGGAGAGCGAACCAGTCGTTCAGCTCGTAACGGCCATTGACCTTGAAGATCGTCGTATCGCCGGAGTCATCGTCGAAATACTCGTACCGCAGCGCTGCACCGAGGAAGAGCTTCTGTGTGGGAGTCCACCCAAGTTCGCCATAGGCGCTGAGGTTATTACGCTCCGCATCTGCCTCATCATCCGGACGGAAGCCAGGTGTAGCCTGAGAGCCCGGCGCAAGGAGTTGTCCGGCAAAGGGCTGGCCTGCCGGGCGAACATAGGTGCCAGCCGCATAACTGGCCGGATCGCCGGCTTCGACCTTGTAGTTTTCCCAACGGTGCTGGACGCCGAAGGATGTCTGCAGTTCGCCGCCACTGGACAGAGGGTGCGCCTTTGTAATGTCGAGCGCGTTGGTCCATTCCGTGGCGATGAGGCGACCGACTTCAAAGAAAGTCGGGCTTGCAGGGCCAAGGCTAGCATTGAGACCGTTCGAGTTTTCCCAGTCCGTTATGTCTGTGCCGTAATTGGACGAGACATCCCAGGCCCAGCCGGAACCTGTTTCACCACGGAAACCACCCGCAACTTCATAATCATCCTCGATGATCGTGAGACGTGGACGGAAGCCGTTCGGATAGACTTCCGGAAGCGCAACATCCCGGTTTGGCGCGCGGAACGACCAGTTGAGGATTGATGTACGGGCACCGTATGTACCGAAGGCATAGCCTTCAAAACCACCAAAATCGTACGCCATGTTTGCCGAGAAGATGTCAGACTTCTGCGGGAATGCGCCGTAGTTCTGGGTGACCAGCCGATCTATGCTGGCCTCACGCGGATCGCGCACGCCGCCTGGAAGAAGCGGATACAGGTTGATATTCTCGGAGATCGGCACAGCCCGGTTGGACTCGTCGCGGTCCATGTAGCTGTAGGACAGGTTGAGGAAACCCTTGTCGCCAAGAGCGATGCCCTGATTGGCAGAGGCCGTGAGGGCTTCGCCGTCACCACGATCGAAGTTCTGGCCGTAGGAAGCGGTTGCTTCGCCGCCTTCAGCGTCCTCTTTCAGGATGACGTTGATCACGCCTGCAATGGCATCCGAGCCGTATTGCGCTGCCGCACCGTCCCGCAACACTTCGATACGAGCGATCGCCGAAGACGGGATCATGTTGAGGTCAACACCGGCCGCGCCGTTATAGAGCGACGATACGGAGTTGATGAGGGCTGTCTTGTGGCGGCGCTTGCCGTTGACCAGAACAAGCGTCTGATCCGGGTTGAGGCCGCGCAGGCCGCCCGTGGCAATGACGGTCGCCGTACCACCGCCTGCACGGGTTGGCAGGTTGAAGGATGGAACAAGGTAGCGGATCGCCTCGAAAACGCCGGACGGGCTGCCCTGCGAGATTTCGTCGGCAGTGAACACATCGATCGGTGTCGGGCTGTCGATCACCGAGCGCGGCGCACCGCGAACACCGGTCACGATCACCGTGTCCTGGATGCTGCGTTCGTCCTCAACCGTTTCAGTCGCTGGAGCGGATGCTGGCGCTGGCTCTGTCTCCAGCTGCGCCGTCAAAAAAGGGCGCGGTGTCTCCTGCTCCTGTGTGGCGGAAGCATCCACTTTCAGCGTCAGGGCGCCGTTATTGCCCGACTGAAGGGTCAGTCCGGTGCCTTTCAGCAACTGGTCGAGCGCCATGCTCGGCTCGAGATAGCCGCCGACAGCCGACGAGGTCTTCCCCTTGACCAGATCGGAAGGCGCCACGATCACAACGCGCGACTGTTCGGAATATTTCATCAGCGCCTTTGCGAGCGGCTGGGACTCGATCTCGAAGCTCGCAAGCGTCGGTTCGGATACCTGAGCCAGTGCGGCTTGATATTGCAAGGCAGTCAGGCAAACGGCTCCAACGAGCCCGCCCTTTGCGATTGGGTGAAACTTCTTGCGCATTACATATAACCCCTAATGTCGTCAGATCCGGTTTCGGCAGTCCACGCCTGCCTCAACAGAAGCCCCTCAAACGAATGCTCCTGATAACCTGACGACCCACGCGCCGGGATTATCCAAAAGAATCATATATTTTAATTTCAGTCGGTTGATGACGCTTGCGTGCGCGAATTTTGGTCAGCCGACGCAAGGGGTTTGGGCACGCGCGGCCAGCCAAACGCCCGCCTCAAGCCTGCACCTGCCAATCATTGCGCGGTGCGCAGGATAATCTCGTTGGAAGCCGTGTAATCAGCCTTGATATTATATGAGGCCTCAAGGCCGGTTATGAACTGGTCAACATTGTCGACACCAAATGCCGCCGTGACCCGCAGATTTTCCATGCCGGGCGACTCAAGAATGATCTGCTGATTGTTGTAGCGGTTCGTGTCTGAAACGATTTCACCAAGGCTTGCATCCTCATATGCCAGCCAGCCACGACGCCAGGCTGCGGCGGTATCAGGCTCCACCATTCCGAATTCCCGCTTCACGGACCCTATCTTTGCCGTGACCTCATCCCCTGCCCGCAGCACGTCCTTCGAAACGTCAGGACGGTGTTTCTCAGCCCGCACAGGGTCTTCCGCCTGCAACACTTCAACCACGCCTTCAACAACTGACACTTTCACGGAATCAGCGCGCTGGCGAACATCGAACTGCGTGCCCACGACGCGAATGAGTTTGTCGCCGACCTCGACATAGAAGGGCCGGGTCGCGTCATGGCTGACATCGAAGAAGGCTTCGCCTTCGCTCAGCCTGACAATCCGCAAATCATCCGTGAAGCGCGACTCGATGCGCGACCGTGCGCCGAGTGTGACGCGGGTACCGTCGGGAAGCTCAATGTCCCGTATCTCTGCGATCTGGGTTTCAACAGGAGCAATCGGGACGCCCGGCGCGACAGCACCGTCAACACGCGACAGCGCCAGAATGAATCCGATAGCCACCACAGCAACGCCCGCGAGCCCCGCACTGATGCGGCGCACATCGCGCCATGCGGGCTTTGCAGCGACAGGCGCCTCAACAAATGGCTCGTCTGCATCGGTGTCCATGACGAGCGTGAGATCGCCCATCAGCTGCTCCATGTCACGATAGGCCAGCAAGTGACGCGGATCTGACGCCAGCCAGGATTCAAACTCAGCCACCTTGTCGGGCGTCGCCTCTCCCGAATGGAGATAGACAACCCAACCGCGCGTGACGGCTTCAATCTGATCCTGTTTTACAGTGCTCTTCGTCACGTCCCGCTGACCATTTCAATTATGTGTTTCAGCGCTTGAGCGCGCCGGAAAGTGCAGCAAGAGCGTATTCCATTTGCCGGTAAACATCCCCGTAAGACCAGCCCGTCTCTTCTGCAATCTTCTTGTATGTGTATCCAAGTTCGCGATGGAGCCGCAGAACCACCTTCTGCTTGTATGGCAGACTTTCCACCGCAGCGCGAATGTTTTGGAAGCGCTCCTTCTCGATAAGCAGGCGTTCGGGTGACAGGTCATCCAGCGACGGGCCCGAATACTCGGCCAGAACCGTGCGCGCATATTCAAAATGCCGCCCTGAGCGCCGCTTGTGATCGTAGACAATGTTGCGCGCCGTGACGAGCAGGAACGCCTTCGGATTGCGCACACGCCCCGGGTCTTCCAGCGCAGCCAGCCGCTCAAAGGCCGCTTGCGCGACGTCTTCAGGTTCTGGTGGGCCTGAGCCAAAGGCTTTTCGCAACTGCTGGCAAAGGTCTTTCCAGTGACTGCGATAGAGGTCGTCAAATGTCCCTTCAGTCACATGGGGGCGATCTGTGTGGACACCCGTCCCATCAGATCGCGTCAGATGTGCTCTCAAGGAATAATCGCCCACGATCAAACCACTCCCAAACCAAACTCAGTCGACACAAAACTGACAAGGAGCGCAAGAACAATCCCCTCAACAATATCACGAGCCAAGCTGAACGATCTGCGCGACATTCGCGCAGATCGGCGGGCAACTGCCTCGCGAACCAGCCTCAGCCAGCCGTTTCAGAGAGGAAATGCCGAATGGCGCTGAGGGATTCCGGCTCATTCAAAAGCGGCGCATGCCCCACGCCCGGAATGGTCGCCAGAGAGGCCCGCTTGTGGCGCTTCACCATTTTCTCAGCCGTCTTGGCCGACAGAATGTCGGAATTTCCGCCCCGTATGACGAGCAATGGCACGGGCTTCATTTTGGCAAACAGACGCCACATGCCCAGACGCGCCGCCAGGCCGGGCCGCTTGTCAGGCACGGGCGTGATGATGGCCGGATCGAAGTCGGGCACAATCTGGCCATTGTCTTCTACGCGACACGTGCGGCGTGCAAATGCCATCCAGTCCTCGGGGCTGAGATGAGGATAAGGCACCGCCTGGGCCTGCGCGATGGCTTCAGCAGCAGCGCTCCAGTTGTCATACCCGGCCGCAGGTGCGGCAGACGTCATGATCCGCCGCAGCCCGGCCTGTTCCACAATCGGGCCGACATCATTCAAGACCACGCTGCTGATGCGATCCGGTATCATGGTCATCAGGATCATCGAGATGATGCCGCCCATCGATGTCCCGATGAGATGGACACGGTCCAACTTGAGCTGGTCGAGCAGCCCCAGGACATCGCCCGCATACACAGCCGGATTATAATTGGCAGGGTTGGGATCGCGGTCCGACTGCCCCCTGCCCCGCACATCAACCGAAATGAACCGCGCCGGCATGCCCAACGCAGCAATCATCGGCTCGAAATCCTTGTGATTGCGCGTCAGCCCGTGCAGGCAAACAATCGCAGACGTGTCGGTCGACGGACCATAGCTCTTTGCGTGCAGCGTCAGGCCATCCGACGACGTGTAGAAAATGTCCTCCCCGGTCATGGCATCGCCGCCGCCCGCAGCGCATCGCGATCATAATGGCGCGCCGACATCATGAGACAGCCGATGCTGAGCGCGTTGAACACCAACATGGCCTGCAGCGCCAGGCGCAGAGAGTCGGCATGCCCCTGAAGCAGGAACATGTTGCTCATCACGCCTGCCAAAGTCGGACCGCCCCCAATCCCGATAAGCGTCAGGCAGAACAGCATGAAGGCGGATGCAAAGGCGCGCATGCGAAGCCCGACAAGTTCCTGCGCTGCCGTATAGGCGATGCTGGCATAGATCAGGCCCACGAAGCTCGGCACAATATTCCACGCATAGGCCGCCATCAGGCTGTCCGCCTGCAGGAACATCCATGCGAATGGCAGTGCAACGGCCGAGCAGATCGCGATCGTCCATGGCCGCCATTTCTGGCTGTTCACCGACAGCCGATCGCACAGGCGCCCGATTGCAACGGCGCCAATCCCGCCAACCCCGCCGATCAGCAGCCCAAGCGGCGCCGAGACCTGCCCCGGCCCGACGCCATAGGTCCGTTGCAAATGGCTCGACGTGAAAACCAGAAACGCATTCGCCGAAATGCAGATCAGGCAACACCCGGCCAACAGCCACAGGAAAGACGACTGGCCGGCAATGAACTTCAACGTCACGCCCAGGGGCGGCGCCTCGGCCTTGTTCGAGCGGGCCTCTACGGCGCCGCGCACAGGCTCGCGTAGTGTGAACCGCACGAGCACGGCCAGAACCAGGCCCGGAATACCGGCGATAAAGAAGGCGGCCCTCCAGCCCAGCGTCTCATAGACCAGGCCGCCAATGATGAAGCCCGCCAGGATCCCGAGCCCAATGCCTGTCGTGTAGATGCCGAGCGCCATGGCGCGCTCCTTCGGGCCATAGAGATCGGCAATGATGGAGGTCGCCGGCGGCGTGCCGCCCGCTTCGCCGACACCCACGCCCATGCGCGCGAGCAAGAGCTGCCAATAGTTCTGCGCAAAGCCCGAAAGCGCCGTCATGCCTGACCAGACCATCAGGGCGAGCGCGATGATCTTGCGGCGATCCCCGCGATCCGCCCACATGGCGATCGGGATGCCGAGCGTGGCGTAGAAGGCGGCAAAGGCGAGGCCTGACAGGAGACCAAGCTGGGAGTCATCCAGATTGAGATCAGTCTTGATCGGCTCCAGCAGGATGACGAGGATCTGACGGTCGATATGGTTGAACGTATAGACCAGCGTCAGGAGCGCGAGAACATATATCCGGGACTGGCTCTTCACCGGCAATGCGGATCTGTGTGGCTCTGTGATCTCTCGCGCCATCGGGACATATACCTTGTGGTTTTAAAGAAGCAGCAAGCGGGCCCCCGGGAGGTCTGGAGACCCGCTTGCCCTTTTCAGCCGATCAGAATTCGACCGACAAGGAGGCCGTGATGGTGCGCGGCGGGCCGTAGAAAGCCGAGTAAGCGCTGTCGACACCCAGCTGGCTTGGCGTGACGAAGTTGTAGGCCGCAACGCGGTACTCTTCGTCCGTCAGGTTACGCCCATGAAGGCCAAGCCGGTACTTGCCCGAGGGCGATGTCCAGACAGCGCTGAGATCGAGCAGGCTGTAGGATTTCGGATCAAGTGCCGGTCCGCCGGCCGGGAAGATCGCACTTTGCCCTGCCGGGAATCCGGGGTTGGCAACGTTGAAAAGATAGTATTCGTCGCGATAGGACAGCGAGCCGGTCAGGGAGATCTCGCCTTTGTCGGCGCCAAGGCTGTTGGTATAGTTCAGCGCAACCTGTCCCTGCAGTTCCGGTGTGTTCTGGGTGACAAACTGGTCAGCCACATTGACGCCGCCAGACAGGATTTCCTGAATCTCGGCATCGATATAGCCAAGGTTGCCTGACAGCGTGAGTTGATCCGTCAGGAGCAGCGCGCCTTCCAGTTCAAAGCCCGTGTATTGAGACTCGCCCGCATTGAAGACGGAGGAGACAAACGTGTCATTGACACCGTTATTGTCGGAATCCGCGCCGCTCTGAACGGTGATTTGCTGGTCCTTGTAATCGGCAAGGAAGATCGCTGAGTTCATCGTCAGGCGACCATCGAGGAACACGCCCTTCAGGCCGATCTCGTAGCTGTCGACTGTTTCCGGTCCGAAGCCCTGCTCGGACAAGCCCGTCGGATCGAGGTCTTCGCGGGCCCGCGGATCGAAGCCACCGGCCTTGAAGCCCTGCGAATAGGTTGCGTAGAGGTTCAGATTATCCGTCGGCTTGTAGGAAACCGACAGGCGCGGGGTGAACTGGTTATCGTCGCGCGAAACGTCATTATAGCTCGTCTGCGTGGCAAAGAAGATGGATGTGTTCGCAGGATCGAATGACCCCGAACCTGCCCCCAGCCACAGCTCACGCGTGACATCTGCCGTCGTCTTGTCCTCGGTGTAACGACCGCCAAGCGACACGCTCCACTGGTCATTCAGCTCATACGTGAAATCGCCGTAGACGGAGAGGTTTTCCTTGCTCTGGTCACCGGCCTGATAGACCGTCAATCCGAGGCCGCCCAGGATCACATCGAACGCGCCATTTGCATTGCCGTCCAGGTAATAGACACCCATCACACCCGACCATGGACCGCTATCCAGCAGCAGCTGGAATTCCTGGCTGAACTGGTCATCATAATAGACAGCCGGAACATCGAAGTCGTTCTGTGGAAGGGCGTCAAAGTCGATCGGCGTCACTGTTTCGCCTTCGCGATAAGCCGTGATCGACTTGAGGGTCACCGCATCATTGACGTCCCACTGCGCTGTCAGCGAGTAGCCTTCAGTCGTTACGGAGTTCTTGTCGCCTATGCCGGCGCGCGTATCATAGACATCTCCCGTCACAGGGATTGTGCCATCCGCGCTCGGCAACAGGCGATGACCGTGCTTCGCGTTGGAATCATCTTCCGAACGGTCATAGGCAAACCTGACCGAGAAATCGTCTGTCGGGTTCCAGTCAGCGCTCAGGCGATAGGCCAGCACATCCTTGTTGTAGTGTTCGGCGCCCGTGTTCAGGTTCTTGCCATAGCCATCACGTGTATATTTCGCGATAGCGCCGCCAATGGCGAGCGTATCGCCGATGGGCGTTGAGCCAGAGAGAATACCGTCCAGCTGACCGTAACTACCGAAATTCATTTTCGCCTTGAGTTCCGGCTCGTTGCTGAGCGGCTTGGTCACATACTTGATCGCGCCGCCGATCGTGTTCCGGCCATAAAGCGTACCCTGCGGGCCGCGCAGGACTTCGATACGGTCGATATCGAAGATATCGAGGATCGCGCCCTGAGGACGGGCGACGTAGACATCGTCCACATAGAGGCCGACACCGGGCTCAAAGCCCCAGAGCGGGTCCTGCTGGCCGACACCGCGAATAAAGGCCACAAGGGTCGAGTTCGAGCCGCGCGCCACTTCGATGGTCGCGTTGGGCGTGGTCCGCTGGATCGACGTGATGTCGACCGCGCCCGTCAGTTCCAGCTGTTCGGAATCGAAAGCGGTGACCGACAGAGGCACATCAATGAGGTTCTGTTCGCGGCGTTGCGCCGTGACCGTGATGGCTCCAAGACGCTTGGCGCCATCCTCGTCTGTCGTGCTCTCCTGCGCCTGGGCAACGCACAGCCCGGCATTGAGCGCCAGTGCCGAGACGAGCCCAAGACGGATTGGTCCTGCGATATGAGTCTTCATTTTATCCTCCCGCGGATTGTTTGTTGTTTGAGCAGGACGATATCGATTTCGGAGAGACGCACTACGACCGGAAGCGTCAAGCGGAGTGAACACTTTCGCTCACGCGTCAGCCAGCTTTCAGGGGTTTGGCCTGTTTCGCAAACTCGGCCGGTGTCAGCCCCTTCCACTTCTTGAAGGCGCGATTGAAGGCCCGGATGTCGGAATAATTGAGCGTTTCACACACCTGGGTGACAGAACGCCCATTGCTCAGGAGATACTCGGCCTTGTTGAAACGAGACTGGCGAACAAGGTCGCGGAAACACAGGCCTTCTTCGTCAAGCCGGCGCCGCAACGTCGCCACACTCACGCCCAGTCGCTCGGCGACCTCACCCTGGTCGACGCAATCTTCCGCCACGAGTTCGAGAATGCGCGCCGAATAGCTCCTTTTGTCGGCACTGGGAGACTTGCGCTCCAGGTGGCTGATGACGCGCGCAAATATCCCGTCAGTGCTGAGGTCAATACGGTCGATATTCGGTATCGTCTGGCAGGCGATGTCATGATCATACACCAGCTCATAGGCCGGGCGGCCAAACTCCAGGGGCACATCCCAGAATTCGTTCTGGGTGTGCGGCGTGCCCGACCGGGTGCGCTGCAGGCGAACCCGCCGGATGGCCTGTGTCGCAAGCCCGTTGCTCAGACTGTCGAGCAGGCAATGCACCTTGATGAGGAGACAGTCGCCGACGAAATGCATCAGCTCGGTATCGTGCCGGAAACGGTAGGGAAAGGTCGAATCGTCCACGACGAAGGCCGAGTGTCCGGCGCCCACCCGCACGGAGTTGTACGGTGCGCCGTGCATCATGTTGAAATGCTCGGCGAGGCTCACCATCGCGTCCTGAAGCGTGCGCGACTGCTGCGCCTGGGCGATGACGAAATTGCCGGTCTTGTAGGTCAGCGTGCGCTCGGAAAGGCGTGCCGTGAGGTCGTCCAGCGACTGGGCAATGTCGCGCTGGATTCGGTAATAATCCTTCAGCTCCAACCGCCGCTCAGGGTCTGTTGCGCGCATGCCCTCCACGAGACCCAGCCGCGCCAGAATCCCCTCGACGTCGACGCCGCTTTCAGCCGCCGACACGAGAATAGGCCTGACCTGGGCGAAGAGGACACTGGTCGCGCGAAAACTCATATTGTCAGCCCGCTCCTGCCCTTCTTGATGGACTGTAATGCCACCTTTTGGTTCCGAACATTAAACGTACCGGAATATGGGGTCCAGCCTAACAGATATGGGGTGCCGTGTCAGTTTACGGCGCAGGAACGGTCCGAAAACGGTCCACCGGCAACCCGTAAAGCAACATTCGGGAAACAATAAGGGGCCACCGCATAACCACGGCAGCCCCTTGAAAATACTCGGATAGAAAGGCGATTGTGCCCGTCTGAACCTATTCGGCGTCGCGGACGGCAAGCCCGGTTGCCGGATAATCCGTCCAGACGCCATCAACGCCGGCGTCGAAAAGGGCGCGGAATTCGGCGCGGGAATCTGCAAACCCCTCGCCCGGATGGTCGTCACGCACCGTGTAGACGTGCACAAGCAGGCCAAGCTTATGTGCACGATCAACGAAGTCAGACGTGGTACCATCGGCGTTCAGGATCATGGACTTCTCCGCACCAACGCCCGTCGTGTGAATATCCTCCAGCTTGTAATCGAGCCCGAGCATGGCGGCATAGGGCGGGCCGACCATGTTCTGGATTGTCGGCAGGTCGCTCTTGCTTGCGAACTCGGCCAGGAATGGCGGCTCAAAGCACTGAATATAGACAGGAATTCCGGCCGCCTTGAGGCCCTTCTTGTCCATGGCCGCAATCATCAGATCGGGCATGTCGAAGCCCTGGGCCGCAAAGTCACCCGGCCATTTCGCCTCGACGTGCAGGCCGACGATATGTCCGGCCTTTGCCGCGTCCAGAGCAATGTCCATGACTTCGTCGAAAGTGAGGATGTCATACTGGTCGTCGTATTTCATCTCACGCCCTTCGAACTGCTGGCGCGCCTTCAGGGTCTTGATGTCAGCCAGGGTAAAGTCCTCGACCCACCAGTCTTCCTTCTCGCCCAGGGGTGTTGCCTTGACCTTCTTGCGGTCGGCAAATTCCGAATGGTCAGCGACATTGGTTGTCGCTGACAGGAAATTGTCGTGGCGTACGATGAGCACACCATCCGATGTAACCACGAGGTCAGGCTCGATGAAATCAGCTCCCTGCTCGATTGCCGCCTTGTAGGCCGCAGCCGTATGCTCGGGATAGAGGCCGCTCGCGCCACGGTGGGCGATTACGATAGGCTTGTCACCGTGAAGCGTGGGCGCACGCGTTATCGAGGCCGAGACGACTTCTGTAGCCCCCTCAGAGCCAGCCAGTGTATTCGCTGGCTGGCTCTGGCTGGGCGTCGTGCAGGCGGCGAGGCATGCAGCCGCCAGAATGACGAGATGTTTCATGTCAGGAAATTCCTTCTTGAAGGTGATGTCGGACTAGAACTTGACGTAAAGGCCTGCCTTCAGCATCTGCGGCTTGCCGCGTATGATGGTGTGAAGGCCGAACGCGCCGCCCGTGTTGCCGACGTCGATCAGGTATTCCTCATCGAACACGTTCTCGCCGAGGACATAGACACCCCAACGCTGGTCAGCGCTGTCAAAGGCAACCCGCAGGTTGGCAACGCCATAGGCATCCTGATGCTCGTCGACCACCTGGCCATTAGGATACGTTTCAGGGATACGGACAAAGCCGCCATTGCCATCAGCTGCGTAGTCGTAGCCGTTATCATCCTCGAAATAGTGTTCGCTTTTCCAGATATAGCTCGGCACGATCGAGATATCCCCACGCGCGCCCATTGGAACCGTTATGTCGGCCGCCAGCGAGAAGCTGTTTTCCGGGCTGAGACGGAACGTGTTGCCCGCGAACTGGAGCGCGTTGCCATCGTCGTCTTCGTCGTCATATTCAGAGAAGTTATAACCATAGGTCGCCAGAAGGCGGATATTATCCGTGACAAGCGCCTGGCCATCAAATTCGAAACCATATTGCGTGGCATTGCCCGAATTCTCGGTGATGAACACGCCGTTGATGGGATCGAAGCGCGACGTCTGGAAGTCCTTGTACTGTCCATAATAGACGGATGTCGTCATCTGAAGACGATCATCGAAGAAGCGGCCGAACATGCCGACTTCCACGTTGTCGAGCTTCTCGGAGTCGAGAACTGTGTAGGTTGTGCCAGAAGCAGTGAGTGCTTCCGGACGGCGGCCACGCCCGTAAGCAAGCCAGGTGTTGATATTGTCTGTCAGGCGATAGGAAGCATTCAAACGCCATGTGAAAGCGCCATCCGGATCTGCAGAGAAACTGGCCCGATTGCCGATGAGTGCTGCGTTGATGAGGAAGCCTGGGGCGAAAGTCACAGCATTCAACGTACCACCCAGCGCCGCGTTGCCTCTGATGAGCTCAGCTTCACTTGAGGCCGACAATTCGTTGATTGTATAACGAAGGCCGCCCGTCAGCGCGAACCGGTCCGTGATATCGTAGGTCACGTCACCAAACAGATCATAGCTGGTGCGACCGTCCGTCGTGTTGGACTGCTCGGCATGCGCAGGATTCAGGGGGATCAGCGCACCCTGGGTCAGCAGGCCGACCACCGAGTAGCCAAATGGATTGTCAAAGCTTCCTACGTTCTCCGCACCGGGAATGTTCTGCGCCATCAGCAAACCGCGGATCTGAGCGACTGTGAGTCCTGCTCCGGCAGCAATCTGCGGCAGGAAGAGCGTCTGGGCATAGGCCTCGTCTGTAGAGAAGATGAGAGAATCCCGCGTTTCATAATCGAAATAGTTGGCGCCGAAGAAGGCTGTCAGGCGGCCGCCCGCGTCATAGTTCAGACGCAGTTCCTGATTGAAGGTCTCGCCTTCGCGGGCCTGATAGAATTGCAGAAGGTTGAAGGCCGCGCCGTCGGAGTCCCAGGCTTCATTCGAGCTGAGATCGCGGTAATCGGTCAGCGAGGTGAGTGTCCATGCGTCATTGAACCTGTATTCCAGGTTGACCGTTGCGTCGAAGATTTCGCGATCATTGCCGAGCTTGTCGCGGACCTGGTCGGCGTTGATGTTCATTGCCGTTGCGCCATAGGGATCGACCTTGCCGTTCACTTCAAAGAAGCCGGAGGTGAACTGTGTGCCGGTCGAGTCATCGTTCTGGTAGTTCAGGAACACATCGGCCGTAAGCTGCGACGAAGGCTCCCAGTGAACAGCGCTGCGGAGGGCCGTTGTGTCCTGGCCCATAAGGCCTGGTGAGTTGGCCGTGTTTGGAACATAGCCGTCCATGTTCTTGATCTGACCGGCAAGACGCACAGCCAGCGTGTCGCTGACAGCAAAGTTGTAGAAGCCTTCGGCCCGCACGAAGCTGTAATCACCCCCTTCCAGCGTGATCTGGCCTGAATTGCCCTCAAGCGATGCGCGATTCTGGATAAAATTGATGCCGCCAACGAGGGCGCCCTGACCAAACAGCGTTGCCTGTGGTCCCTTGACGACTTCAACGCGCTCCATGTCGTAGATGGCGACGTTCGTGGCATAGCCCGGCGTACCGATCGAGACCCCGTTCTGGAAGAGTGCCACACGTGGCGAGCCACCATCAGACACGACACCCCGGAGGGAATAGCTGGGCGCGTTCAGGCTCTGTGCCTGAACCTGCAGACCCGGAATGAAGTTGGCGAGATCTTCAATGTCGTCGGCGCCGAGTTTGTCGATCGTCGTCTGATCCGTCACAGAGATGTTGATCGGCACATCGATCAGTGACTGTGTCTGCTTTTGAGTTGTAACCGTGACAACATCAAGCCGGCGCGCATCCTCATGATCAGCCGTTTGTGCGTGTGCTGTAAGTTGCCCGGACATGCTGAGTGCAGCGACTGCTGTCGCGCAGAAAAAACTGGTTTTCATTGACTTCCCGCCTATTGCTGCGTCGCACAATTCGACGCTTGGCGGGTCGTTACGAGTTGGACACATTCGCATCAAATGAATGTTTTGCGACCTCACGAACCTGCATCAAATCATACAGGATACGGGATATTTACAGGACGAACGTCAAGTAAGACTGTCACGTTTGCGCTACCTAGGCGCGATCACGTCGACATGTGACTAAGTCATGACGAACAGACTTCGGCGAGGATGTAAAACAAACCGACGCGCCGCGCGACAAAAGAAGAGATTCGGCAGAATCAACCGATCCCAATCCGTCACCAGGACCTTATACGGGTCAGTAAGACATCAGGCGTTGACGCAGACCTGTTTCTGTTCACCAAGCCCTGCAATGCCAAGCGTTACGACATCACCCGCGTGCAGGAATTGCTGGGGAGACATGGAGAGACCGACACCGGGCGGCGTGCCCGTGGAGATCACATCGCCCGGCTGGAGACTCATATACTGAGAGAGATAGCTGACCAGATGGGCGACACCAAAGACCATTGTCGCCGTAGACCCCCGCTGTTTCGCGGCGCCATTCACATCCAGCCACATGGCAAGGTCTTGCGGATCACTCACCTCATCGCGTGTAACAAGCCAGGGACCGATTGGGCCGAACGTGTCTGCGCTCTTTCCCTTCACCCACTGCCCTGTGCCTTCAAGCTGAAAGGCCCGCTCTGACACGTCATGAACGACACAATAGCCAGCGACGTAATCCAGAGCGTCGTCTTGTGAGACGTATTTCGCCTCCTTGCCTATGACGACACCAAGCTCGACTTCCCAATCCGTCTTTTCCGAGCGGCGCGGAATTTCAAGATGGTCGTTCGGCCCGCAAATGGCGCTCGTAGCCTTGAAGAAGATGACCGGTTCGGCCGGCACATCAGCACCCGTTTCTGCCGCGTGGTCGGCGTAATTCAGGCCGATGCAAATGAACTTTCCGACGCCAGCAACACAGGGCCCAATCCGGCTCTTGCCATCCAGCTTGGGCAGGCCCGAGAGATCTGTCTTTTTCAATCGCGTCAGGACGGAATCTGCCAGAGCCATACCGTCCCAATCGTCAACGAGACCACTTACATCCCGAATGTCACCGTTGGCGTCCAGAACGCCCGGCTTTTCACGCCCCTTTGGACCGACCCTCAAAAGTTTCATGTCTTCAGCTCCTAATTTGTCCAGCCGCCGTCGACGACGTGTATAGCGCCAGTGGTGAAGGTTGCTTCGTCAGATACGAGATAGAGCGCCAGATTTGCGATCTCTTCCGCTGTGCCGAGGCGCCCCATTGGCTGGCGCGCGACGAACATTTCGCGCGCGGCTTCGTAGTCTCCCTGGGCCGACATGCGCCCATGAAGGGAGGGCGTATCCACCGTCCCGGGACAGATCGCGTTGCAGCGAATGTTCTTGGCGACATAGTCCGCGGCGATCGCCTTGGTCAGGCCAATAACGCCGGCTTTCGTAGCACCATAGGCGAAGCGATTGGGCGCCCCGGTTACGCTAGATGCGACCGAACTCATGTTCAGGATAACGCCACCGCCACGCGCCACCATGTTCGGCAGGACAGCACGTGAAAGCTCGTACATCGAAGTGAGGTTAATAAGCAGGGATCGATCCCAGTCCGCCCGTTCGCACATCTCGATCGTGCCGTGATGCACCCATCCGGCGACATTGAAGAGAATTTCAAGGTCAGAATGGACTTCTGTTAAGGAGGCAATTGCATCACGGTCAGTTACATCGAGAACCGCCGTCTGGACATTGGACAGTCCTGTCAAACTCTCGAGGCCAGCCTTGTCGATGTCAGTTGCAATGACTGTCGCCCCCTCTCGCGCGAACGCCTCCACAGCAGCGCGGCCGATTCCCGCCGCTGCCGCCGTCACCAATGCTGTCTTTCCTGCCAGCCTGCCCATATCAAACTCCTGCTTTTCTGGAATAAATCCGCTTGGCATTACCGCTGAAGATCGCCTCTGCATGACCCGGATAATATTGATCGACCAGGCGCTCGCTTTGGGCTGCCCAGCCCGTGTAATTTCCCGCCATCGTAAGGACAGGCCAGTCGCTGCCCCACAGGAGCCGCCCAGGGCCGAAACACGCACCAATATGCCGGACGACTTCACCGATAGCGGCATCATCTGTACGGGCGCCGGCCTCGGTCAAAAGGCCTGACAGTTTGCAGGAAACGTTTTCATGGCGCGCAAGCTCGTCGATATCTCGGCGCCATGCCTCCAGGTTTGATGATGCAATTTGCGGCTTACCTGCGTGGTTGAGCACGATGGTCAGATCAGGATAGCGTGCTGCCAGGCGTGTCATGACGGGTACGAGATCGGGATGCGCGTGGGCATCGAAGACAAGTCCGTTGCCCTGAAGGGCTTCCAGCGCGGGCGCACAGGCCTCTTTCAATATCCAGAGCGGATCCGACAGATCCGCGATCATCGGCCTCACACCCAGTAAATCCGAATTATCGGCGCGGCGCGTGATCTGCTCTGCCGCGTCATCTGCCTCGAAATCGACCCAGCCGACGACTCCGGCCACACGCCGATCTGTCTCTGCGACATGAAGCAAGAAGTCTGTCTCTGCCGCGCTGGCGGCGGCTTGTACCAGGATCACTTGTCGAACGCCGCATGCTTGCGCCTCGTCCCACACACCCTCAATTCCAAAGTCGCGATATATGCTTTCGAGATCCGGTGTCAGCCAATCATAATCGCCCCGCTGCAGGCGCCAGATGTGCATGTGGCAATCCAGTTTCTCAATCATGACACTGGCGCCTCAGCTGAAATCAGCTGGCGCTCCTTCAGCGCGTCCCAGAGGCCGCTGTCGATAGGATGGCGGCTCCATTCGCTGATCTGGCGCACCTGTTCTGCGGATTTTGCGCCCGGAATGACGGACGCCACCGCCGGATGCGCCTTGCAGAATTGAAGGGCTGCGGCAGGCAGCGGTACATCAAAAGCAGCGCAGACTTCGCGGAGTTGGGCGGCACGATCGACGGCCCATTCCGGAGCGGTATCATAATCATAGCGGAGCGGCTCACCCGCTGACGCCGCCAGAAGGCCAGAATTGAAAGCGCCGCCTATGACGACTCGTAGGCCGCCAATGTGGCACGCATTCAGGAAAGGCAAAGCCGCCGCGTGTTCGAGCAGGGTGTAGCGGCCCGCAAGCAGCAGAACATCCAAATCGACCTGCGCAAGGACCTCTTCGCAGACCCTGATCTCATTGACTCCCAGGCCGATCCACTTTGTCTTTCCTCCAGCCTTCAAGGCGGCCATTTGCGGAAGCGCTTCATCAATGGCTTGCGCAAGGATTTTTGGGTGGGCGTCGCCATGAACCATGGCGCCCACATCGTGTAGAAGCAGCATATCAACACTGTCGACACCAAGCCGCTCCTGGCTTCCGGCAAAGGCCTCCCTGATCCCGCACGCCGAATAGTCGAAGTACGGGATGAAGGGTGCGGGCGATGCGAACCCGTTGTCCGGGATTGGGTTTGAACCCGCTGGTTCGAGGCGCCGCCCGACCTTTGTGGATAAGGCCGGTCTATAGCCGGTCTTGGCCAGGAATGCCCCGACACGCTGCTCGCTCAGACCGTGCCCATAATAAGGAGCGGTATCGAAATAGCCGAACTGCGCGTCTTTCGCTGCCGAGAGAACGTCCGCCGCCTCTTCATCGGTTATAGCCGTATAGAGATTACCCAACCCTGCGGCACCGAGACCGTAATCTGGCAGTTTAGGAGCAGCGCGATCAGTCATCCACCAGACCCTTACTTGGCCAAGCCGAGCTTGAATATCTGCACAGCTTCATCGGCCCATTCATTGACGGTCAAGCGAAGCGTGTTCTGTTCAATTGACCAGTCGCCCACTTGCCCGCCGATCTGCTCGACTGACGTAACGCTCTCCAGCTCAGGCGGAAGGGCCACTTCCAGCCTGCCTGCAGCAGGTTTGCCGAACATGTGGATATACAGAGCCTCCGCGTTACGGGTTGCCCCGATGCTGACTCCATCGACGGCTTTCTGAGCCAATTCGACAGGCCGTGTGCCCTTGATCGCCTCGCCTCGCGTTTCGAGCCATTCGCCGACCGCTTCCAGGCGGGCAGCCTGAGCGGGCGGCATTTGAGCGTCGCCGCGCGGACCCACGTTCAGGAGAACGTTGCCATTGAAGCAGGCTGAACTGGCCAGCATGGTCGTAATGCCATTCTTGGTGATGTAGTCGGCCTCGGTTTCATTCCGGTTATAAGCGAAGGAGTGCCCCATGCCGCGGGTCGTTTCCCAAATGAACGGAAGAATGTGATTGAACATGCCGTATTCCGGCGTGCGCACATCCCAGACAGGGGGCTTGGGCGGCAGCACGCCGGTCATGCCCTCAGGCCGCTCAAGCGCGTCAGCCAGCAGCTCGCCATCGATCGGGAACCAGCGATCATTGGTCAGGCCCTCCGGAATGGAGTTGTAGTACTTGGCCAGGATTTCGAATGTGGCCTGCTGGCTCGGATAGCCGATATCATTCCAGAGATAGTCAGGCTTGTAGCGCTCAATCAGCTCATAATAATGCGCATTCGCGTATTCCGTATAGTTTTCAGCATCGCCTGGAATGTTCAGGCCGAGATGACCAAGGCTTTCAATGCGAATGTGCTTGAACGTCCAGTCGATGCCACCCGAATAATAGATACCGAACTTGAGGCCCTCTGCGCGCACAGCATCGGCGAGTTCACCCACGACATCGCGTGTCGTCTGCCAGTTGGGCTTGTGCGGATTTGGTATGGCACTCGGCCACAGCAGGAAGCCATCATGGTGCTTGCTGACGAGCACGACGTAACGCGCACCAGACTTCTTGAAGAGTTTCGCCCAGGCAACGGGATCCCAGTTCTCCAGCGACGCGTTGAAGGCCTCGCCGAAATTATCGTACGAATAGTCTTCGCCATAAGTCTCACGGTGGAATTGCGCCGTTGGACCGTCCTCGAACATGACCGTATTACGGTACCAGGCCGCGTAAGGCGTGTGCGCGAATGCATTCGCCTCAGACTCCGCAGCAAGCTGGTCAATCTGTTTGCTGTGCGGCGCAAAGGACGGAATGGAGTATGGCCCCCAGTGGATAAAGATTCCGAATTTTGCATCGCGAAACCATTCCGGCACTTCGTGCTCGTTCAGGCTCGCGCGGGTGGGCAGATAGGTTTTTCCGGTTGCGGTCATAGGGGTCTCCGCTTGAGATTAAGGATCGAGATCATGCGACGGGCTCTTCCGCCCAGACGCTGCCATTCGGGAATTCGTGATCGACGAGGCTTTGCGGATAAATGTCCACAGAATAGCCGGGGGCGAGGGGCGCCATATAGCGTCCCTGGCGAATTTCGATGGGGTTCTTGAAATGCTCGTGCAGATGGGCGGCATGCTCAATCACCCTGCCCTCCATCGTGCCCGAAATGCACACATAGTCGATCATCGAGAGATGCTGGACATATTCGCAAAGGCCAACACCGCCCGCATGCGGACAAACCGGAATGCCGGCTTTGTCTGCCATCAGCATCACCGCGATGACTTCATTGACGCCGGCCAGACGGCAGGAGTCGATTTGGCAAAATCCAATCGCCTCGGCCTGCAGGAATTGTTTGAACATGACCTTGTTGTGGGCATGCTCCCCCGTTGCCAGCAGAATCGGCGCAACGCGATCAGCAATGGCCTTGTGGCCCAGCACATCATCCGGACTGGTCGGCTCTTCGACCCAATAAATGTCATAGGGCGCCATCGCCTTCACGGCCGCAACCGCCTCGTCCACACTCCAGACCTGATTGGCATCAACGCTCAGGCGGACGTCGCTGCCCAGCGTATCGCGGAACAGGGCGCAGCGACGCACGTCCATGGCCACATCTCCGCCGACCTTGATCTTGAAGTGGCGCCAGCCATCGGCATGGGCCTGCTTCAACAGGTTGACGATGGCCTCATCCGTGTAGCCGAGCCACCCTGCCGAGGTCGTGTAAGCGGGATAACCATCCTGCAGGAGCGTAGCGATACGCTTGTCCTTCCCGTCAGCTTGTTGCTTCAGGCGCTCCAGCGCTTCATCTTTTGAAAGAAAGTCAGATATGTGCCGAAAGTCGAGCGCCGAGATAATACGCTCGGGCGACATATCACTGACATATCTCCACAGGGGCTTGCCGGCGCGCTTTGCAAGCGCATCCCAAACAGCATTGATCAGTGCGGCAGCCGCCAGATGAACAACGCCCTTCTCCGGCCCAAGCCAGCGGTACTGGCTGTCATTCAGCAACAGGCGCGAAGCGAGACCGAGATCGGCCTCGAATTCATCCAGGCTCCTGCCGACCAGATGTGCGCCAAGGCCCTGGATAGCAGCGACGCAGAGGTCATTGCCGCGCCCAATCGTGAATGTCAGGCCGTTGCCACCTTCCTTGCCATCTTTCATGACCAGCGTTGCATAGGCGCAAGAATAATCCGGGTCCGGATTCATGGCATCGGAGCCATGCTTTTGCCGCGATGTCGGAAAGCGGATATCACGCGCCTCGATACGTTCGATGATCATATAGAAAGTCCAAGTTTGAAGATCTGTACGGCCTCATCGGCCCACTCATTAATTGTCAGGCGAAGCACGCCCTGATCAATCGACCAGTCACCCACCTCCCCGCCAAGCTGCTCAAGGGATGTGACTGCTTCGAGCCCCGATGGAAGCTGTACTTCCAAAGCACCCACTCCGGGCTTGCCGAACATGTGAAGATAGAGCGCTTCTCCATCACGAGTGGCGCCGATATTGACGCCAGTAACGCTCTTGGTCGGAAGCGCTACCGGTCGCGTACCCTGAATGGCCTGCCCCTTGCTTTCCAGCCATGCACCAATTGCTTTCAGGCGATCGGCTTGGGCTGGGTCCAGTTGCGCATCCCCGCGTGGGCCGACATTCAGAAGGACATTGCCGTTAAAACAGGCCGAACTCGCCAGCATGGTCGCAATGGCGCCGGGAGACAAATAATCCGCATCGCCTTCGCGCTTATTATAGGCAAAGGAATGCCCCATGCCGCGCGTTGTCTCCCACAGGAAAGGCAGGATATGGTCAAACATGCCGTATTCTGGTGTGCGGATATCCCATACGGGAGGCTTCGGCGGCAGTACGCCTGTCATTCCCTCCGGCCGTTCAAACGCATCAGCCTTTAGATCGCCATCTGGCGACATCCAGCGATCATTGGTCAGGCCGTCGGGAACGGTATTGTAGTATTTGGCAAGGATATCGAACGAGGCCTGCTGGCTCGGATAGCCAATATCGTTCCAGAGATAGTCAGGCTGATAACGCTCGATCAGCTCATGATAATGCGCATTGGCATATTCAATATAGCCCTCAGCATCACCGGGCATCGCCATCAAGTCCTGGATGGTCTCGATACATTTGTCCTTGAACGTCCAATCTATGCCACCTGAGTAATAGATGCCAAACTTCAGGCCCTCTGCTCGAGCGGCATCGGCAAGCTCACCGACCACATCCCGCTTTGTTTGCCAGTTTTCCTTGTGGGGATTCGGTGTTTTGCTCGGCCAGAGGAGGAAGCCATCATGGTGCTTGCTGACCAGTACGACATAACGCGCACCAGACTGCTTGAAGAGCCTGGCCCAGGCGACCGGATCCCAATTCTCCAGAGACGCATTAAAGGCGTCGCCGAAATTATCGTAGGAATAATCCTTACCATAAGTCTCATGGTGGAATTTCGCCGTCGGGCCATCCTCGAACTTCATGGTATTCAGATACCATTCTGCATAGGGATTGTATTTGAATGCCTGCATGACGTTGTCGCCAGAACCATCTGGCCGTTCATGCTGCAGCGGCGCGAAAGCCGGAATGGAATATGGACCCCAGTGGATGAATATCCCGAACTTCGAGTTACGGAACCAGTCAGGCACTGCGTGCGCGCTGAGGCTTGCCTCTGTCGCGGCGTAATCTGATTTTTGGCTAGTCATGGATGGAGACCTCGTACGACTGGCATCCAGCCGATACGATGGCGCACCAGCGCTTCACGCTGAAGGTCATCTATTTCCTCCCGAATCCGCAGCCTCTGTCTGGGCTGCTTTAAGAAAGTAATAGATAATCGACGTTTCATATGCAAGCACTATGATTGCATATGAACATCATTATTTTGCTAATCGCTGACGCTGTGTGGAATTCAGAGCCCAACACCCGCCAATATGATCGTGCGCGGTTTGGCGGTTTTATTCACAGTGGAAACTCGGCGACAACGGCAGGGAATGTCCGTGTCATAGGCGAACAAAAATGAAAACGGAGAGGAAATCCTAATGCAGCGCAAAGCCTGGGCCATCTATCTGAGGCCCGATAAGAAAGACGAATACAAGGAACTCCACGCCAATGCCTGGCCCGGTATCCTGAAGCAGATCACGGCCTGCAATATTCGTAATTACAGCATCTTCCTGCGGGAGCCGGAAAACATCCTGTTCGGAATCTATGAATACCACGGCACCGATATCGAGGCTGACATGAAGCTGATGGCAGACGATCCGGAAACACAGAAATGGTGGGCACTGACCGACCCTTGCCAATCAGCATTTGAATCAGCAGCGCCGGGAGAGTGGTGGGTCCCTCTAGAAGAGGTGTTCCATCACGACTAACTTTCGAGCGGCAGCGTGTAACCAAGAACCGACGAAATTCGACCGGCAGCGGCAGCGACCATGCCGGGCGCCTCATCGAGGGAGACACGCGACCCGCGCGTAACCACGAAGGGCACCGTGAGGCTGGCCACGGCGCCGGAACTGGTGGAGTCGAAGACCGGAGCGCCAATATCGGTCACACCGTCGACGATACGGGACGGCATGCGCGCAAATCCGTTCTCGCGTACGATGGCGGCTTCCGTCTCCAGCAGCCCAATCGCAGCATCATCCACACTTGCAGCATGCAGGTCCTCAATCATCTTGGCCTTGTGCATAGGTGAGGCAAAGGCAAACAGGACCAGCCCCGAGGCTGATTTCATGATCGACCGACGATAGCCCAGCCGGACACTGAAACCGACATCATCCGGGCTCTCTGTGCGCGCGATGACAACGATCTGATCGGAGCTGACCACAGCCAGCTGGATCGACTGCTTCATGGCTGAAGCCAGGGCGGCCATTTCCGGCAAGGCCGCCTCATGCAGGTCCCGCTTTGGCGGGGAGCGCATGCCAACTTCAAACAGCCGGTTCGAAAGCTGCAGCTTCTCAGGGTCGTCCGTGCGTTCAACATAGCCGCGCATCTCCAGCACGATGACCATGCGATAGATCTCGCTACGGGACCGGCCGAGATTACGCGCGATGTCAGACACAGACTGCGGTGTTCTCAAGCTGGCGAGGCATTCCAGAATGTCGAGCCCCTTCTCCAGGGCTGGTGCCTTGTAAGTATTATCCGCCATCACAAACCACCCCCGGAGAATTGACGCTGCGTTTCATATATGAAGCAAGTGACGAAATCGGCAACCCTGCATGCACCCCAAGCTTCATGGCTTCCACAATCCAGACCCGGTGGATGAACAGGGAAAGGGTCCTATTTGATCTGATCGAGAATGGCCAAGACGGCTGTCTCTGCGACGCTCACGGCCCGGGACAATTCTGCGCTCAGGTCAATCACGGTTGGCGCCTCAACCCATTTGTCATTTGCCAGGCTGACACTGGAAACAAGAATGGCGGCCACAATATCCGGACGGAAATCAGCGGTGCGGTCCAGGCCGTACGCGTGAGCGACATAGTCGGCGTAAATATCCCTCAGCGCCTGCTCATAAGCCGCAAGCGCGTAAGCGAGATCCTTCTCTTCCCGAAGTCCATGCCAAAGCATCAAGCTCTGGCTTGATTGCTTCTTGGACACGATGACGGCCCTCTCGAGCTCGGCCCGGAAGAATTCCAGAAAAGACACACTGTCCCGCGCAGCAAATGCGCGCTTGCGCAATTCATCGGTCGCAGCAATGCCGAATTCCGTCGCAAGATCTGCCTTGGAGTTAAAATGCATGAACAATGTCGTAACGTGAACATCTGCCGCATCTGCAATATTTTGCATGGTCGTCGCAGCATATCCGGCATCATTGAAGAGCCGAGCCGCCGCACGAATGATCTTCTCGCGGGTCAGCTTGCGCCGCGCAGTGCGTCTTGGATATTTGATCTCTTCGGAAACAACAGCGTCCGGGCTTTCGCCTGTTTTCGGTGTTTCATCCGACTGGGGAGGTCTTGGCATTGTAAATCTCTCAGTCCCGCTCACTTTCAGGACCACTTGTCTAAAAGGAACGTTTATTGAGCCTGAGCAGCCCAGTCAAAGAATCGCGGCCACCTCTTTCGCCATGATTGAGGCATAACACACCCCCTTCATACGTGGTTTTCGCAGCGAGCTGCGTGATGTGTAATTCATGAACATACTTCATCATATGGCTCATACATTTGTGGCGCGACGTCGCGCGAGTTCGTCGACCGCCGATTGGTGGTCGCTACGCGTGACGGGATAGAACGTCAGGCTCAAGAGGGCAGCGAGCGTGAAGAACATGATGGCCAGAACAAAATAGAGGGCCAGATGATTGACCGTCGCTATATCAACAGCGCCCGGCTTGGCATCGTCGGGAAACCCGACAAGGGTCAGCAGGAAACCGGACGCGAGCACACCCATACCCGAAATTGTCTTGTTGACCATCGAGGTCGCTGAAAAGATCAACCCTTCGGATTGCCGTCCTGTCGAGAGCTCGATCTGCTCGATCACGTCTGCCACCATGGACACATTCAGGATGGCGGCCGCAATGACGGCGGCTGCAACAATCATGGCAAAGACAAAGAGCAGTGGCATGAGCAAGGGATTCCCTACCGCCGGAAATAGACCCACAAGGCTCAACAGTATCGGCGCAACCATTGCGATCAACGTAACCATGTAGAGGACGAGCGTCGTCCATTTCTTGCCAAATGATTTGGACAGCGGAAGCACAATTACGAAAGAGAGAATGACACCGACAAGATTACCCGCTGTGAGCGTGGCGATATTGTTCGCGGAAAGCCCCCAGAAGTAGGTCTGGATATAGACACCCAGCGCTGCGTAAAGCCCTCCCGACATGGCGCCGAGCATGCTCGAGAACAGGATAGGTGCATTGACCCTGTGGAACAGCGTGGAGAACATCTCCTTCGCGACGGCTATCGCCCCTCTCCGCGGGGGCGCAGGGGAATGAACCAGCGCCGAAACGCGGCTATGCGTGCCAATGCTGGAGATGAATATCGCAAGCGCCATCAAGGGCGCCGCAATCCAGGCATACTTGATATAACCAACCTTATCGAGCAGCCCTCCCGGTGCAGCAGGATCGTTCGCAAATATGAATGCGAATACGGAGATGCCCATGAGAATGCCGCCGACGACGCCAAAGAAAAAGCGATAGGCCACAAGCTCCGTCCGTTCGTCATAGTCCTGTGTGAACTCTGCAAGGAGAGCGGTGGACGGGACCTCATAGACGCCGATCGCTATGCGGGTCAGGCTTGTCATGACCAACAGATAACTGAACAGCAGAGCATGCGACTCCACTGCCGGGGGCATCCAGAGAAGAAGATAGAAAAGCCCCACCGGCAGCACGGAAGCATACATGAAGGGATGCCTCCGCCCCCAGCGTGTTCTCAGACTGTCAGACCACTGCCCCACTACCGGATCGAGTACGGCATCCGCGACCATGGCAATCATGATCGCGGCGCCGACCCAGGCCGCCGGCAAGCCGATGACCTGATTATAGTAGATCATCAGCAGCGCGTTGAAACCGTTATCCTTGATTCCGAAAGCGACCGTTCCGAGACCGTAGACGGCCTTCGTGACCCAAGGGAGTTTGGCAGCCTTTTCCACAGGTTAGAAGTGCAGTTCGAGCTGAACGCCGAATGTGCGCGGCGGTGTCAGATAATAGGTCTGCTCAATCCCCGGCGGGAAGGACAGCAATCCACCTCTGGACCCATCATAGCCCTGCTCGTCAAAGGCATTCTTGACGTAGGCCGTCACCACATAGGTCTCATCCGCGCTTCTCCAGACCCCGATAAAGTCGACCTGATCGAAGGTCGGCGTTTGGGTATATGGCCGGTTGAAGATGCCATGATAGGTCGCGTCCTGCCAGGAGTAGTTACCCGAAAGGGTCAGATCGCCATTCTCACCAAGAGGGATGTCATAGCTGGCATTGAGACCCACCTTGTTCGGCACGGTGCGCGGAAGCATTTCGCCTTTGAGACTTTGAGGCTGGCTGCCGCTGGCATTGACCGGACCGGAGGGCTGAGCGCCCGGCTGGCTGGCCGTTGGATCGACATTGTCCACGAAGCAGCATGCACTGCGAACTTCCGAGTCATTATAGGCATAGCTGAACATGAAGCGCAGCTCGTCCGTAGGCGTCCACATGGCTTCCAGTTCCAGACCCATGGCGCGGGAATCTTCAATGTTGAAGAAGCGCGTCAGGGTGAGACCATTTTCAACGGAATCCAGAGGCACTTGCAGACCATCATAGGCATAATAATAGGCTGTTGCGTTCAACTGAAGCTCATCGCCGAACGTGCGCTTGGCGCCGAGTTCGAACGAGTCCAGCAATTCCTCATCGGTCTGCGGAAACTGGCTGATGCCACCAGCATTGAAACCGCCGGACTTGTAACCACGGCTGTAGCGGAAGAAGTAGTTCTGGTCCGCGTTCGGTTGCCACTGAATGCCAGCAACACCTGAAATGGCGCTCCAGTCATTTGAGAGTTCGCGTCTCGCAAGGCCCGTCACCGGGTCAATCGTCACGCCACTCGCTACGCCTTGGGCGTCAGTATAGGAAACGGAAGCTGCAGTCAGATCGAGCGCAGGCGCGAGATTGCCTGAACCACCGAGCGTAAAGCCCGGAACAATGCCGTAGCCAATAACACGCAGCTGTTCGGAGCCGGCCTTCTCGTCAGAAGAGTAGCGCAAGCCACCGGTCAGAGTGACCGTATCAGTGAGATCATAGTCAACCTGCCCAAAGAGCGCGTAGGACTTCGTCGTCAGATCGGACAGCGCCGTGACATAGTCGCCGCTCGGGTTAGGTGCCGCACCGTAGGGCGCCATAATCTCGGGTTGGGCGCTGTTGCCGAAATGGGACTCCTGATGGAAGTCCTCTTCGAAATAATAGGCACCCACGATCCACCAGAGATCAGAGTCCTCTGTGGACTGGACGTTGATCTCGTGGCTCCAGAAGGACTTGTCTTCGATATAGCCGAACGTAAGCGATGGATAGATCGTCGCCGCACTACAAATCGGCCCGACATTGTCCAGATAAAACTGGCAGTTTGGTCCGCCAGTGAAGACCTCGCCTGCGGCGATGTTCGCCGGATCAAGCGGATATTGATAGGAGACCATGCTGGTCTCGTCGTCGTCCCGGTAGGAATCATAAACATAGGTGCGGTAGCCGCCCATGTATTTGACGTCGATGGTCGGGAGGCTCCAGGTCGCAATGGTGGAGAGGCCGAGGCTATCGTCGAGCTTGGACCTGGTCGGTGTATTGGTGCTGAACTTCCGGATATCCTTGATGCCCGGATTTTCTGTGGCGCTGCCTTCCTGATTATAGGTTGGCAGGAGGTAGCCGAAGGCCGCGCCGGGAGTCAGGTTTCCGGTCGGGAACGGCGAATAATCGTAGGCGCCGGACGAGTTTGTCGCTCGGTTATAGATATCGGCGCCGTACGAGTCTGCCTTGAACCAAAGCGAGAGATCTTCAGTCGGGTCGGCTTCCAGCTGGAGTTCCAGATAGGTCGTTTCGCCCCTACCCGCCTCGCTCGGACCGCCGGCGACGTTTTCGAGATAGCCTTCGTCCTGGTTTCTGAAAGATCCCGCCAGCTTGGCGCGGACCTTGTCGCTCAGAGGGCCTGCAACACTGGCTTCAATGGCGGTGGTTTCGAAATTGCCGATCGTCAGGCGGCTGTCGGCGGAGAAGACATCCGTTGGCCGCTTGGAGACCACGTTGATCGCACCGCCGATGGAGTTGCGCCCATAGAGCGTGCCTTGCGGCCCACGCAGGACTTCCACGCGGTCGACGAAGAAATCGCTCTTGGAGACTGCGGAGGTTGAGGCGTCATAGATGCCGTCTGAATAGGTTGCGACGCCCGGATCCGATCCGTTCGTATTGGTCTGGCGTCCGACACCGCGGACGAAAACGCGATCGTCACCGGCGGAGAAGGCCAAGCTTGGCGTGAAGCGCGCAAAGTCGGACAGGTTGTTGAGGCCGAGTTCCTGTCGTGTATCGGCGGTGAAGGCCGTTACTGACACTGGCACCTCGTTCAGATTCTGCTCGCGCTTCACGGCCGTTACCGTGACCTCGTCGAGCCGACGGATTTCCGTCGTATCGTCCGCTTCCTGCGCCCAGGCGTGCCCTGCGGCAGTAAGGGCAACGACGCTGGCAGCCGCCAGCAGCAAAGACTGTCTCATCGATTATTCCTCCCAGAATATACTTATCGTCCGCACTCTCCGGTGCAGCATTGTTGGGAGGCTAATATCGATTAATCTAGTTGTATAGTGTTATCTTTGCCGAAGCCGGGTTGCCGTTGCGCCAGCCCTGGGAGGCGCGTCATTGCGGACGCCTATTCGTTGGCTTGTGCCATAGGCATTGCGGATGAGGGATTGCAATTCGGCGCCAGCCGCCTTCACGGGGAAGTCAGGATCGATGAGATACTGGCACGACATGCCGATAATCTGGGATGTTATCATCATCACCGCCATCTCGACATCCACGTCCTTTCGAAGCGATCCATCGGCGAGTCCCCGGGTAAAAAGGCGCCGCAATTCGGTGTTCGTGCGGATGTGCGATTGAGCAAAGAGGGGCCGCACATCCGACAGTGTGGCGATGGCCTCGCTCATCAGCACGAAATAGGCGCGGATATCGGCCTGCTCTTCCAGCGATTCGAAATGGATGGCGCAATAGAGCAGCAGCGCGTCGAGGCCGGTCAGGGTTTCGAGGTCAGCCTCGTGGCGGACCTCCTCCATCGAATCATGGAGGTGCGTAATGACTGCATCGAGAAGACCGCTCTTGGAGCCGAACTTGTGGAAAGCCAGGTTGCGGCTATAGCCGGCCCTG